>ERZ1066133.432-NODE-432-length-19252-cov-6.301610_pt1 | contig 19252 bp, 17 predicted proteins | sample MGYA00382780_ERZ1066133 | MGnify/ENA primary metagenome ERZ1066133 (study PRJEB33369, sample SAMEA5778363) | biofilm metagenome | biome: Industrial cooling water; feature: Water cooling tower basin; material: Biofilm | place: United Arab Emirates | collected... | reverse complement strand
CATCAATACTATTTGAGGATTTAATTGGAACACCAATTACTGGTAAAGCTGTTATTGATGCAACCATGCCCGGTAAATGCGCGGCACCGCCAGCACCAGCAATAATTACCTGTAATCCTCTTTCCTGTGCTTTAGAAGCATATTCCATTAAACGCTGTGGCGTTCTGTGTGCAGAAACAATGGTAAGTTCAAATGGAATCTCGAGTTCTTGTAAGAATTGAGCAGCTTCTTGCATAATAGGCAAATCGCTATCGCTGCCCATGATAATTCCAACTTTTGCGGCTGTTTGCATGCTGCAAATTACATAATTTAATGGAGAAGCTACTTGTTGCTGATAGCCCTTCTATAAATCTGTATGGTATTTTCAAATCCCCAATACAATGCATCACAAACAAGTGCATGACCTATACTCACTTCATCAATCCAAGGAATGTGTCGAATTAAATAACCCAAATTTTTTGAATCTAAATCATGCCCAGCATTTAATCCCATGCCTTTTTCTCGAGCTATTTCGGCAGCTTCTACATAGGGTGCAATGGAAGCTGTATGATGCCCTTCTTCATACATTTTTGCATACTGTTCGGTATAGAGTTCAATTCTATCAGTTCCGGTTGTTGCAGCTGCAATAACCATTTCAGGTATGGGGTCAACGAATATGGACACGCGGATTCCTGCTTTTTTGAAAACAGCAATGATTTCTTTCAAATAATCCTGATGTGCTATGGTATTCCAACCGTGGTTGCTGGTTAATTGTCCGAGTGCATCTGGAACCAAGGTCACTTGATGAGGCACTACTTCCAATACTAAGTCCACGAATTTTTGTTCGGTTGGATTGCCTTCTATATTGAATTCGGTGGTGATAAGTGGACGAATTGCTCTAACATCTGCATAGCGAATATGCCTTTCATCGGGTCGAGGGTGCACTGTAATTCCCTCCGCACCAAAACGTTCTGCATCTTGTGCAACCTGAATAAGGTTGGGGTTATTTCCACCACGACTGTTACGAATGGTGGCAAACTTGTTGATGTTGACAGATAATTTAGTCATTCTGCAAAATTAAGGAAAGCTCTTTGCTATAACCCAAACGTTCAATTTGAGTCACCTACAAATTCTAAAACCTTCGTCGTTCTATCATTATTCCACGGATCCTTTGCGGATGTGGTGTAAATGACTTGAAATCGTTTATCCTTTTCGAGAGGCTCCCACTCACATAATCCTTCCACCACTGCAAACCAATCATCCCAAATTAGGATGTCACCTTTTTGGAATTCATTCAATTCAAATGCACCTCTAATTCTTCTATGCTGATTGGGATTCCACCAATCGTGTTCTAATAAGACACTTAGATAAGATGCTTCATAGTAAAACCTTCTTTGGGTGTAATCGGGTTTATTCTTTTTTAACCAAACTGGAATAGAAGTTTGTGCTTGCTGATCGGCTCGAAGCATAAAATCTCGCTTCCAAGCATAGGCATAGGTGTGTCCAGTAAAAGGATATATAACAATAGCTGCGAACAAAATGTACAGACACCATTGCCTGATGTTCGATTGATCAATCCATTCAAGCAGGAATTGCATTTGTTGAAGTAGTACAACAGCCAAAAGAGGTGCAATTCCAACCATCACACGTAACATGCCAAAAGAATTAAAAATACCTAGCGCCCAAAATGCGGTATGAGCAAAAAAGTATAAAAATGCTGTCCCCCAAATGAGCCAAACAAAGCTGCTTTCTTGCTTGCTATGCTCTCTGAGTATCAACTTCCAAACTTGCACGACCAGCAGTAAGAGTCCGCAGTAGAACATCATTGCAAGCGGACTGCCCACAATTTCAGGTAAGCGTTCTATAAAATGCAACCAAGTTCCTTTTCCATAGGCGCTGTCCCAAGTAGCGTAGCTCATTTTTGTAAAGACCCACGAAACATCACCATGTACCCAACTTCCTGCAATTCCGTAACCAATATGTCCAACAAGTAACAATGGCAATAATCGGTATTGTTTTGCCCATAAGAGATACAGCATCGCCCATCCCAAAACCAGTAAGCCTTCTGAGCGAATAAAGGGAAGAAATGACAGCAATAGTATGGCTGTTTTCCATTTCTCTTTCAACAAAAAATAAAGCGCAGAACTTAGCCAAGCTGCAAACATTGGTTCGGTTAGTCCACTTAATGTGAGCGAATTAAACATAGGCATGCTGCACAATAGTAAAGGCGCCATCCATGCAGTAGAAATTTTTGCGTGCTGAGCAATTTGATAAGTTCTCCAAATAGAAAGGGTAGACCAGCCAATATTCATGAGCTTAACCCCATTAAAGCCAATTTGTGCAAACGGAAACGCTAATAAAACGTATAAAGGTTTTGCCCAATGATCAAAAAAATGAGCAGGGTATTGCCCTGCATATTTAGCAAATAAAAAATGATACACGCTATCGCCTTCATCTCCTGTACCATTTGCAAAAAGCATAATTATGCACATGGTGCACGCATAAAGCAGCAGTAAGAGTTGCATCTTCTGTTGTTCTGAACTTAATAACAAAAAATTAGTCATTCTCATGCAGCTACAAGATAACAATTGCGTGCTTTGCTTGTTACAACTTAAGTATCTTTATTCTGAAATTGAACAGTATGGCATACAGTAGTTTAGAAGCATGTTTATTGGATTTGGAGAAGCATGGACATTTAGTTAGAATTAAGGAAGAAGTGGACCCTCATCTTGAAATGGCGGCTATTCATATGCGCGTTTATGAAGCAGGTGGACCGGCACTTTTATTTGAGCGGGTGAAAGGAAGTCGTTTTAGAGCTGCTTCAAATTTGTTTGGGTCGGTAGATAGAAGCAAGTTCATGTTTCGTGATACGTTTACATTGGTGCAGCAGTTAATTGACCTAAAAGGCGACCCAATACGTGCGTTGAAAAAACCTTGGCAGTACATCAATACTGGATTAGCAGCAGCGAAAGCGCTTCCTCTTAAAAACCCTTTTTCTAAGCCTGTTATGTACGAGCAAATCAAGATTTCAGATTTGCCTTTAATTCAACACTGGCCAATGGATGGAGGGGCTTTTGTTACTCTTCCTCAAGTGTACACTGAAGATATAGATCAGCCTGGGATTATGAAGTCGAACCTCGGCATGTATCGTATTCAACTTTCAGGGAACGATTATAAGATGGATGAAGAAATTGGTTTGCACTATCAATTACATAGAGGTATTGGTGTGCACCAAACCAAGGCCAACAAGAAAGGGCAACCTTTGAAAGTGAGTTGCTTTGTTGGCGGCCCCCCTTCTCATACTTTGAGTGCGGTTATGCCACTGCCGGAGGGAATGAGTGAAATGACATTTGCGGGGGTGTTGGGAGGAAGACGATTTAGATATGCTTACGACGATCAAGGTCAGTGTGTAAGCACCGACGCTGATTTTGTGATTACTGGATTGGTTTACCCACAAGAAAACAAACCCGAAGGGCCATTCGGCGACCACTTGGGTTATTATAGTCTCACGCATCCTTTTCCTTTAATGCGAGTACAACGTGTGTATGCTAGAAAAAATGCAATTTGGCCATTCACTGTGGTTGGTCGTCCACCGCAGGAGGATACTAGTTTTGGTGCGTTGATACATGAACTAACCGGGGCAGCTATTCCTCAAGAAATTCCGGGTGTAAAAGAAGTGCATGCAGTAGATGCGGCTGGAGTGCATCCATTGTTGTTAGCTATTGGCAGTGAACGTTATACTCCTTATTTGCCTACACAACAACCAGCAGAACTTCTAACAATAGCCAACCATATTTTAGGAACTGGTCAATTAAGTTTGGCGAAGTTCTTATTTATAACAGCAGATCCAACTAATCAACTGTCTACACATCATGTTGATGAATTCATGGAGTATCTTTTGGAAAGAATTGATTTAACACGTGATCTCCATTTCCATACACAAACTACCATTGATACACTCGATTACAGCGGTACGGGATTGAATTCGGGAAGTAAAGTAGTGTTGGCTGCATTTGGAGAAAAGAAGAGAGAGCTTTGTCGCGAAGTGCCGAATGAACTTAAAGAACTCAAGAATTTTCAGAATCCTCAATTGTGTATGCCTGGCGTGGTTGTGTTACAAACTGCAAGATTCAGCAACTATGCAACAGCTCAAGCTGAAATGCAACAATTGGATGAGCAGTTAAATACTCAGCTTGCATCACTTACAGGAGTAGCTATTATTGTAGTTGCTGATGATGCTGAATTTGTAGCTGCTACAATGAATAATTACTTATGGGTGACTTATACACGTTGCAATCCATCGCATGATATGTATGGCATTGCCAGCTTTCAGGAAAACAAGCATTGGGGCTGTAAAGGTCCATTGGTAATTGATGCCAGAATTAAAAAGCACCATGCTCCACCCGTTGAAAAAGACCCAGCGGTTGAAAAGAAAATTGATCGTTTGTTTAATAAAGGAGGAAGCTTATACGGAGTATTGGGTTAAGAAATCTCTCTCCAAGTGTGGTCAGCTAACAGTTGCACACTGGCGATAAAATTTTTGTAAGGCCCACCTCCGCCACCAAATTCCGAAGGACTAACCAAAGAAAGAATATGACTGCCATCTCTTTTTTCATAGAGGTGGTAAGTTTGTCCAATTTGTGGTTTAAAGTTCAGTTTAGCTTCATAAATCATGAGGCTTAGCTCTTTTCGCTTTCTAATTTCTTGCGCTTGTTTGGCCAATAATTCAATTTGCTCCTTAATTTGGTTGAGTTGCATATTGGTTTGGTCTTCCATAGCACTAAGAGCCTTGTGTTTAATAACACCTTCTTTGGTTGGACGAATTGCAACACTCCCTACTGAAGAAGCATAAGGTAAAACGCTGAGTTGCTTGTGGTAGACCTCTGTATTTACAAAGGAATTGCCATCTTCTAATTTCCCTTTTTGTGAAACACGCATGAATCCATTTGGAAGTATTTCATGTTGTACAGTTAAGACCAAATCATCGTTTTTGAACCATTCAACTACTAAAGTTGAAGCATTCGGAATTTCACAACGTATAGTATCTGCCCAGTCTTGCTCATCAATTGGTTGAAGTTCTCCATTTGGGCGAACCGTATATTGACTATAAAATGCTTCATTTTCAAGAGAAACCCAGTTAATGCTGCACTGAAGGGCATGACCTTGTTCAACTGTTTCAATTTTATAATTTCCGCTCTTAGGCGCCAGTCCTTTTTCAAAAACGCATTTTTCAGGAAACAACTGCCAGCTGGCTAAAAAGTGATATGCTTGTACCATGGTTCTTTACAACAATGCCAAAGTAGCTTTGTTGCGCAAAAAAACAAAAAAGCCGCCAAAGGCAGCTTTTAGAAAAGAAATTTGAACGGATACTTTTATTGAACTGAGAAAGAAAAGGTGTAATCGCCCCAGTTCACATCAACTTTTCCATTGTTGTTCGCATTGAGTTGCAACTTTTCAGAAAAAGTTCCTTTGCTTCCCTTCACTTGCACACGAAGCACATCTTCAGCTTCTTTGTAATCATAAGCGCCCCATTGTCCAGTATTACTGCTGAAAATGACTGTCCAGTTATCCTTACCATCCCAAATAGTGAAAAGGGCATATTTCCCTGCTTTAAGTGCTTTTCCTTCTACTTTAACATCTTTAGAAAATTCTATTACAGTAGCTTCATTGGCACCTGTTCTCCACACTTTACCGGCCTTAGGTTCTAGGTTATCGCCAATGGTTCTTCCTTTAACAGAAGGTTGACCATATTGAATTTGAACTTGAGTACCATTGCTAAGTGTAGCTTGAGAGGTAGTAGGAGGGCTAGGTCTTTTGCTTTTATCTTGTTGACTAAAAGCATTCAATGAAATCATGGATAATAATAGTACACAACCCAGTTGGAATATTTTTTTCATATAAATCAGTTTTAGGCAAAATAGGAATAATCCACCATGTTCCATAATTTGCTTGACAAACGGTGTATGTTATGAGAAATACAAGCGTATACACAATACTCTTAGCCTTGGTTCTAGGTCTGTTAGCATGTGGTTCGTCTGGAAAACTTCCAAAAATTCCGGGAGAAGACCAAGCTGTATTAACACTGTTGGATCAAATTAATAAAGGTGAAGTAAAAGGCTATGAGGCAAAGGAAATGCTAAAATCCAGCTATTCTATAGCTAAATCAAATCATTTACGTCAAATAGATGCGCTATTAGCCTATCCATCTGGTGAGAATTTTGAAAAAATGATGGCTCGCTATCAGTTACTGAATAATTTGGCAAAAGCTATAGAGTCATCTCCAGTTGCAGCTGGCTGGGTCGATGAGCCATTTTACGATAAAGAGATTGAAGCGATGCGTAATCAGGCGGCTGATGCTTATTATAAACAAGCAATGGTTTTTATGGGTTACAATCAGCGGTCTTATGCTGCCCAAGCCCATGATCTTTTTCAGCGGGTAAATCGCATTTCACCTGGTTATAAAGATGTTATTTCTATGATGCGCATGGCTGAAGAAAATGCTATTTTGAAAGTGATGGTAAATCCTATCAACTACCATTCATTTTCATTTCAATATTGGGGTATGCAGCAAGATCTTTTGCAAAGAGAGCTTGTTCGGGAGCTAAGAACTTGGAGCAATTCCAATTTTGTAAGGTTTTTTACAGATCAGGAAGCATTTATGAATCGTATTCATCCAGATAGAGTTGTAGATGTGCGTTGGTCGGATATTTTTATTCAGCCTGTAAACCGACAAACATTTACAAGAACGGTCAGCAAGCAAATAAAAACAGGTGAAACAAAATCAATACCAGCAAAGCCTATTTTCAAAACTGTGACTGCAAACTTGCAAATAACGCGACTGATGCTTCAGGCGCATGGAAATCTTGAATGTAGGGTAACTGAAGCTGGCTCAATGCGTCCGCTGATGTGGGATAATTTCCCATCTCAATACACTTGGGTGCATGAGTTTGCTACATTTACTGGAGATCAACAAGCTTTGGGTCCAGATGATTGGCGTTTGGTGCAAGCAAATGGTAATGTACAAGCCCCCAACAGAGCAATTGTTTATCAGCAATTATACCAACAATCCTTTCCTGCTTTAGTACAGCGTATTCGAACTGTAAACTGGCAATGATGAAAGGGTTGAAATTGCTTTAATTATTTCGTTTATTTGCAAAAAGCTATATTATGGCAGAATCAGTGGTTTCGATACAAGGCGCAAACATATATCAAGGTGATGCACTCATTTTAGAGAATGTGAATTTTACAATCAATAGAGGTGAGTTTGTGTATTTAGTAGGAAAGACTGGAACAGGAAAAAGTAGTTTATTGAAAACCTTATATGGAGAACTTCCTTTGAGAGAAGGTAGTGGCTCAGTTGTTGGCTTTGATCTAAAAGGAATGGACTGGAAGAAAGTTCCATTCTTGAGAAGAAACCTGGGTGTAGTTTTTCAGGATTTTCAACTGCTGACCGATAGAAATGTATATCAAAATTTGCAGTTCGTGTTAAGAGCTACTGGATGGAAGGATGAGAAGTTGATGGAAGAAAAAATCAATGAAGTTTTAGATAGTGTTGGATTAAAAAGCAAAGGTTTTAAAATGCCTTATGAAATGAGTGGGGGAGAGCAGCAAAGAGTTGATATTGCTCGCGCTTTGTTGAATTCACCTAAACTCATTTTAGCTGATGAGCCAACAGGGAATCTTGACCCAGAAACAAGCGATGAAATTATGCAGTTGCTGATTCAAATTGCTAAGAATTACGGTACAGCGGTCATTATGGCTACCCACGATTTTATTGTGATCAATCGTTATCCAAGTCGTTTATTAAAAACAGAACGAGGTAGATTATTCGACAGTGCTGCAGTTGAGCAGCAGGCTTAAATAGTTGCGGGAAGTTTTTTTGCTAACCAGCTTTCTTTAACTGGAACTATCCACTTTTCTAACAATTCTTCTTTGGTAGAAACGAGGTTGTTAAAATAGAGTGTTTCAGCGGTAATAAATCCATGGTCAATGGCATATTGTAGTTGCTGTAGAGGTATGTATTCGATATTATCTTTTACAACAAATGCAAGCTGCTCGCGATTAAACAACTGAATTTTGAGTCGCTGTTCAATATCCTTTATTAATCGAACAGAACTGTCTGTACTGCAACCGCTCACACCAGTAGCTGTTTCATCGGCCAACAAAACAAAGAAACGTCCAAAAAATAGGTTGGCATAGCCTTTCACAGGAGTACCATGACTTTTCCACGATTGAACAAATTGTTCCATCATATCCTCTACCTCCAAAGCTTCACCTATGCCAAGCATGCGGCTACTTTGGTAAATCCAAACTTTAGAACTCTTGTGAAATTCGGCGGGTAATAGCGACTGATAATCTAAATTCATGCAGCAAAGGTAATCATCCCGATTTTTCTTTCTTTCCTTTATAAGAAAAAATCAATCCGCCTAACACTCCAGCACCAATAAGCTTAAGAATATTCTCTTGCCCTAGGATTTTGCTCCAGCTGAATTGCTTTTGAGCTAGGTCCATAATTACATCTATAATGAATAGTCCAGCCAGCGCCAACAAGAAAAAGCCAAAGAATTTTTTGATATCAAACATGTGGCGTGAGTTTTAGTCAGCTAAACTGGCAGCAATCATTTCAGCAACATCCAATACTTCAATATCATTCTCTTTCTCTTTGTTTTTAACACCATCTGTCATCATAGTGTTACAAAAAGGACAAGCAGCTGCAATTACTTGTGGTTGTACTTCAAGGGCTTCTTCAGTTCTTTCAATATTAATTCTCTTATTGCCTGGTTCATCTTCTTTAAACATTTGCGCACCACCAGCACCACAGCAAAGACCTTTGGTTCTGCAGCGTTTCATTTCAACCAACTCTGCATCTAAAGCTTCTAAAACCTTTCTTGGAGCTTCATAAATATCATTTGCTCTGCCTAAGTAACAACTATCGTGGTAAGTGATTTTTTTGCCTTTAAAACTTCCACCTTCCTTCAGCTTTACTTTCCCTTCATCAATCAGTTGTTGTAGAAAAGTTGTGTGATGAATCACTTCATAGTGGCCACCTAATTCTGGGTATTCATTCTTTAAAGTATTGAAGCAGTGAGGACAGGTAGTTACAATTTTTTTAATTCCATAGCCATTCAAAATTTGAATATTTTGATAGGCCATCATTTGAAACATAAACTCGTTTCCTGCTCTTCTAACAGGGTCGCCGGTACAAGCCTCTTCCTTACCCAGAATTGCATAAGAAACGCCTACTTTATTAAGAATAGTAGCAAATGCTTTTGTAATTTTTTGAGCACGCTGATCAAAACTTCCTGCACATCCAACCCAAAATAAAATTTCTGGAGTTTCGCCTTGTGCCATCATATCGGCCATTGTTCTAACTGTCATGCACTAAGATTTGTACGAATGTAAAAGAAAATTGCTTTCAAGTTTCAGCTTGTTTGAAATTAGAAAGATGAATGAATGAATCGCTGTATTTTTAACGCTATGGATATAGTGTTCATTTTTATGGGCGGTTGGATGGTAAGCTTTTTGGGGCAGCTTCCTTTGGGGAATATGAGCTTTACTGCCACTCAAATTGCAGTAGAGGAACATTTTAAAAATGCATGGAAATATGCTATTGGTGTTGCCTTGGTTGAAATGCTTTACTTGCGTCTAGCTTTAACCAGTATGGATTGGGTGGTGCAGCATAGAACTTGGTTTTTAGCGCTTGGATGGTTAACAGTGGTTTTGTTTTTTTTACTCAGTTATTTATCGTTTCGAGCTGCTGGACAAACAAGTAATACCAAGAAAGCAGTTGTACTCAATAATAAGTTGCCCAGATTTGTACTTGGATTAACCTTGAGTGCGCTCAATCCAGTGCAAATTCCCTTTTGGTTTTTATGGACTTCACAATGGATTGCTTGGGGTTGGTTGCCAACAGAAAGGTTGGCCTTTAATTATTTTACAATTGGAGCTGGCTTAGGAACTATTACAGGCTTGGCATTATATATCCACGGAGGAAATTATATTGTAAAAAGATTTCAGGCAGGTAACCAAAGATTAAATCAAGTGATTGGAGTAATCTTTTTCATAACTGCGCTCATACAGTTATATAGAATGATTTGGAAGCCCTGGATATAATTAGCTAGCCATTTCTTCCACCCACTTATCTCGATCGTCTGGAGAGAATTTCCATGGTGCAAAATTATTCTCAGTATTGCTGAACATGCCATTCCATTCCTGGGGTGCATTGCTTTCTTCCATAATCAAGCTTCTTCTTAACTCTGTAATAATTTCGAGCGGAGAAATACTCACCGGACATTCTTCTACACAAGCATTACAAGTAGTACAAGCGCGTAATTCTTCCACAGAAATATAATCGTGCAAAAGAGTTTTTCCGTCAGCTACAAAAGATCCGTTTTGGTTAATGTTTTTGCCCACATCTTCTAATCGATCGCGGGTGGCCATCATTATTTTACGTGGACTTAATAATTTCCCCGTTTGGTTAGCAGGACAAGCACTGGTACATCTTCCACACTCTGTGCAGCTGTATGCATCCATTAAGTTTCGCCAACTTAACTCAAAAACATCTTTTGCGCCAAAATGAGCGGGAGGAGCTGCATCTGTTGGGGCTAATTCTGGTTGCATGGCGTACAATACTTCGTTTTGCACCTCGGGCATATTTTTCATTTTACCCTGAGGCTCTAGTCGTGTGTAATATGCATTTGGGAAAGCCAATAAAATGTGCAAGTGTTTTGAATAGGGTAGGTAGTTTAGAAATGCAAAAATTCCAATAATATGCGCCCACCATGCAACTCTTTCAATCATCACCAAAGCTTCGCTTGAAAGTCCAGTAAAGATTGGGTGAAGCATTGAAGAGAAGTAAAATGAACCAGTAGGATGTTCAGCATAATGTCCGTAGCCACGTTCTTGCAAGAGCGTATCTGTTGCATTTAAGGTTAGGAATAGTCCCATTAAAACTATCTCAGTTATTAAAATATAATTCGCATCGCTACGTGGCCATCCGTTTAAATCGTTGCTTAGGAATCGTTTAATTTTTAGCACATTTCTTCTAACCAAAAAAACAATACAAAAAAGTACCACACCTACTGCAAGGAACTCAAAGCTGTTAATAAGAAAACTGTAAAATTCTCCTAAAGGAGCCGCAAAAAGCCTGTGTGTACCTAAAGCGCCATCTAATACAATCTCCAAAACCTCTAAATTGATGATAATAAAGCCCGCATATAACACAAAGTGCATAATGGCAACGGTTGGATTGCGGAACATTTTCTTTTGACCAAATGCCAGCAAAAGCACATTTTTCCATCTTTTGCCTGGTTCATTGCTGAAATCTTCATCTTTTCCTAAAAGGATATTTCTGCGTATTTGACCAGCTCTTTTTGAGAACAACCAAATAGCAACTGCACTGATAGCTACAAATAAGATTTGAGAAAGAATTTGCATAGGTTAGGCTTATGGTGCTAAGATAGGATTTTTGAGTAGCCAAAACTGAATTGTTATATTCTTCTATACTCATTAACTTGGCTGCTGAAACAAGCTGCCAATGAGCGAAAAAAAATACATCATGGATGCGGTTGCTGCAAGCCAAAAGATCAATAGGATGGCTTTGGAAATTGCAGAACAAGTAGATGAATCAAAAGCCCCTTTAATATTACTTGGTATTGAAGAAAATGGTTGTGTTATTGCAGATGCAGTTGCTAACCAATTAAAAAAGCATTTGTCTATGGAAGTGGTGGTGCATAGAATTGGTATTAATAAGCAACAGCCTCAGGAAGTTCAGCTGCGGCAAGAATATGACTACCATTCTAAACAGTTGGTTTTGGTGGATGATGTAACCAATTCTGGTAAGACGCTTCTCTATGCACTAAAACCACTTATGAATTATTATCCAGCCAAGATTATGACCTTAGTTTTGGTGGAGCGCATGTATAAAAGATTTCCTGTACAACCTGATTTTGTTGGACTTTCATTGGCAACAACAGAGGAAGACCATATTCAAGTGGAAGTTTCGGGAAATCAAATTTTGGGTGCATATATTGAGTAACATTTTATTTCATATTTTCATTCCTATTCAAAATAATAATTATGAATGCAGTTATTGAAGCACATGTTCAACAATGGTTGACCGGAAATTATGATGAAGCTACTCGTGAGGCTGTTAAAGCCCTACAATCTAATCCAGATGAACTAGCTGATAGTTTTTATAGAACTTTAGAATTTGGTACTGGAGGATTGAGAGGTGTGATGGGTGTGGGCACCAATCGTATGAATAAATATACTGTTGGTATGGCTACTCAGGGATTTGCAAATTATTTGAGAAAGACCTATCCATCAACCGAAATTAAGGTAGCAATTGGTCATGATTCGCGTAATAATAGCCGATTTTTTGCTGAAACAACTGCACAAGTATTTGCAGCCAATGGTATTCATGTGTTTTTGTTTGAAGACTTAAGACCAACACCCGAGTTAAGTTTTGCAATTCGTTATTTGGGATGTCATGCTGGAGTTGTATGTACAGCTTCACACAACCCTAAAGAGTACAATGGGTATAAGGCGTATTGGAATGATGGTGGACAATTAGTGCCTCCGCATGATAAAAACGTGATTCGTGAAGTGGAAGCTATAACTTCAGTTGACGAAGTGAAATGGTCGGGTGGTGATCATTTGATTACTCCTATGGGTAAAGAAATGGACGCCGCATACATTGAAATGGTGAAAAGCTTGAGTGTTTATCCAGATGTCATTGCTCGTCATAATGATTTAAAAATTGTATACACACCCATTCATGGAACAGGTATTACTTTGGTTCCTGCTGTATTGCGTGCCTATGGTTTTACGAATGTAACCGTAGTTGAAGAGCAAGCAACGCCGGATGGTAATTTTCCAACCGTTATTTATCCAAATCCTGAGGAAAGTGATGCCATGCATATTGGGTTGCAAAAGGCAAAAGAATTGAATGCTGATATTTTACTTGGAACAGATCCTGACTCTGATAGGGTAGGAATTGGTGTAAAGAACCATAAAGGAGAATGGGTACTCATGAACGGTAACCAAACGGCTGTTTTAGCTTTTGCTTATATGATAGAAGCCAGGAAAGCTAAGGGTACTGCACAGTCGAATGATATGGTAATTAAGACTATTGTTACTAGCGAAATGATTGATCAAGTAGCTAAGCATAACCAAATTAATTGCTACGATGTACTTACCGGTTTTAAATGGATTGCTGAACTCATTAAGGCCAAGGAAGGAAAGGAAAATTTTGTTGTAGGCGGAGAAGAAAGTTTTGGATTGATGATGGGTGACCAAGTGCGTGATAAAGATGCAATTAGTGCTGTAGCAATATTATGCGAAATGGCTGCCTATGCAAGGGAAAATGGGTATAGTTTGTTTGAGAAGCTAATGGATATGTATGTGCAGTATGGCTTCTACCTTGAGCACTTAATTAGCATTACAAAGAAGGGTATGAATGGACAAAAAGAGATTGCAGATATGATGGAGTCTTATCGTCAACAACCTCCTCAAACTATTGCCGGAGAAGCTGTTGAGCAATTGCTTGATTATCAGCAACAAGTTGGTAAGAACCTTATTACCGGTGAAACTTGGACCATTGATTTGCCAAAAAGTAATGTGCTTCAATTTGTAACGAAGTCCGGAACAAAAGTTTCAGCTCGTCCAAGTGGCACTGAACCTAAGATTAAGTTTTACTTCAGTGTAAATCAGCCATTACCTTCAAGAGATCAATTTGATGAAGTGCATGCACAATTGCAAACAAAGATTCAGACGATTATTCAGGATATGAAGTTAAATTAGTAACTGCTTAACAGCCCCTTTTTAGAAGGGGCTTTTTTGTGGATTCATACTAGATAGATGCTTTCTTTTCTCACACTTCTTTTAAATGATTTAATCATGGTTTTTTGCACTTACATTTGATTTATGCGAATGGGAGAAGATACTTACAGACACAAAGGATTAAGAAAACAGCTGGTTAACTTGTTGAAGGAAAAAGGCATTACAGACCAAAGCGTATTGGATGCAATTATGGAAGTCCCAAGGCATTTCTTTTTAGATTCAGCTTTTGATTTAATAGCGTACGAGGATAGGGCTTTTCCAATTGGTGAAGATCAAACCATATCGCAGCCATATACAGTTGCTTATCAAAGTCAGCTATTAGAAATAAGTCCAGGAATGACTGTTTTAGAAATTGGAACAGGTAGCATGTACCAAGCCACTATACTTGCTGAAATGAAAGCGCGCGTTTTTACTATTGAGCGCCAGAAAAAATTATTCGATGCAACCAAATTATACCTATTCAAAAATAAGTATCCCTTTTTGAAGTTTTTTTATGGAGATGGATTTGCTGGTTTACCTGCTTATGCTCCATTTGATCGTGTTCTCATAACAGCTGCAGCTCCTTTTATTCCCCCCAAATTAGTTGAGCAATTAAAAGTAGGAGGGAAGATGGTTATTCCTGTTGATGAAGGGGAGAACCAACGCATGAAAAGATTAACAAAATTGGCTGATGGTCAATTCCAAGAAGAACATTTCGATTCTTTTTCTTTTGTTCCTATGTTATCTGGAAAGAATCAATAAACAATAAAAAAACCGACTCTAGAGTCGGTTTTTTTTATTCACACGAAATCAATTAAGGTCTCATACCACCTTCCATTTCCATTCCTCCACCTTCGCTCTTAGTACTTTTCCTCTTAAATAGGTTTGGATCGAATTTCCCGAATCTCCAGCTAAAGTTCAAACGTAAAACTTGCGGGTCTCTTCTTCTTTGGAATGTCTCATCCAAGAATGGAGAAATTGCAGTTTGTTGCTGAAGAACAGTTCTAAAGATATCGTTCATACTAAGGGTAAGTGATCCAGAGTTGCCGCCTTTCCAGGTAAAATCTTTTCTAACAGAAAGATCTATACCGTAGCGAGGTAGAATAAATCCTTGTGCACTTCCAATAACGCCGCCACCAAATCCGCCGAAGCCGCCGCCGCCGCCACCACCACGGCCACCACCAAATCCACCGCCGCCACCACCTTGTGGTAATACGGTTTTAGCTTGATAGTCACCATTCAACTGAATAGTATATCCTTTCTTTAACTTAAAGCTGCTGTTCATTTTGGCAAACCAACTCACTCTTTGGTTGTTCAAATCTTGTTGAATATTACCACCATTAATTTGAGCATTGAAAATATTCAAGTTCAAAGTCAAGTCCCACCATTTGGTTACTGGCATTCGATTGGTTAATTCAACTCCGTAAATCAAACTGCTGTTAGCATTTCTGAAAGTTGTATAAACTACGCTATCATTCAAACTTAAACCTTTTATTGGGGCTTCATCTAAGTACTGGAAGGCTGTAATTAAATTGGTACTATGTTTAAAAAATCCAGTCACTAAGAAGTTCGCACCTTTTTTATAACTATTATTATAGCTCACTTCAAATGATTGTGTAAACTCTGGGTTCAATCCTGGATTACCGATACGGGGATTCAAGGGATCTGTAAAGTCTGGGAAAGGAATCAAGTTGAAGAAACTAGGTCTTCTAATTCTTCTTGTTACGTTTAGTTGTAAATCTTGATTATCAGTTAAGCGATATGTGACGAAAGCACTTGGAAATAAACTAAATGGAAATTGAACATTAAACGTTCTATTTGAATCTACCAATGTTCCTGTGTAGTTACTACTTTCAGCTCTTAATCCAAATTGATAATTGATTCTCTTAGTTTTTATGCTGTAAACTCCATAGGCTGCATATACTGCATCATTGAACTTAAAGTTTGCACTTGCAGAGGAAATAATACCTATTGGTAGTAGTGTATTTGGATCGAGAATAGATTGTATGTTTTGATTAGTAAATCTTCGAAGTGCAGCACGGGCTCCCAACTCTAATTTTGTATTCTCAGTTAGCGGGTTTTCATAATCGGTTTGAATGGTTAAAAATTCATTTGTACCTCTTGAATCTTGTCCCAAAACCCTTGCAAGCTTAGGTGTATTATCAGGGAAAAAAGTTCTGGTATCAAAAGTGCCCTGATTTTCACTTCTTGAAGAATTGAAATTTACATCTGCTGTCCACTCATGACCAGTCTTAGCAAAGTTGTGTTTAAAACTAACTGTTGATCCAAAATTTTTGAAGTTGGCTTTTGTAACATTTTCAACATCACTGTAGTTGGCAAATACTCCTCGAATGGTACTATCAATACGTTGGTCTTCATCATTATCAAATTGGCCACGATTGTAGTTAGCAGAAAATGAAATAGTATTTCTATTATCAATAAAATAGTCAAAACCTCCTCTGATAAAAGCAAAAAATCCTGTATTTACTCCAGTGATGTCTTGGTATACTTGTCCAGGAATACTTCCTAGTATTTTTCTATCGCGTTCACTCCAACTCAAGCTTTTACGCTGGTTGTAAATGCCACTTCCAAAGAAATTAAATTTATTTTGACGGAGGTTAATATCACCTCCAATGTTCAACATGCCTCGTGAATCAACACCTGATCTTAGTCCACCATTGTATCCCACTTTCTTATTTTTCTTCAAAACAATGTTCAAAATACCTGCGCCACCGCCTGATGCATCAAATTTTGCAGAAGGGTTTGTTATTAATTCAACCCTATCTATAATATCGGCAGGAATTTGATCTAAAGTTAAAGTGGTAGGTCTTCCATCAACAAATAGTTCAGGAGTTGCATTCCTTAGTGTTACATTACCATCAATATCAACATTTATAGTAGGAATATTACGCATTACTTCAGTGGCTGTTTGTCCAGCAGCAGCTATGTTTTTATCAACGTTGAAGATTTTTCTATCAACGCCCATTTCAAACATTTGCTTTGCGGTAGATGTAACTGTAACATTTCCCAAGTCGTTTGCATCTGCTTCAATTTTAATATTGCCTAAATCCTTATCGGCCTTTGCCATTATTTCTTGGAAATTTGGTTGACCGCCACCTTGTGGAAATTTAATTCCAAAAGTAACTTGTTGATCTAGCGATTTAAAACCAACAGCAGATAGTTTTAATTTAAAGTTGCCAAAAATTGGTAGCCCCTCTATACTAAAATCACCTTTATTATCTGTCAATACAGTTTTTAAGATTGCCTCTTTCATTCTTTTGGTAGCTGAATCGAATTTGTTTCCTACCAACTGTACAGTAACCGCTTCAACACCCTTATTGGTTTTTGAGTCTACTATTTTTCCATAAAATCTTCCAATATTGGTATTTTGATTGCTGCCAGCTCCACCACCTCTTGCACCCATAGGAAATTGTGCATAACTGTAAGTTGCTGATAATAAAACGAATAGGAATAAAATGGGTCTCATGTGCTTTTAATTAAATCTAATTTTAGGTCAGCAAAGGTGTAGTATTGCACCATGACAATTGCATGACATTTTATGAACGGTATTATGACAATAAGTGGGGGTAAAAGTTTAGGCCGTTCAAGTAGTTATACGACCGCTTGTACTTAGTTGGCGAGATTAGTGATGACAATTTGAAGCAGACCAATCAAAAAGCCTACAACAGCGCCTATAATTTCAACAAATCTGAATTCCTTGGCCATGATTGAAAAAAGGATTTGTTCGAGTTTATCAGAGGAGAAGCCGGCTACTTTTTCAATAACTAGCTTTTCTAAGTCAAGTTCTTCTTGTAAACTCCCCATATAGTTCTTCATGATAATAGGAAAAAGAGACTCAAGTTCTTGACTGAATATTTTTTTAAGCTGCTGAATGGTATTTTCTCCAATAAACATGCTAATAACAGGCATTTCATCGGCCAACTTCTTCCTCAGAAACTGGTCAATATGGTTCTCGACGAAAGGCATGAGCTTTTTAACATTGTTGGGGTGGGTGATTTTTGACTCTATTTCACTAAAGGAAAGAAGTTCTTGACTTACAATTTTACCCAGCTTTTCAGCAAATTGTTGTTGTCTCTTTGGAAATATACCTTGAATAGTAAATCCTAATATTTGGATTGGATTTCTAGGATGAAATAGCATTTTAATGGCTATCCAATTGGTTAGCCAACCAATAAAAGCAGAAATAATAGGTAGTGTCCAGATCCAGTAACTCATAACTATTTCAATAAAAAAAGCCCTAAAAGGGCTTTGGGAGGATGATGGGGTTCGAACCCACGACCTTCGGTGCCACAAACCGACGCTCTAACCAACTGAGCTACAACCTCCGTTTATAGGGCGGCAAAAATAAAACAAAATTTCAAATACGCAAATCGAAATTCATAAGTCAATAGAACCGTTGATACAAGTATTTGTTAAGAAGATGAATTTCAAATCCAGCATTGTTTGAATTCATTTATTTTTGATAGATACATGAAAAAAATCGTCGACTTTATGAAGAGCAGAAAAGGGTTGGGACTCATTGCGGTCATTTTATTTACAAGTTTGTTTGTTGCATATAGAACTAGTTTTGCAAATGGTGATGAAAAAATTGTTGAACAGCGTCAAAAACTTTTGACTTTAGTAGGAACTATTTTATCATCACAGCACTTTAGTCCTAAAAAAATTGACGATCAATTTTCAAAAGCAATTTTCAAAAAATATTTTGAGCAGTTAGATGGAGATAAAAGCATTTTTCTTCAATCAGATATTCAATCCTTGAAAAAATTTGAGCTTTTATTAGACGATGAATTAAAAGGTGCGCCAATTCAATTTGAACCTGCAGTTAGTATAATTTATGATAAGCGATTTCCTGAGGCTCAAGCTTTGTATCGTGAAATCCTTTCTAAGCCATTTAATTTTACAGTAGTAGAAACCTATCATTCAGAAACAGAAAAACTTCAATATCCTAAAAATGCTGAAGAGCGACGTGAGCGTTGGAGAAAGCGTTTGAAGTTGAGTGTATTGGAGCGCTACGCCGACTTACTAGAAACAAGAGAGAAAAATAAAGGAAATAAAGATTTCGAAATTAAATCAGATGCGGCATTAGAAGCCGAAGCAAGAGATCGAGTTTTAAAGACTATGGATCGCATGTACGATCGTATTAAGAATTCTAGAAAAGAAGATCAGCGATTTCATTTGTATATAAATACTATTACTGAATTAATGGATCCGCATACCAATTATTTCCCTCCTGTAGAAAAACGTTATTTCGATGAACAAATGAGTGGAAGATTTTTTGGTATTGGAGCGCAACTAAGAGAAGAAGACGCAGGTATTAAAATTGTTAGTTTGGTTACTGGTGGACCAGCTTGGAAATCGAATCAATTTGTAGTTGGTGACATTATTGTTAAAGTTGGGCAAGGGGATGAGGAAATGACGGATATTACTGGCT
>ERZ1066133.430-NODE-430-length-19285-cov-8.340458_pt1 | contig 19285 bp, 8 predicted proteins | sample MGYA00382780_ERZ1066133 | MGnify/ENA primary metagenome ERZ1066133 (study PRJEB33369, sample SAMEA5778363) | biofilm metagenome | biome: Industrial cooling water; feature: Water cooling tower basin; material: Biofilm | place: United Arab Emirates | collected... | reverse complement strand
TGGTTCAGCATTCCCAACCGATTTCAATGGTATTTGGTTCTTCACTCGTGGAAGCAGTACAGGGAATTCCTTAATAAGTAATTTAACATTAAACGGAGAAAACCTTTCAAATATTGATGTAACAAATACCTCAAGTAATTTAGTACTACGTGGTTATAATGTGAGTCAAGGATTTACGCTAACAGGTAATATCACCTACAGTTGGACTGGAAACATGCCAACTCAATCGAATTTGAATTTTAATGTCAAGTTGGGTAAATTAAATGGAAATCCAGCTCCTATTTGTGGCTTTGCTGTTAATAATGAGTCACAAGATATTACGGGAAATAGTTTTGTATTTACTGCTCAACCTCCTACTGTTGGAAATACTTACTCTTGGAATTTTGGAGATGGTTCACCAGTAAAAACTGGTACTCAAGTATCACATACTTTCACTCAAGTAGGTAATTATGTTGTTACAGTTACTGTTACTGGTCCTGGTGGATGTACTTCAGTTTGCTCAAAAACAGTCTTTGTTACAAACGGAGTAAGTGGTGGAGCTACTGGCGGTATAGAAAGTTATAGTTTAGGTGAAGTGATTGGTAAACGAAATATTGCAAAAGCAAAAGCGGGTCAATTAGGTGAAACCAATTATGGTGCAACTCCAAAATGGAATGGTCCAGTTTCAAATGATCGTGGTGGTATTGCTACCATGAGTACAGGCTCAGTTCGCCTAGCTGATTTAATTCCATCTCAAGTAAGCGGATTGCAAGCATTTGTTACTTCTCCAACCGATCTAACTCAATTTACCAATGCGGTTGAAGTAATGAGTGTTGACTTTACAAGGGGTAATGTGCCACGTGCTGTTGCATTTGCTACTAAAACCTTAGATGAAGTATATAATCATACTAAACCAATTTGTGATCGTTTGCGAGGCGCTCAATTAATTGGGATTGAAAAAGTTCAGTTAAATGGAATTGAGGTTCTTTCGTATAGAATTCGTCAAGAAAATGGAAGCGTAGAATTTGCAATGAGTTTTTCTGCAGGCGCTTCTTCTAGAAGAAGTGAAATTCAAATTGAGAGCAAATGGTTTACTAAAGATATCCAGCATGACGATGCAATGTTCAATTTCCAAGTTTGGGGAGAAACACCTGGATTAGCAAGTCGACTTGCTTCTGAAATTTTGTCTAAACTTAGCACATATGGCAGATTAACTCAAGGAAATAATAATGCTGTTATACCAGCTGCGTATGTGGTGAGCGGTCAGCGCGTAGGAAGTAAGTTGGTATTAAGTGTTGAGAACGGAACAGCCAATAGCAGTGGATACTTTGAGTTGGAAGAGAAATTAAATGAGAAGTCAACTGTTAGCAAGCGTACAGTACCATTTACTATACAGCAGCGCGGCCGTTCTACATTGGAGTTAGATATGCGAGATGGTTTTGAGAGTGATGTACGCATGTTCATCAACGGTGAGTTAATGGACCTAGTCTATATGAGTGATGGTATATGGGGATTAGACTTTGATAGAGCTAGAACAACTATTAAAAACTTCACAGTAAGCAATGATGCTGCTCGTGTTTATCAAGATGAGTACCCATTGTTCCGCGATGTGAAGATAGAAGGAACAACTAGCAACTATATTACAGCTTATAAGTTTTTAAGAGGCGGTGGTGTTGCAGCGGATTTAAGCGCATATAAAACATTACGTTTTGAGGCTTCAGGTGGTCACAGGTTAAAAATCACTTTGGTAAAAGAAGGTGTAACCAACTGGAATGATCAGTATACGTATAGCATTAATCTAGATCAAGCGAAGCGTGAGTATCAAATCAGTTTAAATGATTTTGTAAGCTCAGGCATCAGTGGAAAGATTAAAGCAAACGATGTAACAAGTGTGGTGTTTAGCATTGAAGTAAATGGTTCAAATACGGCTGTAAATACTACTTTGGGTAAGGTTGGCTTTACAAAGGTTGATGTAGACTACTTACGCAGCTTAGAAGCTAAGGAAGTTCAGTTGTATCCTAACCCAAGTAACGGTAGGTTCACGATACAGTTCCGCAGTGCAGTAGAAGCACCATTAACCATGCGTATGACAGATGCTGCAACTGGTAGAGTAGTGATGAGCAGAGCCATCCAAGCAGTACAAGGTGAGAACCAAGTAACAGTAGAGTTGGGCAGACAAGAGAACATGTCAAGTCAAGGCTTGTACATAGTAAACTTGGATGGAGCAAATGGTCTTCGTTATAAGCCAGCTAAGATCAGCATCAAGCGATAGAAGCAAATCAAACACAGAAAATATAAGGTGGGTCAAAATGGCTCACCTTTTTTTATTGCATGAAACGTTCGTAATCAAAACTAGAAAGATGTAGTAGTATTACTAACCATAATTCAAGTTTACATGATAGGTGTAACAATGTTGACTAGGTAATTTGCGTTAACTATTACAATCTGCTGTTACATGATTAAAAATAATCATATGTAGTGTAGATTGTTACACTATTAAGGTGAATTTAATTGAAAACCAATGACTTTACATCTAACTTGCATAAATATTGACTTTAAAACCCCGATTATGAACCAGAATCCTCTGAAAAAGCAGATGAGACTGATATTAGGTGCGTTGCTATTTGCTATTCTAATATCGCTCGTTGTACCACAAAGCGCATATTCTCAACAAATTATTCCTGATGAGTTCAAGGAAATGAGCAAATTTTTCAAAGAGAATAAACAAGTTAATCGTGTAAGTACATTCAAAGCGCTTCAGCAACTAATTAAAGAAAAGTTGACAGATGTAGTTGAGGGTGATAAAGAAGAGGGGGCTGTTATGGGAACATATACTACAACAAGCAAGGAGTTGGTTTCTCTTTTAGGAGAGCCAGATCGCAAGGTTGCAAATACTATATGGGAATATCAGTTGAATGGTTCCCAAAAAGCCTGCAAAGTAGTAATAGGAATTAATAAGCATGGCGAGGTCACATTTGTGACAATAAAAGATTGCCAATAATCCTTAAGACTTATACAATGAAAAAATATTTACTCCAATCAATAAGATCACTTGCTTTTGTTTTTCTAATTGCGTTGTCAATTAAATCTGAAGCACAGGTTCAATTTACCGTTCAAGGAAGTGCTAATGTAAATAGTATAGAAACTGGGGCACAGTTTATTTATACATTAAACTATCAATTGAGTAGTTTAAACCAGAATGGTCAAAATGTAGTTGCTACTATTAATCTTCCAGAGCATTTAGAGCCTTGGGATATCAATAATTTTAGCAACTCAATTAATTTTAATAATACCCAAGTTGCAAGTGCAGCCTATAATGCAGGTAATAATCGCGTAACCATCACTTATGTAAATCCTTTACCAGCTGGAAGCACAGGACAGTTACAAATTCGTTTTAGGTATAAAAATGGAGTTACACCAAATGGATATGGTCCTGCAATTATTACTTCAATAGATGCTGATAATAATGTAAATGCAGATAATTCCACTGGCCCGGTTTTAAGTAATTCAACTATTGTTACTGCAGTTGCAAGTAATAGATTTAATATTACTAAAACTCGTCACGCAGGTGGTGCGCCAAATGATATTACCATTTATCGATTAGCATTGAGTGTTCCGTCTGCTTCTACAACAGGTAGTTTAAACTTGACAGATATAGTTTTAATTGATACTCTTCCAGTTGGAGCTGTATTTGTTGCAGCTACTGCGTTTCCTGGTTCTAATCAGCCAGTTTATAATGCAAGTAACAGGACAATTACATGGTTGTGGACTGGTACTGTTAACGGAGGGAATGCACATATTAGTGTTAGATACAATTCACCAACATTTCAAGTAGGTACCAATGTATGTAATGTTGCAAATTTGTCTGGATTCGTTCCTTCACTTCCAATTGGAACTACAGAAAAAAGTGTTCGAAGAAGTGAAGCTTGCTTTGCTTTACAGTCTACAAATGCAAGTTTAATATGTACAGGTGCAGGAATCACAGCAGCTACTGCTAGTTGGTTAAGTAGGCACGTTCTTCCTGCAACTACAGGAAATACTTTCCGTCAGGGTTGGGCCAATAATGGAAATACTGAGTTAGATTCTGTTCAAATTAACTATACTGTAGATCGTGCTGTTGATATGAATGTAATTCGTGTGAATCCAGTCTTAGACGGTTTTGATAGTCTTGCACCAAATCCAGTTATTGTTGTTCAGTACAAAACAAACACACAAGTTAACTTCATTACTGCTGGTACATTTACATCTCAATTCCTTCAAAATAATAGTGGAGCAAGAAATGTTACTGTTAACCTACCAGCTGGACAATACATTACCGATGTTCGAATAACTGTAAGAGGCCCTTTACCTATTGGAAGTAGACAAGATTTATCTTATACCGGAAGGGTTAGATCAGCAGCTGAAGGGAAAAAAGATGGAACTCCCATAGTTGAAGGTATCACCTATTTAACAAACAACCCTGGTGATGATGGTACCTTAGTAACAAATGCTTCTCAAGGAACATTCTTTTATAATGGTGTTGCAACTAATTTTTCAGCATGTACTAGTACATCAGAAATTTTAAAACCATATCCATCTTTCAATACTGCTTCAAAAAGTAGAAATCCAAGTAGCCCATCAGATTTTCGTGCAAGTGATACTGTAGGATACAGATTTAGTGTACAATTAGGAGGAACAGTCAATGCTGAAAATGTTGTTGTTATTGATACCCTAGATAATAGACTTGAGTATGTGCCTGGATCTGCTACATTTTATAGTGTAAGTCCAAATGGGCCCGTAACTTCTATTGAGCCTACCATTCAGGGAAATATTCTAAGATTTTCACTTGGCACTTTGGTTCCAGGAAGAACTTTTAGAATTGACTTCAGAACGGTTATTAAACCTGGTACACCAGCTGGAACAATCAATAATAGAATGAGATTGGAAAGCAGTAATGGTATACAACAAAATATACTAACATCAAATACTCCAGTTACTGTTATCAGTTCTGTTGCTTTAAGAGCAAGAAAAGGACAGTCTGGTTGTGATTCTAATTTTGTTTATTTCCCTGATTTTGCAGTGGCGCAAGAAGGGGGGCCTGTGAACTATAAAGTAACTGTTTCCAATTTAGGAAATGTTGCATCTAAGGATTTGGTATTGGTAGATGTTTTCCCATTCATTGGTGATAATAGAGGATCACAATGGTTTGCTAATTTAGTTGGACCTGTTTCAATTTCAGATCCTCATACAAGTGTATTTTATACTGTTACAAATAATCCTTGTATCAATGATGTAAGTCCTGCAGTAAATCCTGCTGGTTGTTCAACTCCTGTTTGGACAGCAATTCCTCCAGTTGATATAACAACAGTAAAGGCAATAAAATTAACACGTACAGTACCATTAGGTATTTTAGATAGTATAGAGTTTACTTGGCCTATGCGTGCACCATTAGGTACACCTGTTGGATTAAGAATGAATAACTCAATAACTTATCAAGTTAGTCGCGCTGATAATAACAGCCAGCTTTTACCAGCTACTCCTAATATGGTAGGTATGTTTACTAACTGTAATCCAGTACTTGGATCTTTAGGAAACTACGTATGGATTGATGTAAATAAGAACGGTTTACAAGATGAGGCTCCAACATTTGGATTGAATGGTGTAAAAGTTTATTTATATGGAGCTGGTCCTGATAATGTAATTGGTGGCGGTGATGATGTATTATTAGATTCTACAGTTACAGCAAATGATTTTTCTGGAAGACCTGGGTACTACAAATTTGTTGAACTTCCTTCTGGAAAGTATTATGTTCAGTTTCCTACTTCTTATGCTCATTATTTACCAACTCCAGTTGTTAACCAAGCCCCACAGGTAGATGAAAATTCAGATATGAATATATCTACAGGAAGAAGTGGCTTAGTAACAATTAATGCATCTGGAACTGGTCAAGATAAACACAATACAACAATTGATGCAGGTTATTATCCAATTGGATCATTAGGAAACTATGTTTGGAGAGATGATAATGCAGATGGTATTCAGAATGAACCCGCTTCAAATGGTATTAACCAGGTTAAAGTTGTTTTATTCAGGCAAGATGGATCTAATCAATTTGTAGCAGTAGATTCCTTGTTTACTGCAAATGATAATCAAGGTAGACCTGGTTACTATCAGTTTACAATTACTGAAAGTGGAAATTATCAAGTAAGATTCCCAGCTACAGTTGATGGAAGAGTTATTACAAAAAGAACTCCTACAGCTGGTACAGATAATAATAGTGATGCAGATTCACTAACTGGATTTTCACCAACCATAGTTATGAATTTGTTACAAAATGGAATTGCACGTGTTAATCCAACTATTGATGCTGGTTACATTTGTAATGTAGCAGCACCAACAGTTCTTGGAGATACAACTATATGTGCAGGTAAGAATACTACGCTTTCTGCTCCATCTGGATTTAGTCAATACCAGTGGTACAAAAACGGAGTTTTATTACAAGATTCTACCAGAAGATTTTTAGTTGTAGATACAACTGGATCATTTACTGTTAAAGTAACTGCAGATAATGGATGTAACAGAACATCTCTGTCTCCATTTGTTGTTACTCAATTACCTAATCCAACTTGTGGTTTCACAAGTAATGCTGATACACTTGAATTCCCAGGTCATAGATTTGTATTTAAACCAATTGCTCCTCAAGCAGGATTTATATATTCATGGAAGGCAAGTGATACAAGTAATGCAGTTATCGCTTTTGATTCTTTAGTTGTTGTATATGGTGCACCTGGACCTTACAATGTGAGTTTGACAATTACTTCTCCAGCAGGTTGTGTAACAGTTTGTGAAAGGGAAGTGTTTGTAACCCAAGGTGTAAGTGGTGGTTCTGGTGGCGGTATAGAAAGTTATAGTTTGGGTGAAGTAATTGGAAGACGTAATATGGCTCGAGCAAAAGCGGGTCAATTAGGTGAAACTAATTACGGTGCAACACCGAAGTGGAATGGTCCGATCGCAGAAACTACAAGAGGAGCAATTGCTACTGAAAATACAACTCAAATTAGACTTCGTGATGTTATGCCAGGTGGATTACAAGGCTATCAAGCCTTTGTTACTTCACCAACTGATCTAACTCAATTTACCAATGCGGTTGAAGTAATGAGTGTTGACTTTACAAGGGGTAATGTGCCACGTGCTGTTGCATTTGCTACTAAAACCTTAGATGAAGTATATAATCATACTAAACCAATTTGTGATCGTTTGCGAGGCGCTCAATTAATTGGGATTGAAAAAGTTCAGTTAAATGGAATTGAGGTTCTTTCGTATAGAATTCGTCAAGAAAATGGAAGCGTAGAATTTGCAATGAGTTTTTCTGCAGGCGCTTCTTCTAGAAGAAGTGAAATTCAAATTGAGAGCAAATGGTTTACTAAAGATATCCAGCATGACGATGCAATGTTCAATTTCCAAGTTTGGGGAGAAACACCTGGATTAGCAAGTCGACTTGCTTCTGAAATTTTGTCTAAACTTAGCACATATGGCAGATTAACTCAAGGAAATAATAATGCTGTTATACCAGCTGCGTATGTGGTGAGCGGTCAGCGCGTAGGAAGTAAGTTGGTATTAAGTGTTGAGAACGGAACAGCCAATAGCAGTGGATACTTTGAGTTGGAAGAGAAATTAAATGAGAAGTCAACTGTTAGCAAGCGTACAGTACCATTTACTATACAGCAGCGCGGCCGTTCTACATTGGAGTTAGATATGCGAGATGGTTTTGAGAGTGATGTACGCATGTTCATCAACGGTGAGTTAATGGACCTAGTCTATATGAGTGATGGTATATGGGGATTAGACTTTGATAGAGCTAGAACAACTATTAAAAACTTCACAGTAAGCAATGATGCTGCTCGTGTTTATCAAGATGAGTACCCATTGTTCCGCGATGTGAAGATAGAAGGAACAACTAGCAACTATATTACAGCTTATAAGTTTTTAAGAGGCGGTGGTGTTGCAGCGGATTTAAGCGCATATAAAACATTACGTTTTGAGGCTTCAGGTGGTCACAGGTTAAAAATCACTTTGGTAAAAGAAGGTGTAACCAACTGGAATGATCAGTATACGTATAGCATTAATCTAGATCAAGCGAAGCGTGAGTATCAAATCAGTTTAAATGATTTTGTAAGCTCAGGCATCAGTGGAAAGATTAAAGCAAACGATGTAACAAGTGTGGTGTTTAGCATTGAAGTAAATGGTTCAAATACGGCTGTAAATACTACTTTGGGTAAGGTTGGCTTTACAAAGGTTGATGTAGACTACTTACGCAGCTTAGAAGCTAAGGAAGTTCAGTTGTATCCTAACCCAAGTAACGGTAGGTTCACGATACAGTTCCGCAGTGCAGTAGAAGCACCATTAACCATGCGTATGACAGATGCTGCAACTGGTAGAGTAGTGATGAGCAGAGCCATCCAAGCAGTACAAGGTGAGAACCAAGTAACAGTAGAGTTGGGCAGACAAGAGAACATGTCAAGTCAAGGCTTGTACATAGTAAACTTGGATGGAGCAAATGGTCTTCGTTATAAGCCAGCTAAGATCAGCATCAAGCGATAGAAGCAAATCAAACACAGAAAATATAAGGTGGGTCAAAATGGCTCACCTTTTTTTATTGCATGAAACGTTCGTAATCAAAACTAGAAAGATGTAGTAGTATTACTAACCATAATTCAAGTTTACATGATAGGTAGTCGAATGGGCCTTAGGTAATTTGCATATGCAGGTGTATTGGAATAGTTGCCTTGAACGGTGCTGTTATTTACCTGTAAGAATTACACTTCAAACAAACGTCATGAAAACGATTTTTACACATCTATTTCGTTGGATACTTCCGCTTTTTGTGTCACTCGCTGCAGTTGCACAGGGTAGTAATACCAACCAGTGGACAGCCGTACTGAATTCAGTGGTAGATGATTGTAACAGCATTACATTCACCATAACACTAACTAGTCCTAGTACATCTAAAGACTTGAGCCATGCTACTTTTGGCTTCCCAGTCAACTCCAATACTAGAACACGAACCCCAGGTAATGCTGCTTGGTCATTTGGTAATGATGGATCTTATAAGAATGATATTCCTGGAATAAGCTCTCCTTTCAATGGTATTAAAGATGATGCTGGCACAAATAGTGCTGGTTTCAATATTGTATATACGTTTACCTATACAGGTGCAAATTATACCACTATTAAAAACTGGGTGAATGGTACAAGTCCACTTATAGTCTTAACCAAAGCTGGATCATCTCCAAATGGAGGTTTTGTGAGCTATAGAGTAGATCCTGTAATTACTAAACCTTGTATTCCACCTTGCACTCCTCCAACCGTAGCAGCCATCACAGGCTTTCAAGAAGTGTGTAGAGGAACCAATGTTCAATTCAATAACGCTACACCAAATGGTGTATGGACAAGCTTGAATACAGCCATTGCTACAGTTAATAATAATGGTAAGGTTACAGGCGTTGCAGCGGGTACTACAACCATCAGATATACTGTAACTGCATCTGAAGCTTGTTCTACTGTTGTTACAAGAACTATTACTGTTAAAGATCCTCCTGCTACTCCAGCTGCTATTGCTGGTGCAAACGAGGTTTGTGTTGGAGCTAATACTACATTTACCAGCGCAACTCCAAATGGTATGTGGTTAAGTACTCAAACCGATATTGCAACAATAAACGTAACTACAGGTGTTGTAACAGGTGTTGCAGAAGGTACTGCTACTATCCGATATATTATTGAGGAGCAGTGTGGTGTTGCAGAAGTAACAAAAACCATTCAAGTGAATGGTCCTCCTACAAGACCTGCTGTCTTTAATGGAGCAACACAAGTATGTGCAGGTAGTCAAGTCACTTGGGCATCTGCTACTACAGGTGGTGTGTGGAGTTCTGCTCAAACTGCAATAGCAACTGTTCATCCAAGCACTGGATTAATTACTGGTGTTGCTGCAGGAACAGCTCAAATAACTTATACCGTAACAAATGCTTGTGGAACAAATCAGCGTACTGCAGCTATAACTGTTACAAATTGCGGTACTCAGCCAGTAGTCAATCAGAATGAATGGACTGCACGTGTAGATAGTATTGTAGACGATTGTGAAAGTATGCGTTGGGTGATTACTATTACTAGTCCAAGTACATCTAAGGATTTAAGTCATGTTACTTTTGGTTTCCCAGTAAATACCACGGCTCGAACTAGAACTCCTGGTAATCCGGTATGGTCTTTTGGTCAAGATGGTTCTTATCAAAAGTTCTTTACTGGAATAAATAGTCCGTTTGTAGGTATCAAAGATGATGCAGGTACCAATACAGGAGGGATCAGTATTGTTTACACATTTATATTCAGTGGTGCTAACTATGATAGGATGAAAGCTTGGGTCATTAGTGATAGCAATTTGGTTGTCTTAATGAAAGCGGGAGCATCTCCTAATGGTGGATTTACTAGATTAGTAGTAGACCCTGAATTTACAGTAAGCTGTGGTGTAAGTGGTGGTGCAACTGGTGGTGTAGAAAGTTATAGTTTAGGTGAAGTGATTGGTAAACGCAATATGGCAATGGCTAAAGCAGGTGTAGTAGGTGAAACTAACTATGGTGCAACACCTAAGTGGAATGGTCCTGTAAGTAATGATAGAAATGGAATTAGCACAATGAGTACAGGTGCAGTTCGCCTTGCAGATATTATGCCGGCTGGATTACCAGGTTATCAGGCCTTTGTTACTTCTCCAACCGATTTAACTCAGTTTACCAATGCAGTTGAAGTAATGAGTGTTGACTTTACAAGATCTAATATTGCAAGAGGTGTTGCCTTTGCTACCAAAACTTTAGATCAGGTTTATAACCACACCAAACCTATTTGTGATCGTTTGCGTGGTGCTCAAATGTTGGGTATAGAAAGAGTAAATATAGGTGCAGTGAATGTTTTGGCCTACAAAATTCGACAAGAGAGTGGTAAAGTAGAATATGCAATGAGCTTCTCTGCTGGTGCGAAAGCTGGTCGTGATAATTTTAATATTGAAAGCAAATGGTTCACCAAAGATTATGTGAACGATGATGTGATGTATAACTTCCAAGTATGGGCTGAAACTCCAGAAATGATGCGTCAGCTTGCAACAGATATTTTAAACAGATTACAAGTAGCCGGAAGAGTTACTCAAGGTGCAAAAAATGCAGCTTTACCAGGTGCTTATGTAGTTGCTGGTCGTCGTGCGGGAAGTAAACTAATTCTTACTCTTGAAAACACAACAGAAAGAACAACGGGATACTTTGAATTAGATGAGAAATTAAGTGAACAAGCACAAATTACAAAACGTAAAGTACCATTCACACTACAAGGTGAAGGTCGTTCTACTATTGAGCTAGATATGCGCGATGGATTTGAAAGTGATGTTCGTATGTTTATTAATGGTGAACTAATGGACCTAGTATATATGAGTGATGGTATTTGGGGATTGGATTATGATCGTGCAAGAACAACTATCAAGAATTTTACAGTAAGTAATGATGCTGCTCGTGTTTACCAAGATGAATATCCTCTTTTCCGTGATGTAAAAATTGAAGGCACAACTAGCAATTATATTACTGCCTATAAGTACTTGAGAGGTGGTGCAGCAGCGGCTGATCTTAGAGCTTACAAGACTTTGCGCTTTGAGGCTACGGGTGGACAAAAATTAAAAATTATACTTGTAAAAGAAGGTGTGAAAGAATGGAATAACCAATATACTTATACTGTCAACCTTGATCAGAATAAGCGTGAATATCAAATTAGCTTAAATGATTTTACAAGTGCTGGTATTGCTGGTAAGTTGAATCCAAACGATATTACCAGTGTAATATTTAGTATTGAAGTAAATGCTGCTAATACTGCTGTTAATACAACTCTTGGAAAAGTTGGATTTACAAAAGTAGATGTTGATTATTTACTCAGTTTAGAAGCCAAAGAAGTGCAAGCATTTCCAAACCCTAACAATGGAAGATTTACAGTGCAATTCCGCAGTGCAGTTGAAACTCCATTAACAATGCGCATGACAGATGCTGCAACAGGTAGGGTAGTGATGAGTAGAGCTATTCAAGCTATACAAGGCGAAAACCAAGTAACTGTTGAATTAGGTCGTCAAGATGCATATAATGGCGGACAAAGAATTTTGATTCTGCATTTGACTGGTGCCAATGGTGTTACCTATAAACCAGTAAAAGTGATGATGAAGTAAATAGATGCGTAGAGAAGTGGTGATGTCTGGGCGTAGTAAGAAATTACTGCGCCCTTTTTTATCCAGCCCATCCTTCTCTGTCTAAACTTCTATATTGTATGGCTTCTGCGACATGATGCGTTAGTATTTCATCTGTTTTCTCTAAGTCGGCAATCGTTCTGCTTACTTTTAAAATCCTATCATAGGCTCTTGCACTTAAGTTAAGTTTTTCCATTGCTGTTTTCAAAAGACTTTCTCCAGCAGGTTGTAATCTGCAGATCTCCCTTAATAGTTTAGAATTCATTTGTGCATTTGCAAAAATTCCTTCTTGCTCTTTGAAGCGTTCGCTTTGTATTTGTCTTGCATGCATCACACGTTCACGAATCGCTGCCGAGTTTTCTCCCTTAGGCTGACTGCTTAATTCTTGAAAACTTACAGGTGTTACTTCCACATGCAAATCAATCCTATCTAGTAATGGTCCAGATACTTTATTAAGATATTTCTGGACAGTACCCGGTGCGCAAGTACATTCTTTTTCAGGGTGGTTGTAAAAGCCACAGGGACAAGGATTCATAGATGCTATGAGCATAAAGCTTGCAGGAAAATCAACGGCAATTCTAGCTCTTGAAATAGTCACTTTTCTTTCTTCCATTGGCTGTCTCATGACTTCTAACACAGTTCTTTTGAACTCTGGCAGTTCATCTAGAAACAAAACGCCATTATGTGCCAATGAAATTTCTCCGGGTTGTGGAATGCCACCACCGCCTACAAGCGCAACATCTGAAACTGTATGGTGTGGTGAACGGAAAGGTCTTTTGGCAACCAGTGTGGCGTTTTCAGGTAGTTTTCCTGCGACACTGTGAATTTTGGTCGTTTCTAATGCCTCATGTAAAGTTAATGGCGGGAGTATGGTAGGCAATCTTTTTGCGAGCATGGTTTTTCCCGCTCCAGGTGGTCCAATTAAAATTGCATTATGGCCACCCGCAGCCGCAATTTCCAACGCCCTCTTTATATTTTCTTGACCTTTTACTTCTTGGAAATCAATATCGAAAAACTGCTGTGCATTAAAAAAATCTTCACGCGTATTTACCCTCAAAGGTTCTTGTCTGTTATTGGATGAAAAAAGTGCAATAACCTCATTAATGTGTGATACTCCGTATACATCTAGTTGCTGTACCATAGCAGATTCTCTTGCATTTGCAAGTGGAACAATCATACCTTTGAATCCTTCTTTTCTAGCTTGAATAGCAATGGGTAAAGCACCTCTTATTGGTTGAATACTGCCATCTAATCCAAGTTCACCCATAATGATGAAGTCTTGTAAATGGTCAATGCATTTTATTTGTCCAGTTGCAGCAAGAATTCCCGTAGCAATAGGAAGATCAAAAGCAGCTCCTGTTTTTTTGATATCGGCAGGAGCCATATTCACAACATATTTTGTTCTAGGCCATTGTAGTTTATTCGATTTTAAAGCACTCTCAATACGCATAGTGCTTTCTTTAACTGCATTGTCGGGAAGACCAACTATAAAGTATTTCAATTCACCAGGCGCTAAATGCCCTTCAATAGTAATGGTAATGGCTTCCACGCCGTATACGGCGCTGCCAAAGGTTTTGACTAACATAGCAATAACGATTTATGTAAAAGTAGGAAAAAAATTATTTTGTCCCAATCTCATTCAACATGTCTATCACACCTTCTCTTCTTAAAATGAGATAGCCCAATCTGTCGCTGCTCACACCATCTTTTAGCTGGTAGCTGAACATGAGCTGATCTTTAACTACAGATGTTTCGAAGTAGCGGAAAATCATATTATCGTGTTGTTGTAAAGAACCGCCTATCTCATACAAATGTGTCGACAAAACAAAGAGTGCATTCCTGCTTTTATTCAATCCTTCTATCACAGTCTTACTGCATTTCATGGCATCTTCCATATTAGTCCCCTTAAATAACTCATCAATTAAAATCAGCCATTTTTTTCCATCACTAATTTTTTCAATGGTGTTTTTGATGCGTTGTACTTCATTGAAGAAATAGCTTTCTCCCTTCACAATATTATCCATGACATGAATATTGCTGAGGATGCCATCAAAAAAGCTAAGCTTAAATGATTTTGCCGGAACGCCAATACCTAAGTGTGCTAAATAAACTGCAACACCCAAAGCTTTTATGAAGGTGCTTTTTCCAGCCATGTTTGCACCAGTTAAGAAAAGAAAATTTTTGTGGTGAGAAAGATCAACACTATAGGGCACTGGCTTTTCAAGTAGTATGTGAAATAAATTTTCTGCCGTTACAAATGGTTCGTCGGCAGCTTCAAATTCAGGAAAAAGTAAATTGAATTTTTTACATGCAATAGCTAAGCTTAAGTAAGCATCAATTTTTGCAAATAACTCTATTAATTCTTGTGTTGCAATTTTAAAATGATGCCTCAAAAATCTACCATATATAATTACTTCTCTCGCACTTAGTTTTTCTGCTTTGCACTGCGCTATTTCATGAATCATACCTTTATCGAGCAGTTGGCGAATTCTTTGTAACCAGGCTGACAGTTTTTTTGAATAAGTATCTTCATCAATACATGCTAAAATTTGTTGCAATCCGGTAAAGAAGTCGGCGAAATGTTGAATAGAATAGCGTGTTAAAGAGAAATCGTGGCTATTGAAAATTTTGTAAAAAAGTGCACTTAAAACTGTTGGTTGATGTGGGTAGGAATTGATAGCCGTATCAAAAAACTTTTCCATCATCATGATGGTTCCGTTGGTAATGGTGGGTGGCCAATGATCTGCAACGGCACTCAATGCACGAATGGTTTGTTGGGTGTCATGAATTGCAGCAATAGAGTCTAAAGGGTGACTTAAAACAAATTGTAAATAGTTTCTTCCATCATTGGTATGCGTAAAGTCGAGCATGGAGCATATAGCTTGCTCTTGCTCATGGTGAAAGATGGAGAGATCTTGTATGGTAGTTTTATCAATTTGCATATTACACAACTATTATGATCTGTTAAAGCGAAGGCGCATGCCTTTTTGTGTCTCATTAAATTGCCCTTTGTTATATACCAAATGCCCGTTGACAAACGTATGTTCAATGCTAGCAGGAAATTCAAAGCCTTCTAAAGGACTCCATCCACATTTGTACAAAATATTTTCTTTACTAACAGTAAATGGACGATTCATATTTACCATAACCAAATCTGCATAATATCCTTCACGAACATATCCTCTATCCTGAATCTGAAAACAATCGGCTACTGCATGACTCATTTTTCGTACCAATGTTTCAATATCCATTTTTTCCTGTTGTACGTAATACAGCATCAACAATAATGAATGTTGGACTAGTGGAAGTCCTGCATGTGCATGTTCATAGGGTTCATTCTTCTCTTGCCAGGTATGCGGTGCGTGGTCTGTAGCAATTACATCAATTCGATCATCTAAAACTGCTTTCCATATTGCATCTTTATGATGCGGATCTTTGATTGCCGGATTACATTTGATAAGATTACCCAATCTTTCATAATCGTTGCTTGTAAAATGCAAATGATGCACACAAGCTTCTGCAGTAATTCTTTTTTCTTTTAGAGGCACCATATTGGTGAAGAGTTGGAGTTCTTTCTCTGTAGAAATATGTAGCACATGTAATCTGGATCCATGTTTTTTTGCATACTGAATAGCTAGAAAAGAAGATTCAAAACAAGCTTCTTCATTTTTAATTCTTGGATGATCAGCCGCGGTTAATTCTTCCTTCTCCTGCTTAATACGCTTGTAATTTTCATTCATGACTGCTTCGCTTTCGCAATGTGTTGCTATAAGCACTTCTACACCACTGAAGACTTTTTCAAGTTGAAGCGGATTGTCCACTAAAATGTTTCCTGTAGAAGAGCCCATGAAAATTTTTACGCCACAGATATCATTCTTTTTATCGTTTGTTTTTAGCACTTCTTCAATATTGCTATTTGAAGTCCCCATAAAAAAGGAATAATTCGCAAGCGAAGTATTTGCACCTATTTTGTATTTCTCTTCTAAGAGTTCTTGTGTAAAAGCTGGTGGAAATGTATTGGGCATTTCCATGAATGTAGTTACACCACCTGCAACAGCGGCTTTTGACTCTGAATAAATATTCGCTTTATGGGTAAGTCCAGGCTCTCTAAAGTGAACCTGATCGTCAATCACCCCAGGCAAAGTTAAAAGGCCGCTTCCATCTATTTCATGTACACTGCCAGAAACGCTAATATTAGGAGCAATTTTTTCAATCCTGCCATTACGAATTAAAATATCGGTAGGTGTTTGTTTGCCTTCATTCACCAAAACTGTATTTTTAATGAGGTGCTGTTCCATTCGGTTCATTACTTAATTTAGTGTATGCAATTTATTAAAACAACCATCAAGCTTCTCTTTTTCTTTTTGCCCATTTTTATGTATGCCCAATCCGATTACGTGCCTATGTGGTCGAAGCAAGGTGCTATTATGGACAGACTGGAAATACAAATGCAAACCGATTCTGTTCTCAATTTCTCGGCAATGCGTTATAGGAATAGGAAGTGGAATACAGAACGGGTAGAGCATGCACTTGATTTGATGAAGCAGCGCGATTGGCGTTTTTCGCGGGTGGATCAATATAATTTTCAGCAAGTTTTGATGGAAAATTTAGAGTGGAAGCGCGATCAAGCAGATACTGCTCTGCAGCCTATGTTGTTCTTTAAAAAGAATATGTTCAGCAAGCCATTTTTTGCTGGGGTTCATAATAAAAATTTCACCATCCTGGCTGCACCTGTCCTCGGGTTTCAAACCGGTGGCGATAATAATGTTTCAGCCAATTTGTTTCAAAATACTAGGGGTATTGTAATGCGAGGTATGCTTGGAGAAAAGCTTGGATTTTATACGTATTTCACCGAAAATCAGGAGCGAAATCCTTTGTATGTGCAGCAATGGGTCAATAGATTTAATGCAGTGCCCGGAGCTGGCTTATTCAAGCGCTTTAGAAATGATGCATACGATTATTTAGATGCAAGAGGCGGCATTCAGTTTAGGGCAATGAAAGGCATTGATATGCAATTCGCGTATGACCGATTGTTTCTTGGGCATGGATTTAGAAGTTTGATTCTAAGCGATTTTGCGCAGAATTACCTGTTCTTTAAAATCAATACTCGTTTCTGGAAATTCAACTATACCAACGTTTTCGCGCAGCTTACAGGGTCTTTTAGGAACAGTCAGCAAGATGGAAGGTTAAGGCCTCAGAAGTATATGGCTATGCACCACCTCGACTGGCAGATTAATAAGCGATTACAAATTGGATTATTTGAACATGTCATTTTTGGAAGAGATAATGGATACGATTGGCATTACTTGAATCCCATGATTTTTTTCTTGTCGGCACAACAACAAGTAGGTAGTCCGGATAAGCTGACCCTTGGTATGAATGTGAAGTACAATGCGTTTGGTCAAACACAGTTTTATGGACAGTTGGTGATTAATGAATTTATTGCTAATGAAGTACTGAACTATAAACGTGGATGGTGGGGCAATAAGCACGCTGCTCAGTTAGGCGTTAAAACCATCAACCTCTTTGGCATTGATAATTTAGATGCTCAGGTTGAATTCAATTGGGTGCGACCTTTCACTTTTACCCACCGCGATTCTATTGGAGATTTTTCGAATTACAATCAGCCACTCGCACATCCGCTTGGAGCTAATTTTAGGGAATGGCTTGCTGTTCTAAAGTACCAACCTTTGCCTAAATGGCATTTGCAGGCTAAGGCAATGTTAGTAGAGCAGGGCTTAGATTCGGCGGGAAGAAACTTTGGGTCGAATATTTTGGTCACTTATTTCCAGCGGCCAAGAGAGTACGGATTTAGAACGGGCAGTGGTATCCTTGGTAAAACGGTCATGGCTAATCTGTCGGTTTCTTACGAGCTATTCCCAAATACATTTTTAGATGCACAATATACCTACAGGCGTTTTTCAAGACCTGGATTAACAACGCCATTCACTACTAACTGGTTTAGTTTTGGCATGAGAATGAATTTGCGAAGAAGAGAATTTGACTTCTAAAAATGCATTAATCTTCAATATGAATAGAGAAGAAAATCATGCGCGATTGAATACGATCTAATACATTCGAGAATTTGAGCGCAGGATCTCGCTGGTGAATATTAGAAATGCCCTGAGAGAACTTTATTTCAGGTGATATTGTAACAAATGGCAAGAAGAAATTAAATCCAACCCCAGCTTCTAAGCCCCAATCGGATGCACGAAGTTTGACTAGGTCTTCAGCATTTCTTGCAGTAGCATTGCTCGACATATCATAATGATACCTCACACCTCCCAATAGGTACGCTCTAAAATTTCCAATTCTATCAGAATTGAATTTAAAATGCATAGGCAAGGCTAAAATGGTGGTTGGAAGCACTTGTTTTTGTACCAAAGGCTCTCCGGGTCGGGCTGTACCTAATTCATAAGCTATACTTTGAGCGCCGCCAAGCATAAGCTGTGGATTAATTCTAAACTGCCAGTAATCGCTGATACGCAAAGTTGCATGCAAGCCAAGGTTGATCCCGCCGCCACTGAGTGGATTTGCACTTAAGATACTATCTGATTGTAAAAACCTTGGGTGCTTGGTAGCATGTAGGTGAGAATTATTATAGCCTAGGGTAATACCAAAATAATACGACCAATCATCATGGTCGGGACGGTGCATTTGCGACTGTCCGAACAAAGCAGTGCTGCTGATCAGAAAACTACAAAACAGGATTACTTGCTTCCGCAATAAATCGTACATATGCCAAAACTCAAGGTTCTTAAATAGGTTTGCGTAAATCCTGTTTCATGCATGATTTGTATAAATCGGTTTCCTTCAGGAAAAGCTTGTACGCTTTCGTTAAGATATTGATAGGCTTCTTTATTGCTGTTAAATGCCTTCGCAATATTAGGAGCTACCAATTTCATATAAAGCTGATAAAACTTTTCTGCCAGCCAAAACCGTGGTTTTGAAAACTCTAAGATAACTGCTTTTCCGCCAGGGCGAAGCACCCTTAACATTTCTTTCAGACCTAACTCTAAGTTTTCAAAGTTACGCACCCCAAATGCCACAGTTATAGCATCAAAA
>ERZ1066133.428-NODE-428-length-19287-cov-5.931676_pt1 | contig 19287 bp, 13 predicted proteins | sample MGYA00382780_ERZ1066133 | MGnify/ENA primary metagenome ERZ1066133 (study PRJEB33369, sample SAMEA5778363) | biofilm metagenome | biome: Industrial cooling water; feature: Water cooling tower basin; material: Biofilm | place: United Arab Emirates | collected... | reverse complement strand
GGCGGAAGGAGATACCATTTATCATCCTGTTTGATGAGCTGCATCCATTCTGTTTTTTCCCTGTGACCCAGTGCGGTTCTCCATCTTGTATAAACAGATAGTTGTGCCGAATCCGGCTTCAGATTGATTTCTTTTACTGCAATACTGTCCAGCTTTGCATAGGATGGAAGCAATCCACCATCACTCACTGATTTTTCCAGCAGGTATTGATCAAGCGGATAAGCAGGCGTAGGTTTAAAAAAACGAAATGCATTTTCAAAACGCTGGAAATCGAGATGATTGTAATAATTCAATACGGCGGTCTTTGGATCTTTCTGTTCCTTTACCAATAACAATTCATACACCTGCTTCATCATAAAACCGGAAAAGAAAACAACAGGTAATAAGGATGAAGTGTACACCACACTTAACGGATAATGATGTGATACATGAGGAGGAGTATCAGCATAATCCTGTCCTTTATAGCGTCTCAAATAAAACAATGTGAGTAAGAATGCAACACACAAACTGGCAACCGGAAAAATGCCCCATGCTTTTTTGAGTAAAGGGTTTACTTCTTTTGGTTGCAGCGGTCTAATGGTAGAGATGTTTCCTTTTTCCCACACCATGATTCCATTTTCCAAACGTATTGTTCTGCTCCATCCTGAATAGTACAGGAGTGGATCGTAATACCGGTCGTTGCTGAACACATATTTCAAACTGTATTTCTCAGCGTTTGTAAGAAAATCATTCAGCGAGGCAAGTCCTTCATCTCCGCTGAACTTTGCATTTTCCAACCGTTCAACGGGCCTTGTTGTGAGCTCGGGCAATCTTCGTGCACTATGATAGTTACCATCAACGGTTGCTGCCAGTGAGTTTGCACTAAGCCACGCCATCTGATCGCCAAAGCCAAGCGTGAGGTACCGCCAGCGCATATGCTCATCACGATTGAGAAAATTAAGCATGGGCTGTATATCGATTTCTTTTGGCTGCAGCGGACGAAAACTACCCAAATGAAAAATGAAGATGAGAAACAGTAAATAGGTAAAACCCGAAATACCGGATAAAATAAAATGCACTTTGGTGCTGAACCGTTGCTGCCAGAAATCTTTTACCGGACCGCTGATAAATGAATAAATAAATTTTGCCATAAAAGGAATGGCAATGATGGATGCCCAAAAACCAAAGCGGTCAAGTGTAAGAATATTAAATGCATTTTCGCCCAGCATTATTTTAGGAAGCGGAGTGGTGCCGCCGCTGCCCAGCAGTAAACACAAAAAGAACGATACTGCCCAGCCAATAAATCTTCTTTGTTTGGTAATTGTAAACGTAATAGCGGGTAACAATGCAAAAACAAGCGTAAGCGGAATAATAAAAAAGATTAAACCGGATGATGGTTGTTGAAAAAAATTATCTCTGGATCCGTGCGGTATGGAAACCTGTGTGATGGGATCGGTTTTACTCCAGTACCAGTATGGAAAAATTAAACCTACTGCCAGTATGATCATTAATCCGCCAAACAAAATGATTTCCCTGTACTTTTTAAATCCTGCACGAATGACTTTGATGGCAAATTGAAAAAGATTTTTTGCCGGCTCATTTTGTGGTAAGCTATCAACCAAAGCCATAAAAACAGTGGGCGCTATAAAAAACACCATTCCAAATATGGCTGTAACATGATGAGAGCTTACGGTTACTGAAAGAAAGGCCAACGCCATTATCAGGTAAATCAGGTTTCGCTTGATGATGTACTGGTACAGAAAAGGAAGTGCATTCAATAAAAAGGCAAGCCCTGTAAGTGTTGGCATTTGTCCATACACATGTAGTGTTTCTACAATTGACGATAGTACAACAGTGAGTATAGCAGCAACACCTGCAGTTGTTTTATCAAAAAAGAGTTTTGTAAACCGGTAAACACCCAGAATAAGAATTTCTAAAATGAAAATGGCATAAATGCTGAAGGCAACTTTTAAAGGAAACAGTTTACTGATCAATGCAATCGCCTGGTGAACCAATGGCGGATAGCTGATGGTAAGAAAACCTGTGTACCAGCGGTATTCCCATGGCTCAAACCAGAAACGGGAATAATGATCTGCAAAAAAGATATGTACAAAAGCATCATAGGTTTTGGGCAGTGTAAAATAGATAATGATGCCATGTGTGAGTAAGGTAAGTGAAAGGGCTACCAGTAATAACTTTTTACCGTTGTATTCATCCCATAGTTGGTAGCCCGGCTTTTTCATACTTACATCATACATGGATTAAAGATACAGCTCGCCACCGGCTTCTTTCACCTTCACGAGGTAATCTTTTATCTGTTGCTCATTTTCTTTTTTGCAAATCAATAATGCATCGGGTGTATTTACCACAATCAAATCATTGATACCTCCCACTAACACCAGCTTTTTATCAGTAGAGTGTACAATACAGCCATTGGCATCCACCATCAATGTATTATCACCAGCAACAGCGTTTTGTGCATTGTCTTTTTCAAAGTTTTCCCATGCGCTGGTCCATGTACCTAAATCACTCCAGTCAAATGAAGCGGGAATTACATGCACATTCTCGGCTTTTTCCAGTATGGCATAGTCGATGGAAATGGATGCGCAATGTTTATAGATATGCTTTACTGCTGCTGCTTCGTTTTCTGTATTTAAATCCTTGAGGCCGCAGGAAAAAATGTCGAACATATCCGGCATAAATAAACGGAAAGCGGTAATGATGTCTTTTGCTTTCCAGATAAATATGCCGGAGTTCCATAAATAGCAACCGCTTTTAAAAAATTCGATAGCAGTTTCTTTGTTTGGTTTTTCAGTAAATCGTTTTACAGTATGTATTCCTTTTGTGGAGGCATTGTTTTCAAATTGAATATAACCATAGCCTGTATTGGCATAGGTGGGTTTAATTCCCAGCGTAACAAATGCATTGTGAGTAGCCGTGTAGTTGAGAGCGGCCATACAATCTTCAGTAAACGCTGTCTGGTTATCAATCATATGATCACTTGGAGCTACAATCAGGTTGGCATCCGGATTCTGCTTCATCAGCTTCAGTGAAATGAGTGCTATACAGGGAGCTGTATTTTTTCTTTCCGGCTCACCTATAATATTTTCAAACGGTAAGCCGGGCAATTGTGCTGCAACAATAGAAACGTATTCCTGCGAGGTGATAATAAAAATGTTTTCATGGGGTACGAATGTGCTGAAACGCTCAAATGTTGATTGCAGCAAGGTTTTTCCGGTATTGAGAATATCCAAAAATTGTTTGGGGTATGATGTGCGGCTCATGGGCCAGAAACGGCTTCCGATGCCACCGGCCATAATGGCTACGTAATTATTTTTATTCATTGTTTTACTTTTAAAATGTGTTTGCCTCTTATTGCTTAATAAATTTTCCTGTTGCTTTTTTACCCTCATTGTTGGTAATTGAAAAGAAATACGTGCCCGGCGTAAGTATCTCTGCGTTCAGTACATAATTTCCTTCTACAGGTTGTACCTGTTTGCGCATCACTATTTTCCCTGTAACATCAGTAACAATGAGTACGCCTGTTTTTATGGAAGCATCCACCCTGAGTGTTGTGAATTTTACAACCGGATTGGGATAGGCAGATGCGGTGGCAGCATCATTACCAGGCAGCACATCATTATTAAAATTAAGATTGCTTACTTTAAGATGAAATGCACTGAATTGCTCATAGCCACCATTGATTGAGAATACAATTGTTTTAATGGTACTTAGTGTTACCGGCTGACCATTAAGACCGCTAAACTTTGAAAGCGGAATTGTAATCTTTACCGGCTGTTCGGATGCAGGGATAGTATACTTCGCCCGTTCATCCCAGTTTTGAAGTGCAGCATCCACCAGCACAATTTCTACTGCTTTGCCGGATTGTATTTCAAACGAAATATTTTTAAACGTGCTGATGTCCATCGGTATGTTTCCTGCCCTTGTATTTCTAAACAGGTTGAATGTACCTTTTACTTTACCGCTCACTTCAGGATTTCGTTCTATTACAAGCGCCTGTTCATTTGTTGCTTCACGGTGTTTTGTAACAGAGAAATTGATATCCGTTGCCAGATTGCTGTTATAATCAGTTCCCCATGCACCATCGGCGAGATACAAGGCATCTGTTTGTCTGCAACCGGGATAGCTTATTGACAGTCCGATATCAAACAAATAGCCTGCATTAACTTCAACATGCTGTATCCGTTCGCCGGTGAGTGCAATAGTTTGAGTAATTGCAGCAATGCCTGTTGTTTCAGAAGCTCTGCTGTTGCCGGTAAATTGTATACTGCTCACTTTGCGTTTATTACAAATGGTTAATTGAAGTTTACCATTTTTATAAACGCCTGTTTTTATAAACACATCCGGTATAACTGTAAGGGCAGAAGTATTGATGAGCGTTTTTTCGCTTTGTAATTTTTGCATGATGGAATGTACAATGCTGCACACCTGACCCATTGAACTACCCCATACCTGAAAGTTGAGGTATTCGCCGGCAGGGTATTGCTCTGTACTCCATAAACTGTACAGGCTGTAGTCAGCTGCTGTGGCTTTTACAGAAAATGTAATTGCGTATTCAACTTCTGTATTGCTTCGTTTAAATGTAGTATTGATCAGTTTAAATCCGTTGAGTTCAATTGTACGTACATCTTCCAGCGAAGCACCATTGAGCCGGTCGCAAATAATTTTTGTATGATCATACACACGCTGGGCAGTATGCGTAACCAGAGCTGCAGCTACCCGTTCATTGTTTTTATAATAATCGGCACTGAAAACTTCTGTTGCGTTTGTAATCGTTAACAGATCCGTTGGTGTTGAAATAAAAGATTCTTCATTACCAAACATACCTGCGGCAGGAAGATAACCTGTTAATGAACCCGTGTTACCTGTTGCTCTGTTGGAGCTTTGCACAAATGAGTTTCGTTTTTGCTGAAACGCTTTGTTTGAAAGTTGAACCGTATTGTTTTTCTGACGCTCAAACATCCGTCTTGCAATTTTTTCTGCAAGTCTGCCATTGCTTTCAAGTCCGCCGTTGTTGCCGGAAGAAACATCATATGAACTTTCGATAGTGGCATAATTGGTGGTTTTGATAGCGGTGTAAGGATTGGCTGTGATGTAAAAAAGTGCATCATTAAAATCATTGTCGCAACCGCTGTTATCTCTTCTGATATCTTCAAAACCAAGAATCACACGCTTATTGACACTGTCTGAAATTAACGCATTGTGAAAACGAAGCGAAGGATTGGCTTCGGGGTTAAAATCCGGGTTCGAGTACAGTTTCCAGTTACCATTTGAAACAGCACCGTTTCTCCAGCCATCAGCTATTAAAATAAATCCAATTCCAGTGTTTGGAGGAAATGTTCCAATCTTTACTTTGTTGCCAGCTACCAGACTTCCTCCGCTTCCTGCTTTGGAAACATTTGGAAAAATAATTGTGATGTCACTTGCTGCAGGAGCGCTTGTTAATGGATACCTCACGTCGTATGTATAAAAACCAAGTACGTTTCTGTATCCTGCTCCTTCATCTACAAAGGTGACCCATACATCAGCAGAGTCCTCTAAAATGATATCTGTATCATAGCCTGAAGAAATGTATTGCGGATTGTAGGTTGGTACAGGATAGCCTTCAGGTAGAGCATTGCGCAGTAGTGTCATCGTTTGGGCACTAATGACATCAGCGGGTGCAAAGTACAGGGGTGTACCATCGCTGGTATATGTTCCTAAAAATTTGTATTGTGAAAATGCGCCTGTATATACAAGCAACAGCAAAATAAAGAGTTGAATTGTTTTCATATAATGGTTTTGATGGTGAAGGATCAGGAGGCGATGCGGTATTGGTAATACAGTCTTCCCAACTGAAACGGAATTTTGATACTGTGTTTGAATTTCAACTTTGAATCTCCAACTTCGGCCCAGTGCATAAGCGGATATTCAAGTACACCTTTCTGTAAAGTGGTTTTGCCAAATTTTTTCTGAAGGCGCAAAAAGATTTCAATATCAAACAGCCACGAAGTCATAAATGGACGGAGAAAAAGAAAGGGCACCAAATCACGTTGAAAAATTTTAGCTCCGCATTGTGTGTCCTGAAAAGGAGTGTTCAATATCACACGGATAAACTTCTTAATAATACTGCTGAGCAGAGAGCGGCTGTCATTACGGTTGATATTGGCACCAAGCCGTTGAATGCGGCTTCCCACAATTGCGCCATATTGCGGATAGTACTCTTTATACTTTGCCATTTGCAACCACTCTTCCGGTTTTGTAGCCAGGTCGGCATCCAGAAAACCAAGCATTGTTACACTAAAATGGCGGTGTACATACAGCATACCTTGGCGCACCGCTTCCGCCTTACCTCCATTTTGTGCCACGGAGTACACACATATATTTTCCGGACACTGCATTTGCATGCCCCTTAATACAGAAACTGTGTTATCCTTACTTCCATCGTTTACAAAACAGAGCAAGGTTTCAGGATGTGTTTGCGCAAAGTGCAGAAAGTCGGTATAAGGAAGTCTTTTTTCTTCGTTATAGCACGGAATGATAATGGCATATTGATGCGTTGGCTGATGTGCATGATGGAGTGTACGGTTCATAACTATTATTTTTCAGGTTATCATGGTTTTCAAAGCAGGTGCCAAAATCTAAATAGCTGAAAATCAAGCGCAATGCGTTTTGCTCGACAGAACAATTGTCTATTTTTTGGAAAAAGTCCAGTTATTGTAAAATTTATTTATCTTGTTCTGCGTTATTCCATTATATCCTAAAAAAACCGCTTATGGAGGCATACAAAATTTTTATTGTAGAGGACGATCCCTGGTATGGAGAAATATTAACCTACCACCTTAGTTTAAATCCTGATTATAAAGTAACACGTTTCGAATCGGCTAAAGAATGTTTAGCCATGCTCTCTGCAAAGCCGGATCTTATTACAATTGATTTCTCTTTGCCCGATATGCAGGGCGATGTATTATTCAAACAAATTCGTGAAGTAAACCCACATGTTCCGGTTATTATTATCAGTGCACAGGAGCAGGTTTCTGTAGCAGTGAACCTGTTAAAGATGGGTGTAAATGATTATCTGGTAAAAGATGAAGCAACCAAAGACTTGCTTTGGAATAGTGTTGTGCGGATAAGAGAAAACCAATCGCTCAGGAAAGAAGTAGAGCACCTGCGTGAAGAACTTGGACAGAAGTATGCATTTCAAAAAACATTAATTGGTCAAAGTGAAAATCTGAAAAAGGTTTTCACCATGATGGAAAAAGCAGTCAAAACAAATATTAATGTTTCCATCACCGGAGAAACCGGTACGGGTAAAGAAGTAGTAGCAAAAGCCATTCATTATAACAGTGAGCGGAAGAAAAAGAATTTTGTAGCAGTGAATATGGCCGCTATTCCCAAAGAGCTTATTGAAAGCGAACTGTTTGGTCATGAAAAAGGAGCATTTACAGGAGCAGTTGCAAGAAAAGCCGGAAAGTTTGAAGAGGCCAATGGCGGAACCATTTTTTTAGATGAAATAGCGGAGATGGATTTGAGTGTGCAAAGCAAACTGCTGCGAGTGTTGCAGGAAAGAGAGGTGATACGTGTAGGTGGTAATGAAAAAGTAAAACTGGATGTTCGTTTAATTGTTGCCACACATAAAAACCTTGCAGATGAAGTGAAGAAAGGCAACTTCAGAGAAGATTTATATTTCCGTATCATAGGCTTGCCCGTTGAGTTGCCGCCCTTAAGAGAAAGAGGAAATGATATATTCATTCTTGCAAAACATTTTGCTGATCAATTTGCCAAAGAAAACAAGCTGGGCGCTATCAACTTTACCAAAGAAGCAAAAGAAAAACTATTGAACTATCATTTTCCCGGAAATGTGCGTGAGTTAAAAGCCATCATTGATTTAGCCGTGGTGATGTGTGAAAACAACGAAGTAAAACCGGATGATATCACCTTTACTTCTACCAAGCGTGACGACTTGTTTATACCTGAAAATAAAACCTTAAGACAGCATACCTGCGACATCATCCGGCACTATTTAAAACGCAATAACAACGATGTGGTGGCAACGGCCAAAGCACTGGATATTGGCAAGAGTACCATCTATAAAATGATTCAGGAAGGAGAGCTTCTGGTTGATTAAAGTCTCAATAATGGAAAAAAATCCAAAAGACGGAAGAAAGAGGCTGTGCTGATTTTATAGTTCATTGAATATCATATACTTGTAACGCTATTTTGTTTGGAGATGTTTTTGAGAAGGAGTGGTGGAGAATCAATAGAATATGAGAACGTCGCTTTACAGGTTACAACATGCAGGATGGGAAACGCATTCAATAAGTGAGCTGGCAGATGAAGACCGGGCACATCTGGTTTTGTGCTTTGCCCCGCCTGCACAATTGAGGCAGGATGGAGTCTTTGATGTGGTACGGCAAAAATTTCCGGCAGCAGCAATTGTTTTTTGCAGTACTGCCGGCGAAATATATCAGGAATCCGTTCTTGATAATTCGTTTGTAGCAGTAGCCATTCAATTTGATAATACAAGCATTGAATCCAGTTCTGTAAACGTAAAAGAGTACGATAATACATACAATGCAGCAATGAGCCTTGCCCAAAAAATAAAAACAGAAGACCTGGCGCATGTTCTTGTATTTTCTGATGGAAGTCTTGTTAATGGCAGTGAGCTGGTAAAAGGATTAAGCATGCACATGGAAAAAAATGTGTTTGTTACCGGGGGCCTTGCGGGTGATGGTGCAGATTTTAAATCCACATTGGTGGGTTTAAATCAACAACCTGCTGAAGGTGAAATTGTGGCAATTGGATTATATGGTTCTTTTATAAATGTGAGACATGGCTCACAGAATGGCTGGGATATTTTTGGACTTCAAAAAAGAGTAACCAAGGCATCAGGAAATGTGCTCATTGAATTAGAAGAGCAAAATGCATTGGAACTGTATAAAAAGTATTTAGGTGAAGAAGCAAAAAATCTTCCATCCTCTGCGTTGTTGTTTCCGCTTTCTGTAATCCTACCCGGAGCCACAAAGCCTGTAGTACGTACCATACTGTCAATTAATGAAGAGGAAAAGAGTATGACGTTTGCCGGCGATATCCCGGTGGGATCTGCTGTTCGGTTTATGAAAACCGATATGGACAAACTGATTATGGCAGCAGCACAGGCAGCAGCTGATACAAAGCCCGATGACGTAGAGAAGCCTGACTTTTCATTGCTGATCAGCTGCGTGGGACGAAAATTAGTATTGAATGAACGAACCAATGAAGAAGTAGAAGCAATAAGTAAAACATTTGATCATAAAACAGTAATGGCAGGTTTTTACTCTTATGGTGAGATTGCCTCCTTTAATGAAGCCGGATGTTGTTACTTACACAATCAAACAATAACGATTACCTCATTTTACGAAAACAAAAAATAAAACCATTATGTACGGAATTGTAAATAAAGCAATACAGGATTTAGTTACCGAAAATTTTGGTGCAGATGTGTGGGAAGCCGTTAAAGAAAAAAGTGGTGTGGATGTAGATTTGTTTTTAAGCAATGAACCTTACGATGATGCGATTACCTACAAACTGGCAGGTGCCGCATCGGAGGTGTTAAAGATATCTGTTGGTGAAGTATTAAATGCATTTGGCGAATGGTGGGTATTGAAGACAGGTAAAGAGAAATATGGCAGCCTTATGCAGGCAGGTGGTAATAATCTCAGAGAATTTTTAGTCAACCTTCCTTTGTTTCACAACCGCATCATGCTCATGTATCCCAAGTTAACACCGCCTGAGTTTAAAGTAAGTGATGTTCAAGACAATTCCATTCATATACATTATCATTCAAGGAGAGAAGGGTTACAGGAATTTGTAAGAGGATTATTAAGCGGCCTTGCAAAAATGTATAATACCGAAGCAACCATTGATTTGATTCAAACCCGTGATACAGGAAGTACGCACGAAATATTTAAAGTAAGCTGGTCATAACCTATGCACTCCTTTTCATTTAACGAAGCACAGTTCAACAGGCTTTTTCCGTTTTACATTTTAATCAACGGAAATCTGCAGATAACAGCTATGGGCAAATCCGTAAGCAAGCTCTGTAACTGGGGAAGTGAGCGGCGGTTTAATCAACTGTTCACTATTCCAAGACCGCACACAGCCATTCATACATTTAACGATCTTGCATTGCTGCATAACCAGTTAATTGTTTTGGAAACCACTTCTGAACCACCTTTGCTCTTCAGAGGTCAGTTTGAACTGCTGCAGGATACAAATGAAATTCTCTTTGTAGGCTCACCTTGGTTTGGCTCTATGGAGCAGGTGATGGATAACAAGCTGGTGATAGATGATTTTGCAAAACACGATCCTTTAGTTGATTTACTGCATGTGATGAAGTCACATGAAATCACCAATGACGATTTGCGGCATCTTGTATCCACCATCAACAAACAAAAAAAGGAATTGCAACATGCAAACAAGGAAATACATGACATTGCCTTGTTTCCCATGCAAAACCCCGACCCGCTCATCCGTATCAACTTTAACGGTGATGTTTTAAAAAACAACCCACCTGCTGCCAGGCTTGATTTTTTTGAGATAGATAAAAAAATATACCGCAACGATGCGTTTTTTAAGCTGGTGGCCGATAGCATCGATAAAACAAACCCACGCTGGATCATTGAAGCAGCAGCTAACGGCAGGTATTATTCCTTTGTTTGTGTATCCATGCAGGATGAAGAATACATCAATATCTATGGAAGAGATATAACACAGCAAAAAAGAGATCAGCAACAACTCGAACGTCTTTCGTTGGTTGCCAGTGCAAATAACAACGGAGTTTTGTTTACCACACCTGATGGATATATTACATGGGCCAATGAAGGATTTTGCAAATTAACAGGATATACAGAAGAAGAACTTATCGGCAAATCACCTGTTGAGCTCTTCAGCGGTCCGTTAACGGATGCAGCCACATTGGAAAAACTGCTGGAATCGTTTTTTAAAGGCGAAGGATTCAGTACAGAAATTATTTACTACAGAAAAGATAAAAGTTGGTTCTGGGGTCGCTCGGTAAGTCAGCCTATAAAAAATAAAGAAGGACGCCTCACAGAATTTTTTGGCATCATCCAGGATGTAACAGAAGAAAAAGACAGCGAAGAAAAACTGAAGATCCTTTCGCAAATAGCAGAAGATAACATCAATGGAGTTGTGATAGCCGATAAAGAAGGAAGAATTACCTGGGTCAATAAAAGTTTTGCAGAAATGACGGGGTATAGTTTAGAGGAAGCAATAGGAAAAAAACCCGGTCATTTATTACAGGGTCCGGAAACAGACAAAAACACAATTGACTACTTACGCAAACAAATCAAAGCAGGCGAACCCTTTAATGCTGAAATTCTGAACTATTCAAAAACAAAAACCAAGTATTGGTTGCGGTTGCAGGGTCAGCCAATAAAAAATGAAAAGGGTGAGCTTACCGGATTTTTTGCTCTGGAAGAAGATATTACCAAAGAAAAAGAAACAGAATACCGCTTCAAAAAAGTAGTGGAAAGCATCGGAGATAATGTGTGGGAGCATGATTTCAAAACCGGTAACACCTATTTTTCAAAAACTGAAAACTCCTTCCTCGGTTATCAACCGGATGAGATTAGCAGTAATCAGGAATTATGGTGGAAAAGTGTGTTTGATGAAGACAGAATGTTGTTAACCGAAACGGATGAGAAATACAGAAATGCTGAAATTGATTCACACAGCATGGAATACCGTATGCATCATAAAGATGGTTCCGTAAAATGGGTGCTGGATCGTGGCGTAGTCATTGAAAAAGACCGAAGCGGAAAACCACTGCGTATTATGGGTACGCACACAGACATTACCGAGCGAAAAAATGCAGAAGAAATTATTGAACAGCAGCGGCGGTTTTATGAAGACATCCTTAATAACATGCCGGCAGATATTGCTGTGTTCAATCATAAACATGAATATCTCTTTGTAAATCCAAGAGGAATTAAAAATGAGGAATTAAGAAAATGGATCATTGGCAAGCGGGATGAGGATTACTGCATTCACAGAAATAAACCGCTCAGTATTGCAGAAGGAAGAAGAAAAACATTCAACGAAGTTGTTAACTCAAAACAAACAAGTGAGTGGGAAGAAAAAAACCGTACGCCGGATGGACAGGATGAATACATCCTCAGGCGCTGGTTTCCTGTAATGGATAAAGACAACAACGTAACACTTGTCATAGGTTACGGTATTGACATCACGGAAAGAAAGAAATTTGAAGAAGTACTCAGAATCAATGAAGAAAAATACCGGAGCATCATAGCCAATATGAATTTGGGTATGATGGGGATGGATACAAATCGAAAAATCAAGTTTGCCAACCAAACACTTCTTAAGATGACCGGTGTATCTGAAGAAGAAGTTATAGGCTATGACTCCTCCCGTTTCTTAGCGCCTGAAAGTCTTAAAGAAGTAGAGCAGAAAATGAAAAACAGAGGCTTGGGTATAAGTGAGGCATATGAAGTTCAAACAATTATTAATAATCAACAGGGATGGTGGTTTGTAAGTTCTGCTCCTGAGTTTTCTCCAAAAGGCGAACTCATAGGTGCCATCGTAATCTGTCTTGATATCACCAATCAAAAGAAGCTGGAGCAGGAGCTCATTTCATCAAGAGAGCATGCTGAGCAACTGGCCAAAGCCAAAGAAACATTTCTGGCCAATATGAGTCATGAAATACGAACGCCCATGAATGCAATTATGGGAATGGGCAACCAGCTGGCTAAAACATCTTTATCAGAACAACAGCAGTTTTATTTATCAACCATCAATACGGCGGCAGAAAATCTGCTGGTTATTATTAATGACATTCTTGATCTTTCTAAAATCGAAGCAGGAAAGTTAAGTGTTGAAAAAATTGGTTTCGAACCCAAAAAAGTCATTGGAAACGCAATGCAGGTATTACTGCATAAAGCAGAAGAAAAAGGATTGAAGTTTACCAACTCATTTTATGATACGGGCATCGCTCCTGTATTAATTGGCGATCCTTACCGCTTAAATCAAGTGCTCTTAAACCTGATAAGCAATTCCATAAAGTTTACTGAAAATGGTGGTGTTGATATTACATGTGAGGTGATTCAAGAAACAGCAGCTGCACAAACTATAGAGATAAAGGTTATAGATACAGGAATAGGAATGGATCTTGAGTTTGTAGAAAAGTTGTTTGACAAATTCAGTCAGGAATACGAATCTGTTTCCCGCAGATACGGAGGTTCGGGTTTAGGAATGAGTATCTGTAAAGAATTAATTGAGTTGATGGGCGGCGAAATCAAAGTGTCCAGCAGCAAGGGAAAGGGAACTGTTATTTCATTTACAATAGAATTTGAAAAAGGCACACAAGAGAATATACAGGTTACAGCAGCCAGAGAGATTTCAGCCGGATTTCTAAAGGACAAAACGATTTTGATTACAGATGATAATGATATGAACCGGCTGGTTGCATCTACAATTCTGGAAAATTATGGTGCTACCATAGTTGAGGCTACAAACGGTGAAGAGGCTTTATCTGTCTTCAGTACGATCAAAGCAGATTTGTTGCTGATGGATATTCAGATGCCCTTGTTAAATGGTTATGAAGCGGCAAAAGCCATACGCAGACGGGGAAACAAAATACCCATCATTGCACTCACCGCCAATGCCATTAAAGGCGAGTATGAAAAGTGTATTGGAGCAGGAATGAATGATTATATAGCCAAGCCCTTTAAAGAAGAAGAGTTTTTAAAGAAAATAGCATATTGGCTGAATACTGAATTAACAACAGATGGAGCATCTGCTGTACACCATGAACATGCCGGTGGAGAGAAATTGTATGACTTATCAGGATTAAAAGAAATAAGCAGAGGAAATGATGCTTTCATTCAAAAAATGCTCACACTTTTTTGTGAACAATCCTCTGCAATGGTGCAACAGATGAAAGAAGCATACACTAACGATCAGCTCAATACAATGGGAGCTGTTGCACACAAGCTCAAACCAAGCATTGATAATTTAAAAATTACTGCACTAAAGCAGGTTATCAGGTCTATTGAAAAAGCAGGAAAAGAGAATAACAAAACTGAAGAACTGCCATATCAGCTACAGTTAACAGAAGAAATCATTCATAAAACAATTCATCAATTAAAGCAGGAAATGCCTGCATAAAATAAATGAAAATGAACACACAACAACAAACATTCGACAAAGCGGCTGCATTACTGAACGAACTTCAACTCCGCATTATTAAAGAAGATCAATCAAGACCATGGGGTGGCTTTTATGTGATTGATGAATCACAGGCTGCACAATTTGCCCAACACTTTTTTCCGGAAGAAAACATCGAAGCACTGAAGCTGTCAGAAAAACTGAGTCCAAAACTATTAATGGTGGCACCGGGTAAACGATTGAGCTGGCAATACCATCATCGCCGTGCAGAAATCTGGAGATGTATTGATGGTGAAGTAGCTGTAGCTACAAGTACAACAGACGAAGAAACAGAAAAGCGTAAACTAAAGATGGGAGACAAAATCAAACTAACGCAGGGAGAGCGTCACCGCTTAATAGGTCTGGATGGCTGGGGCGTAATTGCAGAGATTTGGCAACATACAGATGCTCAACATCCATCTGATGAAGATGATATTGTAAGGCTGCAGGATGATTTTGGCCGATAAGAAAAACAAGCTGTAAACAAATGTGCGTTACAGGTACCCGTATGTTTCTCTGCAACTACTAAACCGTGTCTTAACTACAGTTTGCACATAATCCGTAATACGATTTACAATCTATATGCATCACTATTGCACATGTGTACCATGTGTACAGCAGAGCCTGTGCAATAGTTGCTGCATATGCAACACTTACCAAAAAGAACAATCCGTTCCTGATTATGGAATTATCCTCTTTTATCTGGACAAATTCTCAGGCACAGCATTGCACAAAAAACTGAAAATCAACGATTAACATGGATGGCACAAATATCGCCTGAGGTATGCCAAACATGTAATCATGAAATCACAAAACACAAAAAAGACATTCATCGTTGATGACGATCCGTTCTGGACAGCAATCCTTACTGAAATTTTAACGGAGTTAGGGTACTCCAATATTGTAACCTTCAAAAACGGGCAGGATTGTATTGATCACCTGCACCTCAATCCCAACATCGTATTTCTGGACTACCAGATGGAAGATATGAATGGCATTGAGGTTTTAAAAAATGTAAAACAATATTTTCCACGCATTGGTGTGGTTTTTTGTACAGCATACGAAGATTTAAGTGTTGCTGTAACAGCTATGAAATACGGCTCATTCGATTACTTACTTAAATCGAATGCCAATAAACGGGAGGTAGCTTCTATCATTAAACAGATGACAGAAAATCAGCTGCTGGCTGAAAAGATTTATTAACATCTATAATCGCAAACCGATGCCGTTTACAGCCGCACATCCTGTATTAATTCTTCCGCTTGCAAGATCAAAACAGTTTTCTGCAACTGCATTGATCGCCGGAAGTATGGTGCCTGATTTTGAATTTTTCTTTCAAATGAGAGCCGTAGAAAATATCGGGCACCATTGGTATGGAATAGTCCTGTTTGACATACCGGCCGCCTTGCTGTTATGTTATCTTTTTCACAACCTGCTGCGCAATTTGTTAATCGTACATCTACCATCTGCACTGCAGCAGCGGTTTACATATGCAAGAGCCTTCAACTGGAATACCTACGTAACAAAAAACAAAGCAAAGGTTTTCATATCCTTACTTACAGGTATCGCATCACATTTAGCTTGGGATGGCTTTACACATGCCGATGGTGTGTTTGTTGAAATGCTTCCTGCGCTCACATTAACAACAGGCTGGTCATTTCTAAACATACCCGTTTACTTTCTGCTGCAACTGCTGTTTAGTGTTATGGGCATGGGCATCATGATGTACGCTGTTTACGCATTACCAAAAACAGAAACTGAAACAGTTTACATAAACAGCAAATACTACTGGCCGCTGATGATTTGCACTATAAGTATCATTCTTATTATCCGTATTATAGTATGGCCGCAGTATAACGGCTTTGGAGGACTTGCTATTGCTGCCATGGGAAGTATTACGTATGGATGGATTCTTGTTTCTTCTTTCTTTAATTTTTATCTACTTAAAAACATTTCAATATGAGCATCGGTATTTTTTATATTAAAGCAGCAGACAGCAGCAAAGGTCATCTGCGTCTGGGAAATCTGGAGCAACTTACTGCCAGAGAGGCTGCAATTATCCGTAATGAGATAAAAGAATTTACTCAAACACAATTTGAAAACTTTTATATAGACGCCAGCAATGTAGCTGAAGCAACACTGAGCGGTATCAATGAAGTGATTCATAACCATTATCTGCTTTCCGGTACCAATAAGAAAATCATTCTCGTTTACAGAAAAAATTCGGTTGTAGAAAAATGGGTGCATACCACAGGTCTGCACCGGTTTATGGAAACAGCGCTTCTTCCCGCACTTTAAACACACAGTTGTTTTATGAAAAGAGTTTCGTTTTATATAACCATCCTGCTTTTAGTAATTATTGTACACAGCAAAGCACAACATACGGCTCCGCTTACAACAGAGCAGCGGGAGAAGTTTATTCAGCAGGCAGTACAACTACGTGCAGCGGAAAACTATATTAGTGCTGTACAGCAACTTGATTCTATTTTGGCAATCAATGCAGAGGATGCGCCTATACTGCTGTTTAAAGGTGATTTGCTTTTACAGGCAAAACAATACAGTGCTGCTGTTGCGGTTTACAAGAAATTATTGTCGCTTAATTTTGAATCAACAGTAACGCACATTAATTTATCCTATGCCTTGTTTATGAACCACCAGCCTTCTCACGCATTGCTGTATGCTAAAAAAGCATGGGTTGAAAACAGCACCAACACCAATGCAGTAGTAAATTACTTTAATGCCATGCTGTGGAACAGCAAAACAAAAGAAGCTTCTAATTTTTTACAGCAAAATGAACAATTGCTCAGCCCTGCACAGCAACTCGTACTGAAAGCCAGACTGTTTACCACCAGTGGCAATTACAATGAAGGGTTAAAGTATTATGACAGTCTGGTTAAAACATTTCCTGACAAATATTATGTACAGGAGTATGCAGAGGTTTTACTCGGAAAAAAAGAAACAGAACAGTCTGCAGCTACAATGCAAAATTCCAAATCACTGTTTACACCCAATGAATACAATTCTTATTTGCAGAAATTAAATGCATCCAAACAGCAAAATGCAGGTACAGAGATGGTCTATTTTACTGATGTAGCTAAAAACACACGAATAGAAAACAATATCTGGTGGCAGCAGAGCGAAGGGAGAAAATACAGAATACGTATGGGCGCAGGATACTCCTCGTTTACTTCCGGTACAAATGAAAAAACAACCGCACAGTATGCACATCTTCATCTTGATGAAAGATGGAACCGTGCCTGGACCGGTGAAACTGATGTAATTGTACAGGGGATTCAACCTTCTACCGGCGAAAACTTTACCGGCTTTAGTGGTCAGCAAACGATTAAATATCAACCAAATGATCGCAGAACCTTTGGTGTATACTACAGCACAGATATATTAAATTTTACTGCAGCGCTTCTTGGAAAAAATATACGCAGCAACAATATGGGTTACATCACACATATCATGCTCAGTGGTAAAACTGGTTTTTACAGTCAGGGTGCTGCCGGTATGCTTACTGATAAGAATCAACGCTATCAGTTTTTTGGTTCACTGTATCATCTGGTTCGTACAGATCCCACATTGAAAGCCGGCATTAACTTTTCTGCACTGCACTTTAGTGACAGCAGTATTAAAAACTATTTTTCGCCCAACAGGTATCTTAACACCGAGCTCTTTGCTGATTACAGTACACCGCTGCCAATGAGCAGTAAATTTTATCTGCAACTGCAGGCAGCAGCCGGTATGCAGCAAATTGAAAAAACAAACTGGGAGCCTGCTTTTCGTATGCAAGCAGAAATTGGCTTTCGTTTAAAACACTTGCTGGCTGCATTAAAATATCAAACAAGCAATGTGGCCTCAGCAAATGGAACCGGTTATAGTTTTAACTGGCTCACTGCAAGATTTATATGGAGGTGGTAAGAAAAATATACTACAGGTAGTTGATTTGTAATGCTTGTTTACTTTTTTCCTCACAGCATAACTATTGCTTAGGTTTTACATCTGATTTGCTCTTAGCAAAATTTGTTTCCAAAAATTTAAAAATCAGATCAAAGTATTTTAAAGGTGCTGCATGTCCGCCCTCTATTGCTAGATGTTCGTAAGGATACTTAAACTTATTTTTTGTGAGGCTTGCCATCATCATTTCTGCCATGGGTGTTGAAGGACACACTTCATCCCGTGTTGCCGACAAAAAGAAAACCGCTCCCTTGATGGATTCAATTTTAATTCTTGATTGTTCTACAGCAACTGTATCTTTCAGCATTGCCTCAAACGCTCCTCTCAAATTTCTCATTTTCAAAAAAGGAACCGCTTCTTCATTTACAGGTATAAAGGGCAACTCTATATTGTTGTAGGTCCAGCAGGAGCTTGTAAAGTGAGTGGTGTGTCCCGGAAAAACAGCATTACTGCCAACGATGCTGATGACACAATCAATATCTTTGTAATAAGTTCCTAAAAGCAAAGCCAAATCTGCACCACGTGAACCGCCGATGATGGCAATTTTCTTTTTGTTGACCTTTTTATTTTTCGTTGCTGTTTTAATGGCATTATAAACATCTTCCAGTGCAATTTTATTGAGGGTATCAGGTGTTCCCTTGGCTCCAAAATAACCAATAGCCAAAAACGCATAGCCTTTTTCAAGAAACTGATCTCTTGTTTTTTTCCAATAGTTGCTTGCCCATGCATTACCTCCTTCTGAGCCGCCAAGCCCCACAATCAACGGTTGCTTCTCTCCTTCTCCTAGGTATAATTTACTCTCAACACGTGGAGTTTCCAGCAGTAGTTGTGCAAATGAATTGTAAGAAAGAACCAATAAAAGCCCGGCAATAAACTGTCGCAGATGTTGCATTGTAGTCAAACTGTTTTTGAAAGACAAAGTTGACACATGCAGCGTTTATAACTTTTGACCTATATCAAAAAATCACTTTTTGGCTCTTATCCTGCTCAGTGTTTCCTGTGTAATACCCAGGTAAGACGAAACCATACCCAACGGAATACGAGGATAAATATCACGGTAGGTTTCGCAAAAATGCCGGTATTTTTCAGTAGCTGATGTAAAACGCATGGAGGTTATCCTCTCCA
>ERZ1066133.427-NODE-427-length-19297-cov-9.081852_pt1 | contig 19297 bp, 15 predicted proteins | sample MGYA00382780_ERZ1066133 | MGnify/ENA primary metagenome ERZ1066133 (study PRJEB33369, sample SAMEA5778363) | biofilm metagenome | biome: Industrial cooling water; feature: Water cooling tower basin; material: Biofilm | place: United Arab Emirates | collected... | reverse complement strand
CACCATCTACCCCTTCGGTTGCGCCCTCCGGATCAGTTCTTCAACAGCCTGCTAGCGGTTCTTCCCGGCGGCGATTTGGTGGCGGGTGGCTTTTTTACAACCGCCGGTGGTTCAGCAGCAGGCTACATTGCTCGTTGGGACGGTGCGTCTTGGTCTGCGCTCGGCTTGGGCGTGAACGGACCCGTTCGTGCCGTTACAGTTCTTCCCAATGGCGACTTGATTGCGGGGGGCTCTTTCACATCCGCTGGCGGCGTTCCGGCGAACGGCATTGCCCGTTGGGACGGTTCCTCTTGGTCCCCGCTCGGTCTTGGTCTGAACGGTACCGTTTTCACACTTGCTTCTCTCAATGGCGACTTGATCGCAGGTGGGTTCTTTACCACTGCGGGCGGTGCGCCAGCAAACTGTATCGCACGCTGGAACGGCTCATATTGGTTGCCCTTCGACTCTGGCGTGAACAGCCAAGTGAGCAAACTTGCAGTTCTTCCAAACGGCGATCTCGTTGCAGGCGGATACTTCTCTACCGCGGGGAACGAGGTCGCGGAACGTGTGGCCATCTGGCGCGAGCCGGGGGATGCCGACGGCGACGGAATTCCCGACGATTGGGAGTGCAACGGCGTTCCCTATCCGGGCATCGACGGTCACGTGAAGCGCTACCTGCTAGATGTGAATAACGATGGAATCTCCGACGCGAGTCCACGGCGAAAAGACATCTTCGTGGAAGTAGACTCGATGTTTGGGCGCGCGCCATATCTCAAAGCCATCTCGGATGTTGTAGGTGCTTTCGATCAGAGCCCAGTTCCCGCCACCACGTCAAACGGGCTCCCAGGAATCGCGCTACATGTCCTCGTCGACGCCGGCGATCAGGATATTCCACTGCGTCCGTACCCTCGCGGTTTCGATGACTTCCAGGACGACAAGAATGCGGCGACACACGGGTTCGGTACCGACTCAGAGCGAGCGAATCCTGATTGGCTTGCAATTAGAGAAGCCAAGGCGCAAGTTTTCAGATACTGCATATTCGCCGATACGTACAACAGCGACACGTCCAGTGGCCTTGCCGAAGGCATCGTCTGCAACGACTTCATGGTCACACTCGGTTCGAATCCGGACACTCCGGGCGGTACGGTGCCGATGCAGGCAGGTACTTTCATGCACGAGCTAGGTCACACTCTCGGGCTTCGGCACGGAGGAGGTCGCGGCGTTCCGACGGGTACCAGCGAGGACACCAACTACAAGCCAAATTACTACAGCGTGATGAACTACTTCTGGCAGTGGCCGAAGTCTTGGATGAAGTCCACCTTTTGGTGGCGTCTGGATTATTCGCGGTCGGCGCTCCCGACACTCGTCGAGGGCGCCCTGATCGAAACGCAGGGGCTTCAAGCGCACGAGTCGGGCGTGAAGGTTCCGTATCGCACGTCGTTGGATTCTGGGCTGTGCTACGGCAAAAGGAAAGTTTCGATTGGGGGGAGCGACTTTTGGGTGATGTTCGCGTCGATGGACAGCGGGTTTGCCGTCGACTGGGATGGCGACTGCAACCCTCGGACACCGGGCCTTGTGATGTACGATGTCAATGACTTTTCCGGGTTCCATCCGATCGCAGCGGCGATCCTCGGCTATGACGATTTCGGATACGGAATGACATCGCTTCACGGCCATGACGACTGGTCGAACTTGGTGTACTCGTTCCGCGACTCCGATCACTTCGACGATGGAGCGAGGGCTGGCGAGAATATCTGTCGATATGACAAGGAGGTTCGAAACTTTCTTGATTCGATTCCTCCACCCCCGCCCGAATGTGCATCCGATCTGAATGACGACGGCTTGGTCGATGACGCCGATTTCTCCGTCTTCGCCGTCGCGTACGACGTCCTCGACTGCGCGGCCCCCGCGATGCCCGCAGGTTGTCCGGCCGACCTCAACCGTGACGGGATTGTGAACGACGATGACTTCCAGGTGTTCGTGGTGGCGTACAACGCGGTGCTCTGCCCGTAGAGGACCAAGAACCGAGAAGAAGCTCGAGAACGCTATTAAGGCCTACAGGAGCACGTGGAAGGCGAAGTGAGAGCGTCGCGGAAGAGTTATCTGTGGAAACCACCAGAACCCGGCCGAGAGGCCGGGTATTTGTTTGCTTCACTTGGACCTTTCGGGCACAATATGCCCTCGCAGAACCGAAACACGGGACTTGCCCGGCATGGTCTGGGGATTGCCGCTCATGACGAAGAGGGTGGAAACAGCGATGCACATGAATCGATCAAGGGGAATGCAAGCTCGGGACATCGAACGGCTCGTAACCACCGCGATGTGTTGTGTCGCGCGGCTGATCGCGTTCATGGCGACGCTCTTGACATCATCCGTCGCCACGGCTCAAGTCTGTGGGTCAGGGTGGCTGTACGGGAACGGAATACCCGGAGTTTCTGGCGGCGCAGGATTCGTTCGTGCCTCAACGATGTGGGACCCCGACGGACCGGGACCTCAAACTCCAAAGGTCGTGATTGCGGGCTCATTCGGTGTGGCTGGCACAACCGGTGCCAACGGCATCGTGGCGTTCGACCCGCTGCGGGACACCTGGATGCCATTGGGGAGCGGGTTCTCCACTCCGGTCGACGCCCTCGTGGCACTCCCCAACGGCGACCTGATCGCCGGCGGAAGCTTCTCGCAGGCAGGCGGCGTACCAGCCAAAAACATGGCCCGATGGAACGGTGCGACGTGGCTGCCGCTCGGCGACGGGGTGAGTACGACCGTGACGGCTGTGGCGGTTCTGGCGAACGGCGACATTGTTGCGGGCTGCAGTTCCCCCGGGAACACGAACTCGGCCGTGGTTCGCTTTGACGGGACAACCTGGTCTCCGCTCGGCTCGTTCGTTCAGGGGAACGTCAACACGTTGCTCGCACTCCCCAACGGGGACCTGATCGCGGGTGGGAGATTCTCGGTGTGGGGGATCGCGAACACCGAGAACATCGCCCGCTGGAATGGCACGACGTGGGTACCGCTGGGAACGAGTACCGCGGACGAGGTGTACTCGTTGGCACGGCTCAACAACGGTGACATCGTGGCCGGAGGCGATTACCGGCAAGATGGAGCGGGTGCATTCCGCGGGATCGCTCGATGGAACGGAACGACCTGGAGTGCCATGGGTTCGGGAATCAATGGACTCGTGCGTTCGCTCGCCGTTCTCCCCGATGATGACGTTGTTGCGATCGGACCGGTCGGGATCGAAAACGGCGTCGTTATCAGGTACGTCACCCGATGGGACGGAGCCTCATGGTCCACGGTGGGCGGCGGGTTTGCGCATTACCTGTCGGCGCAGTTGTACACAGTTGTCGCGCTCCCGAACGGCGATGTCATCGCTGGGGGTCAGTTTGATCGGGCTGGAGACGTCTACGTGAGAGGCTTGGCCCGCTGGAATGGCAGCGTGTGGTCTGCGTTGGGGACCGGAATCGGCGAAGCTCTGTTTGAGACATCCGTCTCCGCCTTGGATGGGTCTCCCAACGGCGACGTGATCGCGGGCGGCTCGTTCCGCACGGCGGGCGGCAGACCGGCGAGCAACATCGCCCGTTGGAATGGCCGAACATGGTTCCCGCTCGGTTCTGGTGTCAATGCTGAAGTCTTCGCGGTCGCCGTCATGCCCAACGGCGATGTCGTCGCGGGAGGCAATTTTACTTCCGCGGGAATCGTCAGCGCCAACCGCATCGCGCGCTGGAACGGGGCGGCGTGGTCTGCGATCGGTGCGGGTTTCGACGGCACTGTTCGTGCTCTCGTGGTCATGCCCAACGGCGATCTCATCGCTGGCGGATGGTTCACGACGGCGGGCGGCTCGCCGGCACGCGCTGTTGCTCGGTGGAACGGCTCGGAGTGGTCGAGCATCGGCTCGGGTGTCACCGGCGTCGTCAACGCGCTCGCAGTCCTGCCCAACGGCGACCTTGTCGTGGGCGGCGCCTTCTCGAGCGCGGGCGGCGTTTCCGCAGCCAACATCGCGCGGTGGAACGGCGTCAGTTGGAGCGCGATCGGGTCGGGATTCAACGGCGAAGTTCTCGCATTGGCATCTTCGCCGAACGGTGAGCTCCTCGCCGGCGGCACCTTCACGGCCTTCGGCAGCACGCCGGCCGAGAGCATCGCACGCTGGAGCGGCACGGCGTGGTCCTCGCTCGGGAACGGGCTTTACGACACTGTGTACGCCGTTTGCTGGCTGCCGGATGGAAGTCCGTGCGCCGGTGGCTGGGTGAGCAACTCGGGATCCCAGAAGGTGGACGGCGTCGCGCGATGGAACGGTTCGGCGTGGTCCACCCTCGGGAGCGGCGTTCAACTCCCGGCCAAGGTGCAAGCGTTGCGTGTGCTCGCCAATCAGGAACTTGCGATCGGCGGCAACTTCTATGCCGGCGGATCAACCTCCTCCTTCTTCGGTCGTTACACGTTGACGGGCGCGCCCACACTTGTCTCGCAGCCGGCGGCGGCATCCGCTGCCCAGGGGGCTGACGTGACGCTGTCAGCAGCGATCCCCGTCGGCTACTCTGGTGTCTCCTTTCAATGGAGGCGAGAGACCGCGCCTGGCGTCTTCGTTGATGTGGTGAACGGGATAGGTGGCAGCGACGGCGTGGGAGGAGGCGCAGGTGGAACAGTCTCGGGAGCCGCGGACGCGCTCGCTTCCCCTTCCGATACGAGGGAGGCCGTGCTCACCATCACCAACGCCCAACCCTCCGATGCCGGCTCCTACACCGTCGTCTTCTCCAACGCCTGCGGCTCGATCACTAGCTTGCCCGCGGCCGTCACCGTCGAGGCCGCGTGTCCGAGCGACCTCGATAACGACGGTCTCGTCGATGACGCCGATTTCTCGATCTTCGTCGTGGCGTATGACGTGCTGGACTGTGCCGACCCCGCGATGCCGTCCGGTTGCCCCGCCGACCTCACCAGCGACGGTCTGGTGAACGACGACGATTTCCAGTCGTTCATCGTGGCGTACAACGCGGTGCTCTGCCCCTGAATGCATCGGCACACTGGCGACCATCGACGCGACGCCGCTCGCAACCTCACCATCACCAACGCCACACCCGCCGACACCGGCAACGACAAGGTCCTCTTCTGGAACACCTGTGGCTCCCCCCACCACATGGTCGAGTCGGTGACGGTCAAGGTCACGGTCAAAGGCCACGCCGCCGACATCAACGGCGACGGCCAGGTCGACGACGCGGACTTCAACATCCTCGCACCGGCGTACAACGCGGTGGTGTTCTGAGGGCCTTATCGGGCCCGGCGCCTGTTGACGGGGCGAATAGACTTCCCCCGGGAAAGTGACGGCAGGGTTGCTGTGACGTGCGCCGGCCTCGGTCGGCGTGCGGCGTTGCCGCCGCGGGAATGAGAGGAGTGCTGATGCGTCCAATCCGATGTGCGTTCGGGATGATCGGGGTGCTCTGCGGCGTCGCCGGCGCGGGGATCTCGCAGAGCACGCTGGTTTCGCCGGGCGGATTTGTGCAGGCCGGATGTGACACCAGCACGAGCGGCGGGTCCGGCTGGGCGGGCGGCGATCTGGCGTTGACCGTGAACGGTGCGGGCTCGATGCTCAACGAGAGTTCGTTCGCCGGACTCGGCCTGGCCTCGCGCTCCGCGAGTTCGTCGGCGGCAGACCTCAACAACAGTGCGCTCGGCACCGGCGGCATGGGCTATATCAAGATCGATGCCTTCAACAACGCCCCGAACACGTCGTTGTTCCCGATCGGCGCGGTCAACGGCGGCTGGAAGGAAACGTTCACGATCAACAACCCCGCCCACACCGGTCAGCCGGGCATGTTGGTCTTCAGCGTCGCGGCGTCGGGGTTCCTGAAGGCAACGGGCTTTGCGGGAGCGGCGGCGGTCACCGTCACGGCTTACAAGGACAACGCCCAGCTGATGATCAACTCGTTCTTCAGCCCCGGAAACTCCGATCCGCTGGGCACCGACCGGCAGTACGGCAACTGGGCGATCGCAACGAACGGTACCCCCAATCTTCTGACCAAACCCTTCAACGACGCGGTGACGATGGCTGTGCCGTTCACCTTCGGCACGCCGTTCACTCTCGGCGTGTACGCCGTGGGACGCACGGGCATGCGATCGTCCAGCGGCGTCCCCGGAAACTCAACGGCGCTGGTCGAGGGCGCCGTCGTCCGCTGGGGAGGCATCGAGAACATTCTTGCGGGCTCCACATCGGTCACCGCGACCAGCACCGTCGTGTCGGCCACCGGGAAGAACTGGGGACCGGCCACATTCCCGCCCAATCCCTGCACCGGCGATCTGAACAACGACGGGCTGGTGGACGATGCGGACTTCGTGATCTTCTCGGCGGCGTACAACATCCTGGACTGCAACGACGCGTCGATGCCCATCACCTGCCCCGCCGACCTCAACGATGACGGCTTTGTGGATGATGAGGACTTCGTGCTGTTCGTCGCGGCGTACAACGAGCTGCTCTGCGTGTAGCTCGGCACCACCAGGACCATGCCCGTCGCCGATCGTGGCGCGGGCGCCCGCACGCGCGATCCACCCGCGGCCGTGGCCGCATCAACGACCGTCGGAAAGCGGGGAGACATGCCACGCGCAGCCGTGGGCCGGTGTGGGTAGCATGTCGTCGAGGAACGCCCATGCACGACCCAAAGCCGCACCACCACGATCACGTCGCACCGAGCTACGCCGAGACGTTCGCCGCCCTGCGAATCGCGGGCCAGGAGCATCTGCTGGCCTTCTACGACCAGTTGCCGGCGGAGCGCCAGCGCGATCTGCTGAGTCAGATCCAGTCGCTCGACCTCGCGGCCCTGCCGCGGCTTATCGACCGCTACGTGAAGAACCCCGAGAAGTTCACGCCGCCGACGAACCTGCGGCCGGTGAACGCCTATCCGCTCGACGCCGGCAACCCGCGCAAGCCGTGGGACCGCGCGAAGTACCAGCGCGTCGGCGAGGAGCTGCTCAAGGCCGGCAAGGTCGCGGCGTTCGTCGTCGCGGGCGGGCAGGGCTCACGACTCGGGTACGACGGGCCCAAGGGCTGCTACACGTGCGGAGCCGTCACGCACCGATCGCTGTTCGAGATGTTCGCGGCGAACCTGGTCGGGGCCAAGAAGCGCTACGGGCGCGATGTGCCGTGGTACATCATGACCAGCCCGCTCAACCACCGCGCGACTGTCGGTTTCTTCGAGGATCATCACTTCTTCGGGCTGGAGCGCTCGAACGTGCTGTTCTTCCAGCAAGGCGTGATGCCGTCGCTCGACATGAAGAGCGGCAAGGTGCTCCTGTCACGACCCGACGAGGTCGCGACCAATCCGGACGGGCACGGCGGAGCGATCGCGGCGCTGAAGAAGTCGGGCGCGATCGATGACATGAAACGCCGCGGCGTCGAACACCTATCGTACTTCCAGGTGGACAACCCGCTGGTGCGGGTGCTCGATCCGGTGTTCTTGGGCTTGCACGCCGCCGCGCCGGATTCGTCGGGCGAGATGTCGAGCAAGATGGTGGCGAAGGCCTCGCCCGAGGAGAAGGTGGGCGTCTTCGCGACGGTGAGCCGCGGCGGGCGCGACGTGGTGGATGTGGTCGAGTACTCGGACTTCCCGCCCGCGCTCGCCAAGGAACGCGGCCCGGACGGCACGCTGGCGTACAACGCCGGCTCGATCGCGGTGCACATCATCGCGGTCGCGTTCCTCGACAAGCTGGCGAACGATCCGAACTTCGAACTGCCCTTCCACCGCGCCGAGAAAAAAGTGGCGTGCGTGGATCTCGCGAGCGGCGAGGTGATCCAGCCGCAGGCGAACAACGCCGTGAAACTCGAGAAGTTCGTGTTCGATGCGTTGCCCTTGTGCAAGGCGTCGATCGTGGTCGAGACCAGCCGCGAGGAGTTCGCGCCGATCAAGAACGCGACGGGCGTGGACAGCCCGGAATCGTGCCAGCAGTTGCAGACGCTGCGTGCAACGCGGTGGCTGGAACTTGCGGGCGTGAAGGTCCCCAAGAAGCCCGACGGGACGCCGGACTGTGTGCTGGAGATCCGCCCCGAGCACGCGACCAGCCCGGAAGAGCTGAAGCAGTTGACGCTGCCGAAGATGATCGAAGCCGGTGCGAAGCTGGTGCTGTAAGCCCAATCGCGCCAGTGGGACCGGCCTCCGGCCGGTCGACAGTTGCTTGGTGCCTGAGAGTGTCGCCCCGCTGAGGAAGACCGGCCGGAGGCCGGTCCCACTGATGCTGGGGAAACCGGCCGGAGGCCGGTCCCACTGATTACACTCCCGCGTGTCCGACCCTCGCTTGAAGTCGTTCCCGCGTGATCTCGCCGCCGCCGCGCGGTTTGTGCATCTTGGGAGCGGCGTGCCCACGCTCCTGGCGCATCCGGACTGGAAGACGCCGCGGCCGACGGTGCTGTGGATGCACGGACGCACCGCGAACAAGGAGCTCGATCCGGGGCGTTATCTGCGATGGATCCGCGCCGGGTTCGCGGCGTGCGCCATCGACCTGCCCAGCCACGGCGAGCGGTACTCGGCCGCCGGGCAGCACCCGCGCGAGAGCCTGAACACGATCGCCCAGGCGCTGACGGAGATCGACGGCGTGGTGGAGGCGCTGGCCTCGCCGGAGTTCCACGGCGTGTTTGATCTCGATCGCATGGGCATCGGCGGCATGTCGCTCGGAGGCATCATCGCGCTGCGCCGGCTCTGCGACCCCCACCACTTCCGGGCCGCGGCGGTTGAAGGCACGACCGGGTGGCTCGAGGGCCTGTACTTCCCGCGCGAGTTTGGTGTGGAGCTCAGCACCGGCGGGCCGGACGGGAATCCGCCGCCGTGGGTCGTGCAGCATGACCCGGCTTCGGTTTCCCGCGTGAGCGCCGCGGCAAACCTGGCGACCTTTCAGCCGCTGCCGCTGCTCATGCTGCACAGCAAGGCCGACAAGATGATGCCCTTCGGCGTGGCGAACGGCTTTGCGAACCGGCTCCGCACGCACTACAGGTCCAAGGGCGCGGCCGAGTCGCTGGTCGAACTCCACACGTGGGACGAGACCGGGGCACCCGAGGAACATATTGGCTTCGGACGCTTCAGCAACGACGCGAAGAACATGCAGACCGCGTTCTTTGTGAAGCACCTGCAGGCCTGAGCACAGGCGATACCCTTCCGCGTGCAGCTTGCGGTGATCATGCCCGTCTTCAACGAACGCGATCTGGTGGTCAAGGCCGCCGATCGGGTGCTGGCGTGTCCGCCGTTGCGGAACCCGGACGGCACCGAGTTGGAGCGCACGCTCTACATCATCAACGACGGGTCCACGGACGGTACGCGGGAGATCCTCGACGGGTTTCGGGATCGGCCGGGCGTGGTGGTCGAGCATCAGGACGCGAACAAGGGCAAAGGTGCCGCGGTGCGTCGCGGCATCCGGCTCGCGATCGACCGCGGGGCGGACCTGATTGTCATCCATGACGCCGATCTCGAGTACGACCCGCGCGATCACGCGGCGCTGCTCGCGCCGATCCTCGACGGGCGGGCCGATGCGGCGATCGGTTCGCGGTTCCTCGGCCAGACGCACCGCGTGATGTACTACTGGCACTCGGTCGTCAACCGGTGCATCACCGCGCTTTCGAACATCTTCACCAACCTGAATCTCTCGGATATCGAGTGCTGTCTGAAGGCGTTCACCGCCGAGGTCGCCCGCGGGCTGCTCGCCGCACCGGGGCTGAAGGAAGACCGCTTCGGGATCGAGCCCGAGCTGATTGCGCGGATGTCGAAGCTCGAGATCGAGGAGGGGGCGGGCAGGCGGCGTGCGCTGCGGATCTTCGAGGTCGCCGTGAGCTACGCCGGACGGACGTACGAGGAAGGCAAGAAGATCCGCTGGCAGGACGGCGTGGAGGCGATCGTGGTGATTATCCGGGCGAATCTGCTCGGCTGATGCCGGCGCCGTGTCGCACGTGTCGCAACATGATGGGACGCTTGGTTCTCGCACCTTCGGGTCGGCGTGAACGCCCGTGTCGCCTGCGCGGCCGGTGAACCGTCGCGGCGCGGCGTGCCAGGAGGCGATTGCGTGCATCTCGCGTGGCTGATGGCATGTTTGGGCATCGCCGCGTGCGTTTGCCGCGGCATGCACTCCAGGGAAGGAAGAGAAGACATGAACCAGATCACGATCGCCGCCGCCGTGTCCGCCGCCGCCGTTTCGCTCACGGCGCTGGCCGCTCCGACCATTTATGCCGCCAACGCGGGCACGACGTCCTCGACCATGCACGGGGGCAACCGCGAGTTGAACCGGCTTGGCTTCGTCGGCACCTCGTCCGCGATGACGGGGGCTGACTTCCTGCGCTGGAACGATGGATCGCTGACCAATAACGCGGGCACCTTCGGCTGGAACGATCTCGTCCCCCGCGATGTCAACAGTGCGAACATCTACACCGGCAACCCCGACCGCGCCGATGGCTCGACACCTCTTCCCGCAGAGGCCGCCCAGAAGGGCACGATGCGGGACGTCTTCGGCTCATTCAGCGGACCCGCCGCGTACAAGAACATGTCGTACATCATCGATGGCGAGGATAACGGCGCCTACTCGTTCGATCTGCTGTACGGTAACGGGCACACGATCAGCGCCGACAACGACGCGAGCACGGTTGAGCTTGCGATCCTGGAACGCGGCGGGAACAGCGACTTCAACGTGTACGGCATCCGCGCCGACGGCTCGCTGACGAACGCGATGTTCGTCGGCCGCGGCAAGGGTGGGAAGGTCGGCTGGACCCTCGACACGCTGGAGATCGCCGGCGCGCAGAACGTCGTCGGTTTCGGCGTCTCGCTCGATGCCTCGTGGACGAACCTCAAGGGATTCCGGATCGAAGCCAAGAACGGCTTTAACGGTCCGGACATCGTCGCCGTCGGCACCGGCGCGACGGTTCCGCCGCCGCTGATCCCGGCCCCGGGTGCGCTCGGCGTGCTCGGGCTGGGAGGCCTTGTGGCGATGCGTCGTCGGCGCCACGCCTGAACAGCCCTTTCGACCGGGATTCTCGAGAGCCCGCCCCGGTCCGGGAATGGGTCCGAATCGAGTTATCGTCGGAATACTCCGCAGCGTGCGCTCCGAATGCACTCCGCGATCGGATGAAGGCTGGCAGGCGACGCGAATGCATCGCCTGATTGAGAAGAGAGCGACCGACTTTTCCGAGTCCCGCTCTCAGCGTTTTCGAACTTCGAGAGAGGGATGAACGATGAAGGTCTGTACCGCAATGTTCGCCGCGACCGGGCTCGCGATCGCCGCATCGAGCGCCAACGCGGCCTTGATATTCAACATGTCGAGCGGTTCCCGCGCCGCAAATGTCACGATCGCTGCCTCGGGCTCGAACCTGGTTGTCACGGTGACGAATACGGCGATGGCCGACGCCCTGGTGCCGACAGATGTTCTCACCGCGGTCTTCTTCAACGTCAGCGGATCCGCGCTCTCGCTCTCGCCGTTGAGCGCGGTGTTGAACTCCGGGTCGAGCATCGTCGGCAAGGCCGGCGCCGTTCCCGCGATGGCGACCGAGGCGGGCGGCTCGGTGGCTGGCGAGTGGGCCTACAAGGCGGGCATCAGCGGGCCCGGGTCCAGCGCCTACGGCATCAGCAGCACGGGCATCGGCATCTTCGGCCCCGGCGACCGCTTCAGCACCGCGACCAACCTGCAGGGACCCACCTCTCCGGCAGGGCTTCAGTACGGCATCACGACAGCTGGGGATAACCCCGCGACCGGAAACGGTGACTACAACAGCAACGCTCTCGTGAAGAATTCCGTCGTGTTCACGCTGAGCGGCCTGCCAACGGGTTTCGATCTGCGTCGCGTCACGGATGTCACCGTGCTCTACGGCACATCAGCGACCGATCCGTTCATCAAGGTTCCCACGCCCGGCCCGATCGCGCTGATGAGCGCCGGACTGCTGATCGTGGGTCGTCGTCGTCGCTGAACTCGGGGCTACATCCTGCTCTTCGAGAACCCTCGATCACTCGAGGGTTTTTTTTGACCAATAACATGAGCGGTCGCGCGACATCGTGCAATTGTGAGGTCTGATGCGCGGTTATGTTGGCATTCTGCTGGAACTGAGCGTGGGGTCCGCGGTATTGTCTCCCGCAGTCCGCACGGGTGCGGGCCGGAGGTTTCCGCCCTCCGACACGAGGATCTGGCAGAGAGGCAATATCATGAACACGATTCGTTTTTCGGCTGCCGCCGTTGCGGCGAGCTTGGTTCTGTCGTCACAGGCCGCGGTGCTTTTCAGCGGTTCAGGACTGAACCCCGAGGTGAACGCGACGGCGTCGGGGACGGCGCTGTTCCAGATCAGCGGCAACCTGCTGACGGTCACGCTCAACAACACGACGCTGCCGCGCACGACCGCGCAGGGCAACGCGCTCACCGGAATCGCCTTTGACATCGTCGGCGTGACCCCGATGCCGACGCTCACCCTGTTGAGCACCACGCTCGGTTCCGGCGCGCAGCTGTGGACCAGCAAGACCGCGTTCGTCACCTCGTCGAACATCAACGGGGCTTGGACGAACGTCCTGGGATCGTCGCCCCTCGCGAATTTCGGCGCCGCCTCGACCGGTTTCGCCGGCGCGTTCAACGGTGGATCGATCGGCCTGGGCAACTCCAGCCCGAACTACGGGATTGTCGCGCCGGGCACGTTCACGGGCTCGAGCGGCGTCGCCTTCGGCGGATCGCAGTTCCCGTTCGTGCAGGGATCGCTCGTCCTGACTTTCTCTGGCGTTGCGAACGCCAATGAAGCGCAGATCCGCAACGTCCGGCTGCTCTTCGGGACGGACGGAACGGGCGTCATCACGTTGATCCCGACGCCGGGATCGGCGGTTCTCGTCGGCGCCGGGCTGATCGTCGCCCGCCGGCGTCGCCGCTGAGTCGGACACCCTAGCGCCCATCCCAAACTCTGGTGGAACGGTCGCTCGTACTGGGCGACCGTTATTTATCAGACGTGCGGGCCGAGGAAGTTCATAGTAAGAACTCCTCATTTTGGCCATCGGTCCTTTGAAATTGGTGGCCCGATCTTGAATTGAGTCCCTGGGATCTGGTATTGTCTGAACGGCGGGCAATGGTCCGCCCGGAGGATTCCGCCCTCCGTTCGACTGGAGTTTGAGAAGGAGAGGCCAGACATGAAGCGTTTTACTTTTTGTGCCGCCATTATGGCGGCGGGTGTGGCGATGGGGGCGCAGTCCGCGCTGACCATCAATCTCAGCGGTCCGGGCGGTCGTTCAGCCCAGGCGTCGTTTGAGATTTCCGGCAGCAATCTTGTCGTCACCCTGACGAACACGGCGACCCATGATGTTCTGACGAGTTCCCAGTTGCTGACCGGCGTGTTCTGGTCGGTTTCCGGTGGCCCGTTGAGCCTCGGGCGGGTTTCCGCGCTGTTGAACGCCGGCTCGAGCATCGTCGGGAACGTGCCCTCGCCATCCGTCGATCCGATGCCCAACGGCGTCGGTGGCGAGTGGGCGTACGTGGGTGGCCTGTCGGGCGCGCCGGGAGGAAACGCGTACGGCATCAGCGCCAGCGGCTTCGGTCTCTTCGGCCCTGGTGATCGCTTCCCCGGGTTGAACCTGCAGGGCCCGACCAGCCCGGACGGAGCTCAGTACGGCCTCACCTCGGCCGGCGACAACCCGGCGACGGGTAACGGCGGTCTGCTGAACGACGCGTTGATCAAGAACTCGGTCGTCTTCACGCTGAGCGGTCTGCCGCAGGGCTTCAGCCTGAACCAGATCAGCAACGTCTGGGTGCAGTACGGCACCGACCTGTCGGAGCCTTCGTTCCCGACGCCGGGATCGGTGACACTGCTCGCCCTCGCCGGCGCGGTCGCCGCCCGCCGTCGTCGCGCGTGAGCGCGGAACGGCGTTTCGATCACCGGATGACACCGACCGCCCGAACTCGGGCGGTTTTCTTTTCGCGAGAAGCCGCATCCAAACAAAATACGATCACAATGCTCGGATCCTGATTCAATCCCGAGAATCAGGGCCACCGCTCGGAATCTGGAAAAAGCAACCCAAGTCGTCAAAAAGACAAAGATTTTCCCCTTGGCGCGACATCCGTTGTCGCTTAGGATACGGAAGTCCGAGAGAGACACCTGCCGCCATTCCGCGGCGGCACGGAGGCTTTGAGGGTGTTTCTGCTCGACTCGCGAGGCCTGTGTGGCTCGCGGCAGCATGGACGATCCGAGTCGTAGGAGAGAGCTTGTTGCGGATGCCTTGGACCGCCGCGACAAATAGGGGGCCGATGAGGCCGTTGGGGTCCAGAGACTTGATTGGAGGAGAGAAGATGAAGATTCAGATTGCCACGCTCGCTGGTCTTGCGATCAGCGTTGGTGCCGCCCAGGCGGCTTTCACGGTGCAGGCGACGTACATCGACACGAACCCCGGCGTTTGGGGCAACGTGTCGATCACCAGCGGCGCCGGCTACATCGGACCCGTGAAGGCGGGCCAGTTCAACTGGCAGCGCACGGGCGGAACGTTCTCCGGCCTGCAGGGCAACTTCGCGACGTTCTGCATCGAGATTCAGCAGGCGCTGAACCCCGGCAACAACTACACGTTCGACGTGAACACGGTGGCGAATGCTCCGCTTCCGATGAACATGCCGCTGAGCGCGCCGATGGGCGCCGTGAAGGCCGGCAAGATCGCGGAGCTCTACGGCCGCCACTACGCGAGCCTGGCGAGCAACGACGACTACGCGGCGTTCCAGCTCGCGATCTGGGACATCATCTACGACGGTGGCGACACCGTGAGCACGGGCATTTTCCGCGCCATCAACTTCGGTGCGGCTCTGGCCCAGGCCGATGCGTTCATCGCGTCGATCGACGGCACCGGCCCGATTTTCGCCGGCTTGGCCGCCCTCTCGAGCGATGACTGGCAGGACCAGATCTTCGTTCCGGCGCCCGGTGCCCTGGCACTGGTCGGGCTCGGCGGACTGCTCGCCGCCCGTCGCCGCCGCGCTTGAGTTGAAGTCAGCCGATCACAAGTCACAAGACCCCGGACGCACGTCCGGGGTCTTTGTTTTTGGGTTGTGATCGGGTCATGCGGCCGGATAATGAGAGTCGGTTGCAACGACCCGCCGACCCGTCCGCCTACTCGGACGTTGACACGGGGCGGCGCGCGGAATTCGCACATTTTTGAGACGTAATCCCCCGACGCGGGTGGCGTAATTCGCCAGCGCGGGCATGTTTGAGCGACGGCGGACTGTCCGCCGCGTGGTTTCGTTCAGGCGTGCACTGAGGGGGTTTCGTTATGAAGAATTCGTTCACTCTCGGCATGATCGGTCTGGCCGCCCTCGCGGGTTCGGCGCAGGCGGTTGACACGGTTCGTGCTCGGTTTGACAGCATCGCCCCCGGCGTGCTGCTCGAGTACTCGATCGACACCGGCGGCAGCTTCCAGTTCTCGTTCGCGGGCCAGTTCAACTGGACGCGCGACAACGTCGCCCCGGGCACGTACGCGGGTCTGCAGGGGCAGTTTGCGACCTTCTGCATCGAGATCACGCAGCGGGTTGACTTCAACAACACGTACGACTTCTTTGTTGATACGGTCGCGAGCTCTCCGATCGGCTCCCCGATGGGCGCGGCCAAGGCCGGCCAGCTTTCGGAGCTCTTCGGTCGGTTCTTCGGCGGCCTGGTGACCAACGACGACTACGCCGCGTTCCAGATCGCGATCTGGGAGATCACGACGGACAACTCGGCGGACGTGACTTCGGGCCTGTTCCAGATCCGCAACAACGCGCTCGTCGCGGGACTCGCGAACGCGATGCTCGGTGCGCTCAACGGTGCGGGTCCGACGATGAACCTGCTGGCCCTCCAGAGCCGCACGAATCAGGACCAGATCTTTGTTCCGGCCCCGGGCGCCCTGGCGCTCGCCGGCCTCGGCGGCCTGCTCGCCGCCCGTCGCAAGCGCTGAACGATGTACGCGACCTCCATGCACGAACGCCTCAGGGAGCTCGGCAATCGCCGGGCTCCTTGTCGTTTTGGCGAAGCGTTGAAGTAATGGAGCGTCAATTGGCTCGGTCGCGGCAGGCACGGGCCGAGGCGGATGCGCCGGACGCACGGCTGTCGCCGGGGAATCGCCGGGCGAACTCCTCGTAGTGCCCGGCGGCGTCGGCGAACTTGCGGTCATCCTCGAGCAGCTTGGCGAGTGCGAGGCGTGAGTTCATCGCCGCGGGATTGATCGCGAGGGCCTTGGTGTAGGCCTCGATCGCGCCGGCGTTGTCCTTGAGCGATCGCTTGGCCTCGCCGGTGAAGTGCCACGCCGATGCGTCGTCGGCGGCGGCGATGGGCCGGAGCTTCTCGAGCACGGCGAGGGCGGCCTTGGGGTCCTTCTTCTGATTCAACAACGCGCCGGCGCGGGATCGCAGCACCGATCGCAACGCGTCGGTGCGATCGGGCTCGGGTCGATTCTCGGCGGCCTTTTCGGCGAGGGCGAACTGCTGCTCCATCGCTTTCCAGTCTTCCTTGTGGCCGTTGATGAACGCCATCTGGAGCCGACCCGTGAGTTCGCCCTTCGCCTCGGGCAGGTCGATGAGTGCCTGGGCGTGCTGGGTGGCCTTCTTGTAGCTGCCGCCGAAGAGGCCGGGGGCCTGGACGAAGAACTGCACGAGCGCGACGCGCGGGGCGATGAGCGAGGAATCGAGCTCGATGGCTTTCTCGCAGGCGGCGCGGCCGCTGGAGGCGAGCGAGGCTTGCTCGAAGGTGCCGGCCTGCTGCACGGTCTCGAAGCAGAGGAGGCCGTACCACATCTGGACCTTGGCGTTGTTTGCGTTCGACTTGATCAGCGGCTCGAGCGCGTTGCGGGCCTCGACGCGCTTGCCGCGGGCGCGGTCGATGAGGGCGAGGCCGAGCTTCCAGTTGGTGTTGGCGGGCTCGGACTGGCTGGCGGCCTTCAGCACGGTCTCAAGTTGATCGATTTGCTCGGGCTTGGCTGTGCCTTCGTGCAACAGTGAGAGGGCGGCGTCGGCAGCTTCAGGAGAGATGAAGCGAGCCTCGTACTGAAGGAATGTCGTCGCAGAGACCGTGATCGGCGTAATAGTCACTGCTACTGAGAACACGCAGAACATCAGGACATTGATAGTCCAAGCGCACCTGTACATCGAGCGTTCACCTCCCGCAGTCCGTCAGGACCGGCATGCTTCCATTGTTGGGAGCAAGGACGATCAGGTTTTCGCAGGGGTGCATTCCCGAAAAAGAAAACGCCCCGCAGTGGGGCGTTATGCGAGGACAAGAGAGGGCTACTTCCCTCCTGTCTCGTCATAGATGCTCTTGCCGGGAGGGATGTGACGCTTGAATACCTCAGCGTCGATGTCGCGGAGTAAGGCAAGCCGTTCCGCTTGAATCCGAGGCACCGCGTCTTCCGCCTTCTTCAGGTCCAATGCGGATGCTTCTCCCACTCGGAGCAGCGCCTCTAAAGTCTCTGCCTCGATTTCAATGGCGGAGATCCGATCCCGAAGCCGATTCGGCCATGTCAGGCACTTCTCGAAAGCCGTAAATGTGTAGACCGAATGAATGAAGCGGCCCCATCGCATCTCTTCGACCAATGCAGATCTCGTCGCCGCAATCCGGGCGGGGTCCGGACGGTCCAAGGCCCTAGCGGAAACCAACAGGCTCGCTGCCGACACCACAACTGCAACGATGAAGATTGAAGCGCGGGCACCACGTTGAAACCTCTTCATAAATCCCCTCCTTCGCTACGGCGCAACATCGCGATTAAACTCTGCAGTCCACAAATCGATGTCCGTTTGAGTCCACTGACCGTTCATGTCTCGATCGGCAGCTGCTTCGTGCAGATTCCAACCCGAAAGAAAAGCCGCGTAGTCAGAAGCCCAGACTCTGAACCCGTCGAAGTTGTAATCCGTGAACGGGGATCGATACCGCGGTACCAGCGAACTAGTCGGGACGTTGCTGAGAGACAGCGAAAAATCGTCCTCTTCCGAGAAGGCGAGCGGCAGGTCAATCCATACTCTGCGTTGAATCACCGCACGCCACGCCAACGACGGCGTATTAACGTTGAACCAGCAGCCGATTCGCGCCGTGCCATTCTCGCTGGCCGTTACACTACGTTCGAGCGTTGATGTGTCGACGACCAGTGAGCCGATCGTGACTCCTGCGGCGACCAAGTCCAGCGAACCTCCCGTAATCTCCCCGATCAGAGAGCCGGGCTCCGCAGTGGTGTCCCAGCAGACTTCGAGATCGCCATAGATCATGACGCTCACGGTCTGTCCAGCGCCCGTCACCGAAGCCGGACCGGTCACGTTTAGCAGTGTCGTCAAGCATGGAGGGTCGAATACGACGCCTCCACCACCTTGCTGTGACGACTGAATAAAGGAACCGCTTTGCGCCAGTGACGCATTGAGACCGATCGCCGTGCGACGCAGCAGCAAATCCGCGGTGACGGAGGACTTCGGGAGTAGATCTTCCACATTGGGGAGTTTGAGCTCCTTCAGTTTCTCTTTAATCCATGCGTCCCATTCGTTGATCTTTCGTTCAGCATCTTCCCATCGGCCATCCACTGCATCGTTGTTTGCGTCATCGAGCTCAAACTGCTTTTGATTGAAAGTGTTCACCACTCCATCAATACACGCCTGTGGATTTGATGTCAACCGGCAAGCCGCAATCGCCGCGTCAAAGGTTCGTCGTAGATTTGCACGTCTCTTGTCATAGTGGTTGTCGATCTGCTCGATCGTTGGTGGACTCGCGCATCCCGACATGTTGAGCACCGCGAGTACGGCGACCGCGCGAATGCCAACACCGAAACAACGAGCGACGAGCGACGAGCGACGAGCGACGAGCGACGAGCGACGAGCGACGAGCGACCAACCTGCACCATGTGAAACCTCCCAAAGTTGCCCCGCGAGTGACCGGGAGTCTACTCGACGCAGATGCCGCGGGTTGAGCGATTCCTACATTTTCCTGTGAGATTCATCGTTTTATGACAATCACCCGTCACGATGCCACAACTTCGTGGCAAAGCGCCACGCTTCCTCTCTTATCTCATCGTTTCGTGGTCCGCGCACACGGATGGACCCACACAAATCGCTCGACCGCGGCACAACTCGCTCGATTATCAGGCCGATCCCGCGATGTGATCGGGAAGATCAACAACCCGCTGCTCATGAAGGTGACCAACACCTGGCGGCGGCACAGCGCTGATGTCGAACGCTCGATGGAGCGGCTGGCGACCGGCAAGCGGATCAACCGGGCCAGCGACGACCCCGCGGGGAGCGTGGCGGTCACGGAGTTCAACGGGCAGCTCGAGAGCCTCAACGCCAAGCTCAAGGGTGTGCAGCAGCAGCGTTACTACACCGCCGCCCGCGAGGGCGGGAACGCGGCGATCAGCGACCTGGTGAT
>ERZ1066133.425-NODE-425-length-19407-cov-8.443675_pt1 | contig 19407 bp, 15 predicted proteins | sample MGYA00382780_ERZ1066133 | MGnify/ENA primary metagenome ERZ1066133 (study PRJEB33369, sample SAMEA5778363) | biofilm metagenome | biome: Industrial cooling water; feature: Water cooling tower basin; material: Biofilm | place: United Arab Emirates | collected... | reverse complement strand
CATCCAGGATCGATGCGGTGTTGGGTTTGGTTCGACCCGCGAAGCCGTAGTTGGCGTCGATGACGATATTGAGGGGGACAATGGTCACCGTGTACACGATCATGGCGACGGTCACGGTCACGAGGTCCCAAACCGTCGCGCGATAGCGGTACACCGCCAACAGATACGCCGCCGCCATGAGAATCGCCAGGTGCGACCCCCAGAACAGCCAGAAGTAGGTGTGGGCGTAGCCAACATGAACGATGGGCGAGATAAAGGCCTGCGTCGAAAGTCCGAGCCCCCAGAAAACCACGATGGTCCGAATCCAGCGGATCGAGGTGAGCAGCGACAGGGGTGCGAGCAGCACCAGCAGGTCGCAGAACTGCAGCGGCAGACTTTTCTGCCAACTGAACTGCGAAGGCGCGAGAAAGTACGCGGTGTATCCGATGGCCACCACCGCCATCGATCCGCCCAACGCGGAACAGAAGCGAGACTCGCGTGCCGCGTGTGCCCTGCGAAGCAGCCCGCGACCGAACAGGCACACCAACACCGTGGTTGCGGCGCAGACGAGCACACACACGGCGTGGAACACGGTGAACTGCGCGAAAGAATCGGCCCACGGGCCAGCGGCTGCGCCCGGGGCGCCCGCTTCGGCGGTCGTCGGCGATGTCACGCCGCACCCGCCGCTTCGTGGCGGAGCTGGCCGCACGCCGCGGCGATATCGCGTCCGCGGCTGGCGCGGATGTGCACGTTGATGCTGCTCTCGCGCAGGATCTTCTGAAACTCAAGCACGTCGGTGTTGCGGGGCCGCTCGAACTCGATCCCGCTGACTTCGTTGTAGCGGATGAGATTGACGTTGGCACGGATTGTCTTGGCGATCTCCGCCAGCCGCTCGGCGTGCTTGGGACGGTCGTTCACGTCGCGAAGAAGGGTGTACTCCAGCGTGATCTCGCGCCCGGTCTTCTCGAACCATCGCTGACACGCCGTCAGAAGATCGTCGATCGTCGTGTATTCCGCCCACGGGATCAGCTTGCGCCGGATCTCGTCGGTCGGCGCGTGCAGCGAGAGCGCCAGCGTCACCGGCAGATCGAACTCCTCCGCGAGCTTGGTGATCGCCTGCGGCAGGCCCACCGTCGAGATTGTGATCTTCCGGGCGCTGATACCCAGGGCCCACAGCGCCGAGATCGTCCGGATCGCGCCGGTCACGTTCTTGAAGTTGCTCAAGGGCTCGCCCATGCCCATGAACACGACGTTGCTGATGCGGCCCACGTCCTTGAGACGCGACAGCCGCCACACCTGTTCCACGATGCGTCCCGACGTCAGATTGCCGTCGAGCCCGCCGAGCCCGGAGGCACAGAAGCGGCAACCGACCGGGCACCCCACCTGGCTCGAGATGCACGCCGTCTTGCGGGTCTCGGTCGGGATCATGACACACTCGGTCTGACGCTTCGAATCCTCGTCGATGCGGGGCTGGCCAAGGATCGGCAGCGCGGCGGTCGGGGCGGGATGCGCGGTTGCCTGCACAACACCGGGTGCGAAATCACGCCACTGGACCAGCAGCTTCTGCGTGCCGTCGGTGGCGAGCTGGTGACGGAGCGTGTCGCCAGACAGGAACGTCATCTCCGCGACGAGCAGCTCGCGGTCCCGCTTGGAAAGGCTCGTCATCTGCTCGGGAGCGCAGACGCCTTTCTCGTACACCCACTCGAGAATCTGCTTGGCCCGAAACGCCGGCATCCCCCGCTGCTCGCACCAGGCGGCGAGCGACTCGGGGTTGAAATCGAAGATGTGATTGGAGGGATGACGCACGCCTCAGCTCTTCGCACTCACTGTCAGCGCAACGGCACCGTACAGCTCTTTGGTGATCTTCGGCGTTCCGACCCGAATGCGAGACTCCTCCAGATCGACGCCGCGGGACTTGCCCAGTCGCTTGAGCGACACCGGAAGCCCGAACTCAACGTCCTCGTTGAAGATCTCCCGCTGTTCGAGCTCGCCGCCGAAGCGCTGCAGAAGCGTGCGGCAGAGATCCGCGACGAGGTCCTCGGGGGCCGAGGCGCCGGCCGTAATCATCACCGTCTCATCGCCCTTGAACCACGACCAGTCAAGCTCGCTCACATCGTCGATGAGGCGAGCCGGCGTGCCGACGTTCTGCGAGATCTCGGTGAGCCGCACACTGTTGGACGAGTTCCGGGAGCCGATCACGAGCACGAGGTCGCACTCGGGGGCGATCTGCCGCACCGCGTGCTGGCGGTTGGTGGTGGCGTAGCAGATATCGCTGCTGGGCGGTTCCTTGAGCTGCGGAAACCTCTTCTTGAGGGCGGCGATGATCACTCCCGCGTCGTCGGTCGAGAGAGTCGTCTGCGTCAGATACACCAGCTTCGACTCGTCACGCACGTTGAGATGGGCCACCTCCTCGGCGCTCTCCACCACCGTGACCGCGTCGGGGGCTTCCCCGCGGGTGCCAACAACTTCCTGGTGATTGGCGTGGCCGATAAGCAGGATCTGGTAGCCTTGCCGCGCGTAGCGGATGCACTCGGAGTGGACCTTGGTGACCAGCGGGCAGGTCGCATCGATGGTCTGCAGCCGCCGGCGGCGGGCGAGTTCCCGGATCTGCGGCGACACGCCGTGGGCGCTGAAAACGACGATGCCACCTTCGGGCACGTCTTCCAGGCTCTCGACGAATTCCACCCCTTGGCGCTGAAAACGTCCCACCACGTGCTTGTTGTGCACGATCTCGTGGTACACATAGATCTTCTCGCCCGGAAGGAGCGAGATGGTCTGGGCGACGACATCGACGGCCATCTGGACGCCGGCGCAGAAGCCGCGGGGATTGGCAAGAATCAGCTTCATCACAGTCCCCGATCCTAGGAATGGCGGCGTCGCCAGAACCCCTTCGACAACGGCCCGTCACAACTCCGACCCTCGACCACCCATGCCAGACACCGACGCTCAACCCCTCCGCCTACCGCTCTCGGCGGCGTCGAGTTCGCAGGAGAACTTCAGTGTTCTCAGCCCGCTGGTGCCCCGCGACCTGATCCCGCACTTCAAGGCCGTGTACGACTATTGCCGCCTGATCGACGATCTGGCGGATGATCCGACCTTCGCCGGCGAGTCGGCCGCACGGACCCGGCTGGCCCTCCTCGGGCTTGCCCGAGCAGAACTGCACGCGGCGGCGACCGGCACCGCGACAAGCCCCGTCTTCGTCGCGTTGGGGCAGACGATCCGAGCGAAAAATCTCCCGCTCCAGCCGTTCGATGATCTGATCCGGGCGTTCGAGCAGGATCAGGCCGTCACGCGTTACGAGACCTGGGATCAAGTGCTCGACTACTGCAACCGCAGCGCGAATCCGGTCGGTCGCATCGTGCTGCTGCTCGATGCGGCTGCACCGGACGCGGTGGATCCAGAGACGCTGCGACTTTCCGATTTGATCTGCACCGCGCTGCAGCTCATCAACTTCTGGCAGGACGTCCGACGCGATCTGCTGGAGCGTGATCGGATCTACATCCCTTCGCGCGAGTTTCATACCGGCGGCCCGGAGCCTCTGGACGCAACGCTACGGGATTGGATCTCGCGTCCGAACGACCCGGCCGCCCGGTTGCCGTACATCCGAGCCCTGAGGCCGCTGGTCGAGCGCACGCGTGCGATGTTTGACGAAGGCGCCGCGATCCACGCCCGGCTCAACCGTCGGCTCGGGCCCGTCGTCTGGCTGTTCTGGAAAGGCGGAATGGAGACCCTCAACCTGGTGGATCGGACCGGCTGCACCACGCTCTGGGAGCGCCCACGTCTGAGCGGAACGGACAAGGCTTCGTTTGTGCTCCAAGCGATCGCGATGAAGTGGCTGGGGCGCTGGCCCAAGGAGACTCACTCCGCCTGATCGGCGCGAGACCCATCCATGCTCGACGACATCCTTCAAGCGCTAAAGCCCACATGGTCGCGACTGCTCGATGATCCCGTCGCAGCGCGGCTGCAGATCTGTCTGACGCCGCTCGTGCGGCACGGTGTCGCCGCGGCCGGCACGACCGAGACCTTTCGCGCCGATGCGGAATACTTCTATCCCGCCAGCACGGTCAAGCTGCTCGCCGCAATATGCACGATCCGAACCGTGCGTCGCTTGCAGAACACCGCGGCATGGAGCGGCCTTGACCTCGACACCCCGCTGGAGTTCTTCCCGGACAACAGTGACCCGATCGTTCGCGATGAGACGAACACGCAGGGCGGCACGCTCACGCTGAGGCACTGCATCCGCCGAGCGTTGATCGTGTCGGAGAACCCCCCGCACAACCGTCTCTACGAGTTCCTCGGCCACGCCGCAATGAATGCAGACCTGCAGGCTTTGGGCTTTGTGCACGCGGTGATCAACCACCGGCTCGACGACGTGCGGCCTCCGGAGCAGCAACGCACCACTCCCCGTATCGTCGCACGGGTGCCCGACGGACCAGGACTCGAACTGCCCCGGCGCGTCGGCACGCCGCTCACATATCCGACCGGCATCCGAGGCACCGCCGTGGGCGCGGGACACTTCCGGGACGGCGTTCTGGTCAACACGCCGATGAACTTCGCGACGCCCGGTGCCGAGAAGAACCGCGTGCGCCTGGTCGATCTGCACGCGCTGGCCATCAGGCTCGCCCCGAGCCTCACACCGGATCATGACGCCGCGGCGGCGCTCGGAATCACCGCGGACGACCTTGGCTTCCTTCGACGCTGCATGACCGTGCTCCCACGCGAGAGCGACAATCCCGTCTACGACCCAGTCGCATACCCCGACGACTACGTGAAGCCGACGCTGCAGGGCGTCCGCGCGATCACGCCTGGGGCGGAGATCTTGAACAAGCTCGGCTGGGCGTACGGTTTCGTCACCGACGCGTCGGTTATCCACACCATGTCCGCGCCGGACCCCGCCGACCGCCACGCGGTTGCCTTGTCGTACACCATGTGGGCATGCACCCGCGGCGTGCTCAACAACGACGATTACGACTACGAGGAGCTCGCCAAGCCGTTCGCCAGGGACCTTGGCCGATGCGTCACAGAACGCCTGCTGTCATGAACGCAACCCAGTCACGCGAGCCAAGGATCCCTCGGGGAGCAGCCCTCGCCGTGGTTTTCGGAATTGGCGTCATCGACCCGGGCGATGGAATAATGAAACCCGCCCCCACCTGATCGAGAACCATGTCCACGTCTACGCAGAACTCAGAACTCGGCCCTGACAAATCAGACGCTCGCGCCGATATCGCGATCATCGGCGCCGGCGTCATTGGCCTGGCGTGTGCACTCGAGCTGGCGAGGCGCGGCAAGCGCGTGCTCGTCGTGGACCGAGGCGAAGCGGGTTGCGGTGCGTCGTTCGGAAACGCCGGCTGGCTCACGCCGTCGCTCGCGTTTCCGCTCGCCCAGCCCGGCTATGCGCTGAAGGCTCTCAAGTGGACGATGGATCCGGAAAGCCCGTTCTACATCCGGCCGTCGCTGGATCCCGCGCTGCTGAAGTGGGTTTCGATCTTCGCTTTCTCGAGCCGCCGCTCCAAGTTTGCGGTCAATGCGCCCGCCCTGGTCGGCCTGTGTCGCTGGAGCACCGACGCGTGGGAGGCCATCGCCACCACGCCCGGGCCGGATTTCGGGTTTGCCCGCCGCGGCCTCCTGGTTGTTTTGGAGACGCCGCATGGTCTGGAGACGGCCCGCAAAGCCGCCGCGTATGTGCAGACGCTGGGCATCCCGCACGAGCTCTGGGACGCGGACCGCGTGCGGAGCGAAGAGCCCATCGTCGCGGGAAAGCAGATCGGCGGAATCCTCTACACCCGCGACGCGCACTGCGTCCCGAATCTTGCCGTCGCGCGTCTGCGCCATGAAGCCGAAAAGCTCGGCGTGCGGGTGATCGAGAACCGCGAAGTGACGGGCGCCAGGATCGCGAACGGTCGCATCGCCGCGCTGCACACCCGGCAAGGCGAGATCGAGGCCGATCAGTTCATCCTCGCCGCGGGCTATTGGTCGGCCGATCTTGGTCGCCAGCTCGGACTCCGCTTGCCCATGCGGGCGGCCAAGGGCTATTCGCTCCAGTTCGCACGCGGCCCGATGCATCCGACCCGGTCGATCTCGCTCGGCGAGCGCAAGGTCACTGTCACGCCGCACGCCCAGCGTCTGCGGCTTGCCGGCACACTCGAGATCGTCGGCAACGATTCGTCGATCAACGAGCGCCGCGTGAACGCGATCGAACGCGGCGCGAGGGGCCTGCTGACCCTCCCAAGCGAGCGGGCCGAAGCCAAGCCCTGGGCCGGCCTGCGGCCCTGTCTGGCCGACGGCATGCCCGCGATCGGTCCTTCGCCCAAGCATCGGAATCTCTGGCTCGCGGTCGGCCACCAGATGACGGGGCTCAAGTGCGCGCCCGGCACCGCACGCCTGCTCGCCGAGCTCATGGCTGGCGAGACACCGACGTTCGACCCGCGCCCGTTCTCCCCCGAGCGCTGCTGCTGACGCACGCGAGGACGATCGCGTGACGGCGGCCCACGCAAAAACAAAAAGCCCTGCGATGCAGGGCTTCGGGAAGCGAGGCGGACGGGAATCGAACCCGCAACCACCGGATCGACAGTCCGGTACTCTAACCAATTGAGCTACCGCCCCGAAATGTCTCCACGGGGTCGCCGTGGGGAGGAATGATAGCCCGCGACGAAGCGAGTTCAAGTTGCGGGGCGACACCATTCCAACCGGAGTCGCGGCTCTGGAAACCCGGACCATCTGCAGTTCGGACGAGGACGACCGTTTCGGTGGAGTCGTCCGCCCGCCACGCACTACCGCACTCCGGGCACAGCCGGCAGCGGTCGGGCTCGATGAGCACGCCCGATAGATCGTACGAACACGACGGGCAACGCTCGACTTGTACCCAGCGGGATCGCAGCGACGCCCGGGCCTCTCCGGCCAGCACCGCCATGGAGGTGAGGGAGTTCACGGCGACGAGGATGAGGATCGACGCCACCGGCGTAAACAGAATCAGGAACGCCGCAAACGGCCCTCCGAAGCCAAGAAGCCCGAGCATGCAGAGCGTCAGCGCGACCATGATCAGCACGGATAACCCCGCGCGGGACCGCAGCACTTCAACCAGTGCCTGAAGGGTTCCCCACACGATCGAAAGCCACGGCCAGCGCGCACCCGGCTTGGCCGGGGCAAGCACCGCCAGGCGGGACACCCGCCCCCGGTCGTCGATGGCGCGAACACGCAGCACGTGATCAGTTCGTCCGCTCGCTGGAACCAGACGCGGGAGACTGTCCAGATCTGCCGTCGCAGGCAGGTCGACGCTTTTCAGCACGCCCCAGCAATGAAAAAGACCGGCTGGACGCCGGTCTCCTGATCGGGCATCATTCGCGGAGTTATCGCTGGTCGGCGGCGAGACGGATCGGTTGTCCCTTTTCATGGACCGCGAAGGGATGTCCGGCGTCCGCCGGAGCGACCTTCATGGCCGCCAGATACATCACGACGCACGCAGCGGCCAGCGCCACGACAGCGAGGAAAGCGAGGACGGTGTACACGTCGAGCGAGCTGCCGCGCTTGGCCTTGCCGCCGGGCATCTGCATTCCGAACTGGGACATGGGACGCTCCTGGGGTCGAAGTCGAGGTTCTTGGAACGACGGCAGCTATTACTGAAGACGGGACGCCACGGCGTCACCGGCCTGCACCTCAACCTTGCGGCTGAGCGTGTCGACCCGGGCGATGGCGAAGCGAAGATCGGTCTTGACGACGACAAGATTGGCAATGAAGTCCTTGCCACGGCTGACAAAGAGCTTCTGATTCTCGCGGATGCGGTCGTTGCTGCCGAGATTGATCTTGACCAGCGTCGCGCCCGTCGAGGGATCGGTGCTGATGCTCTCGATGCTGCCGGTGACCGGGATCCCGGTATCGACAAAGGGATCGCCCGAACGGCTGAGCGACGCGCCCGAGATGACGCCCATCGATGCGCCGCCTTCACGGGCGAGGCGGGCCTCTTCGAGCTGCTCGCGAAGAGCGCGGACGCTCTGGGTCAGCACCTCGTTCTGGCTCTCCAGATCGCTGATGCGATCATCCGCCTGCACCGCCTGCTCCCGGAAGCGGAGTTCGTTCTTGCGAAGGGCCGCGACCTCGTCGCGATAGCCCGTGAGCAGGGTCGCCTGGGTCTTGGCGGTCTCGCCGAGTTCGGCGATCTTCAGGGTGATGGCCTGGAGCTCCTGCTCGGCCTTGGCCTTGCCGCGGGTTAGGTCGGCGTTCACACGCTCAAGCTCGGCGAGCTTCGAAGTGGCGTCGGAGAGGGCCTTAGTAAGCGTGTCCTTCTCGGTCTGAGCCCGGATGCGCTCCTCACTGGCCTGCGTCGCGGTCGACGCGGCGTTGGCGAGCGCGTTCTGGCTGCGAGCGATCTCGGCGTCGCGGTCGGCGACGATGCGGTCGGTGTTCACCGAGTAGGCGATGACGAGCGCCGACAGGAACAGGCTCAGGACCGCGGCGAAAATGACAAGGACTTTCGTGAGCGTCGCCACTCGTGGCTCCTCTGGTAACTCGGGCGGGCTTCGCCGCCGCTGCGTCTCTCGAACCCGGATGTCGCTTCGGCGACCGTCCGGCCACGGGAGGGACGAATCATTCGTCCCTCACCGGCCCCAATCAAATCCAGACCCCAAAGGATCAGCTCGGCCTCCCGCAGGTCGGCCGCACCGAGCCTATCCGCCGGTGGCAGCCGCTGAGTTCCAAGAACCCGGCCGGCTCCGGCGGCGGAGGGGAGGTAGGAGTAACCGATTTTCGCGCCCGTGTCAACCGCACGCTGAGCCTGTCCACATCAGGCCTTCAGCCCAGCGCCAGGCTGTTTTCCACGCCAAGGCTGGCGTAGATCTCTTTCGTCGCGGTCGAGCGGTTCAATGTGTACAAGTGCAGCCCGGCGACCCGATGGTCGAGCAAGTCGCGGCACTGTTCGGTAGCCCAGTGCACGCCCACCCGCCGGGCGGCGGCCTCGTCGCCGTTGGTGCGGTTCATGGCCCGCAGCAGGGGGGCCGGATACCGGGCGCCTAGGGCCAGCTCGGCCATCCGCTTCATGCCCGACATCGAGGTGATCGGCATGATGCCGGCAACGATCGGGATCGTGATGCCCGCCAAGGCACAACGGTCGCGATAGTCGTAGAAATCGTGGTTGTCGAAGAAGAGCTGGGTGACGATGAAGTCGGCGCCCTCGTCCACCTTGGCCTTCATGCGCTCAATCTCGAGCACGCGATTGGGCGTGTCGGGATGGCCTTCGGGAAAGCCCGCGACCGCGATCGCGAAGCCGCGGGGGTTGGGGTGGCGCCCCGAGGCGTTGAACTTCTTGATCGCCCGGACCAAATCCACCGCGTACTTGAAGTGCTTGTACGGATCCTCGCCGGTCCAGTTCTTCGGGGCGTCGCCGCGGAGCGCGAGGATCTTGGTGATGCCCGCGTCGGCGTACTTCTGCAGGATCGCGTCGATCTGGGCCTCGTCGTGGCCGACGCAGGTCAGGTGCGGCATCGGATTGAGCGCGGTCTGGGAGTTCAGCCGCACGACGAGCTGGTGCGTCAGATCGCGCGTCGAGCCGCCCGCGCCGTAGGTGACGCTGACAAACGTCGGGTGCAGCTTTTCCAGATCGGCGATGTGCTTGAAGAGCTCGTCGGCGCCCTCCGGCGTCTTGGGCGGGAAGAACTCGAACGAAAACGTGCTCTTGCCCTTGGCGAAGAGGTCTCGGATGTCGGTGGGCGAGGTGGAAGCGGGCGTCATGCGAGAAGGTCCGTAAGGCTCCGTCCGTGGAGGGTTCTGGAAAGACGCCGACGGGCTCTCACCCACCGGCGTTGGTGACTGGTTGACCGGCCGGAGGCCGGTCCTACTGGACCTGACCGGCTGGAAGCCGGTCTGACTGCTTCAATAGCGGTAGTGGTTCGGCTTGTAGGGGCCGTCGGCGGGGATGCCGAGGTACTCGGCCTGGTCCTTGCTGAGCTTCGTCAGCTTGATGCCCAGCTTGTCGAGGTGGAAGCGAGCGACACGCTCGTCCAGGTGCTTGGGAAGGGTGTAGACCTTCTTCTCGTACTTCTCGGCGTTGTTGTGCAGCTCGATCTGCGCCATCACCTGGTTGCTGAACGAGCAGCTCATCACGAAGCTCGGGTGGCCCGTGGCGCAGCCCAGGTTCAGCAGGCGACCCTCGGCGAGGATCATCACGCTGTGCGCGGGGCGGCCCTTGGCGGCGGGGAAGACCCACTCGTCGTACTGCGGCTTGATGTTGATGGTCTTGATGCCCTTGACCTTCTTAAGGCCGGCCATGTCGATCTCGTTGTCGAAGTGGCCGATGTTGCCGACGATCGCCTTGTCCTTCATGCGGGACATGTGATCGACGGTGATGACGTCCTTGTTGCCGGTCGCCGTGATGAACACGTCGGCCCGCTCCACGACATCATCGAGCGTGGTGACCTCGTATCCCTCCATCGCCGCCTGCAGAGCGCAGATCGGGTCGATCTCGGTGATGATCACGCGAGCGCCCTGACCGCGGAGCGACTGGGCGCAGCCCTTGCCCACGTCGCCGTAGCCGAGGACGACGCAGATCTTGCCCGAGAGCATCACGTCCGACGCGCGGAGGATGCCGTCGGTGAGCGAGTGGCGACAGCCGTAGAGGTTGTCGAACTTGCTCTTCGTGACGCTGTCGTTGACGTTGATGGCCGGGAAGGCGAGCTTGCCGGCTTCCATCATCTGGTAGAGGCGGTGCACGCCGGTGGTCGTCTCTTCCGAGACGCCGCGAATGGCCTTGAGCACCTTGGTCCAGCGGCCGGGGTTCTTCTTCTGCTGCTGCTCGCAGAGGGCGAGGATGTAGCCCCACTCCTCGGGGTCCTTGGCCTCGTTGAACTTCGGCACCTTGCCGGCCTTCTCCCACTCCGCGCCCTTGTGGACGAGGAGGGTGGCGTCGCCGCCGTCGTCGAGGATCAGGTTGGGGCCGCTGCCGTCGGGCCACATGAGGGCCTGATCGGTGCACCACCAGTACTCTTCGAGCGTCTCACCCTTCCACGCGAAGACCGGGACGCCCTTGGGGTTGTCCGGCGTGCCGTCCTTGCCGACAACGACGGCCGCGGCGGCGTGGTCCTGCGTGCTGAAGATGTTGCACGAGACCCAGCGCACATCGGCGCCAAGCTCGACCAGCGTCTCGATGAGCACCGCGGTCTGGATGGTCATGTGCAGGGAGCCCATGATCTTGGCGCCCTTGAGCGGCTTCTTGCCCTTGTACTCGGCGCGGATCGCCATCAGGCCCGGCATCTCGGCCTCGGCGAGACGGATCTCGTTGCGCCCGAACTCGTGCAGGTTGATGTCCTTGACCTTGTAGTCCATGGTGCCGACTTTCGCGGGCTTGCCGCCGGCTTTGGAAAGGGTCTTGGGCTTGGTCGTCATCGTCGTCATTTCGATCCGCTCCTGAGGTGAGAAACTCGAGACACAGTCTGCAACCCGACGCGGCTCCTCCGCGCCGAGCGTAAGTCACTTGCGTTTATCCTGCTTGCCCGCCGCCCCCACTGCCGCCCCCGCTCCAGCTCCCGCGACCGCGACAAACAGCCCCGGGCCGCGAGCGTCCGGTTCGACGGGCAGCTCTCGAAAACTCATCGGCTCGAGGCCCGCCGACGCGAAATGCCGGTTGATCTCTTCCCGCGAGAAACCCAGATGCTTGTGCCCCATCAGGTGCCGATATTCGGCACGCTCATGGCGGAGCATATCGATGACCAGGACGCGTCCGGGAACCGGCTCGCGGCGGAGGATCCGGGCCGCTTCGCGGAGCGGGGCATCCGGATTCTCGACGTGGTGCAACACCAGGCCGAAGACGGCGATGTCCACGCTCGTCGAGGCGAGCGATAGAGCCGCGAGTTCGCTGGTCACAAAGTCGACGTTGCCGACACCCTTGAGCCGCTGCCGCGCCGCGTCGATCATCGGACCGGACTGATCCACGGCGATCACCCGCCGAACGATCGGCGCGAGCAGCTCTGCCACGTTTCCGGTGCCGCAGCCCAGATCCGCGACGACCCACGGCCCGGCCAGGAGTTCCAGCAGCGCGTGCGCCGTGAAGCGTGTGCCAAAGAGATCCTGCCGCACCGCGTCCCACTCGCCGGCGACCCGGCCGAAGTATGACTGGCTGTCGGTGCGACGCTCCGCCAGGACCGCCTGCACCCGGCGTCCGTCCTCGGCGGCATCGGCACGATCGGCGTTCGACGGCTGCTCGCGGATGGTCAGCCACAACGCCCGCTCGGCCACCGAAAGGTCATCCAGGACCATCCGGTAGAAGGTGGCCGTCCCCTCGCTGCGACGCTCGAGCCACCCGGCATCGGCCAGCACCTTCAGATGCCGGCTGATCGTCGACTGAGGGCTCTGGAAGACCTTGGCGAGCTCACCAACGGAGAGCTCGTGCGACTCCAACACCCGTAGGACGCGGAGCCGGGTTCGGTCCGATAGCACACCGAGGCGATCGGCGATGGAGATGTCTGCGAGCCGCTCTTTCATCCGTTTATCCGGATGAATGGTAGAAAGCTCGACCAACGGGGTCAAACCGAGGCTTCGCGTCCTTTGGACGGCGAACGCAGGCTACTCCGGCTGGAGCACGAAGCTCGGACCGGGGACTTCGCCCAGTTCGCGGATGCGCTTCTGGATGTCCATGTTCTTGGGCTCGATGAACAGGGCCATCCGCAGGCGGCGCAGTTCGCTCTGGCTGTCGCCGAGCGTGCGGTAGAGGTTCGCGAGTTCCATGTGCGGCTTGATCGACTTGCCGCCGTCGAGCTTGGCGGCGGTGATCATGGCGAGCTTCGCCTCGTCGACGTTTCCGAGTTGGAACTGGTAGCGGCCCAGGCGCAGGTAGTCGCCGCTGCGACCGCGATCGCGGGCCTCGCGGGTGAGGAACGTGATCAGTTCCTCGCGCTCGTTGCATGCAAGCAAGGCCTCGGCGAGACCGGCGGCATAGTCCTCGTTTTCCGGCTTCACCGCGAGACACTGGTAGAACTGCTCGCGGGCGAGCTGAGGCTGATTGAGCTTGAGGTACGTGTTGGCCATCGAATAGCGCACGTCGACGCCGTCGGGCTTGCGAGCGACATACTCCTGATAGTCGGTCAGAGCGGCGTCGTATTCGCCACGGGCATAGCTGCGGTCGCCCATCTCGCGGACGAGATTGAGGTTTCGCTGAGCCTGACAGCCAGCGAGCAGCGAAAGGGCGACGAGTGAAGCGATGGCGAGCGAGCGTGTGGACATGAGAGGCTCCTTGCGAACAGCGTCAGAGTACGCGATATCGGCAAAGCGGGCGCGGGCGTTGCAATCCGGCTTGACCGCCATGGACGAACGCCGAGGAATGCAAGTCTGGACGAAGGCGGCAAGAAAAAGGCCCGCACGCGGGCGCGTGCGGGCCTCGGTCAGCACAGGATGGTTGGGACGGATCAGTCGCAGAGGAGGCGGTCGTAGGCGACCGTGAAGATCTGGAAGTCCTCGTCATCGACCAGGCCGTCGGCGTTGAGGTCGGCGGGGCAGCCGCCGGGGAGCGCCCTGGAGACGGCGGCCATCGACGCATCAGAGCAGAGGGTCAGGTTGTAGGCCGCGACGAAGTACTCGAAGTCGGCGTCGGCCACGAGGCCGTCGATCGCCAGGTCGGCCGAGCAGGGCGCCCCGAGCGAACGGATGTTGTTGATGTTGTCGACCGTTCCCGAGATCGACGCGGTGCGGGTGTAGACAACAAAGCCGTTGGTGTTCAGGCGGCTGCCGAAGGGGATCACGAGCGAGTCGAGGTAGACCACTTCCTTGCCGGTCGCACCGGAGTTGTTGTGGTTGTTGACCAGGTTGACGGTCACCGGCAGATCGCCGAGGCGGAGCTCGAAGACCGGGTACGAACCGGGGACGAAGGTGCGAGTCGCGGCGCCCGCCGAGCCGTAGTCGCGGCTCATTACCTCGAACGTGTGGGTGCCGGGGCGGCCTTCCATCTGCACGACGCCGGCGCGGCCGTCGAAGCGGAGCGGGTTGTTGATGGCGTTGTCGAAGGCGCCGCCGATGTTCGACGTGCCCTTCATGAAGAAACCGGCGTTCTGACCGAGCACCAGATCGCTCTCGATCCAGAAATCGGTCGGCAGCGTCAAGCAGTTGGTGCAGCCGGTCGGAGCGCCGCCGTTGACGGTGCCGCTGTTGTTGGTGAACCGTCCGAAGACGGTGAGCGAGGCGGTGGTGTTGAGGATGGAGTTGGGAGTGAGCGTCAGGGTGCCGATGACCGACGACGTGCTGGCGATCGTGAGCTTACCGCTGACGGTCATGTTCCCGAGCCACTGGCCGCTGCCGTTCACAGCGCCGCCTGCGGTGATGTTGATCGCCGGAGCGGCCATGTTGACACCGCTCATGTTCGCGGCGGTGGAGATGTTGATGGGACCGCCGGCGCTGATGGTGGTGTTGCGGAGGTTCACGACGCCGTCGAGGTTGATCCCCGACGCGGAGGTGACGCGCCCGCCGAAGATGTCGGTCAGCGTGCCGCTGAACGACAGCGGACCGGTCGACGAGAGCGTCGCGCCGGCATCCTGAAGCGTCACGCGACCGCCGAGGCTGTTGTTGAGGGAGTTGAGGCTCAGCTCATGCTTGCCCACGAAAAGGGCGCCAGAGCCGACCTGGCGGATCGAGCCAGCGGTGATGTCCGATCGTCCCTCGTCGTTGAGGGTCCTGGTGGTGCCGAAGAGGTTGATCGACGCCCCCGGGCCGCTGACGAGCGCCGCCTTGTCGTTGACGCTGAGCAGCGACTGGGAGTTCATGGAGATGCTCGACAGGCTGCGGGTGGAGACCCGACGCCCGGCGAAGTCCACGTTGGCGTTGTTGAAGGCTCCGGCCGAGCCGACGATGATGTGACCGTCGGACGCGCCGTTGAGAATGCTCTCGAGCGTCAGGGCCTGCTGGGACGTTGTCTGGTTGACGGCCGTGATGGTGGTCACGTCCGGCTGATCGACAACCCAGATTGCGCCGCGGTTCGCATTGAAGTTGTAGCCGCCGACGACCGCGGTGAACCCGGACATCGAAGCGGTGAAGCCGACGAGGTCGTTCCCGATGGGCGACGCGTTACGGGCGTACTTCTTGGTCTGCACCCAGGGACCCGAGGGCGTGCCGGTGATCGAGGTGAAGCCGTAGAACACGCCCGCGTCGTTGGCGTTCGCGAGATCGACGAACGGGGCTCCGACGAACGCGCTGTTGCCAGAGATGGCGACCGCGTAGCCGAAGATCTCGTCCCGGCGGCCGTCATTGGCGGTGATCTGCGCGACCTGGCTGAAGTTGCCGTTGGTCTGGCGGGCGAAGATGTAGGCCGCACCGGCGCTCGAGCTGCGGCCGATCGCGCCGCCGATGATGAGGTCGCCGTTGTTGTGCACGGACACTCCGAACAGGTCCTGCGCCGCGCCGCCGCTGGCGGTGAGCTGCTGCAGGAACCGCCACGAGCCGCCCTCGCGAACGTAGACATACGCCGCGCCCTGGTTGGCGTTTGCACCGACAGCGCGGCGGTAGGCGCCGACCACGAGGACGTTGTCCGTCATGGAAACCGAGAAGCCGAAGTTGTCGTTCGTGGCGGGCGACTCGTGAACGAGCTTGGTGATCTGAGACCACGTCGAGCCGCTGCGGCGGTAGAGGTACACCGCGCCGTGATTGAGCGTCGCCCCGGTGTCCGCGTTGGGAGCGCCGATCGCGGCCCAGTCGCCGCTGACGGCGCACGCGAAGCCGAAGCTGTCCGCCGCGGCGCCGTCGGAAGCGGTCAGAGCCTGCTGGTGCGACCACGTCGAACCGGTTCGGGTGAAGACGTAGGCGGCGCCCTGATCGACGCGGCCGGAGACGTCGCGCCCGATCGCCCCGATGACAGCGGTGTTGCCCTGGATCGCGACCGAGCGGCCGAAGAAGTCGCCCGCCGCGGCTCCGGGGGCGGTCAGCTTGGCCTGTTCGGAAAACTGCTGGCCGTTGCGAACGAGGACATAGGCGGAGCCTTGCTGCGTCCCGCCGGCTTCGGTGTCTTGGAAGGCGCCCGAGACGATGGTGTCGCCGTCAATCGCGACGGCAACACCGAAGAGGTCGCCGCCCGCGAGCGAGCTGACGTTCGGCGTGATCGGACGAGAGAGGAACGGATCGTTCTGGATCCACTTTCCCGCGACCCGCGAGAACACCCACGCCGACCCCGCATCGGTGAGCGCGCTCGGGACGGTCAGATCGTCCGCTTGCGCACCGATCACCGCGAGGTCCGCATCGAGGGCGACGTTCCAACCGAAGAAGTCGCCCGCGACGGCATCCGGGGCGGTGAGGACCGCCTCTTGTGTCCAGGCGCCGTCCTTGAATCGGAACGCGAAGGCCACGCCCGCGTTCGGGTTCACGCCGATGGCTCGCCCGGTAGCGCCGATCAGCACCGAGTCGTCGCCCAGGGCGATCGAGTTGCCGGCTGCATCACCGTTGGCGGCGTCGGCTGCGGCGAGCCGCACGCCGCTCGAGGACCAGGTCGAGCCTGTCCGACGGAAGACATAGGCTCCGCCGCGATCCGTTCCACCGATGTCAGAGGCGGATGCGCCGACCGCAACGACGTCGCCGCGAACCGAGACAGAGCTGCCGAAGCTCGGGGCGGTGTCGGTGCCGATGTCGGGGCTGGTGAAGTTAGTGTCCTCGGTCCAGACCGTGCCCGCGGTCACCTGACGCGAGAAGAGATACACCCGTCCGGCGTTGCTGCTCTTGGCCCTGGCGCCGATCGCGATGGTGTCGCCGCTGATGGAGACGGCGCCCGGGGCGCCGGTGATGGCACCGGTTCCGAACAAGTCGCCGGCGGCGCCGTTCGAGGCGAGCAGATTCTGCTGCTGCGTCCACGTGGTTCCACTCCTGACAAACACGTACGCCGAGCCGGCGTCGGCTCCGCCGGCGTTGTCATCGTTCGGAGCGGAAACGACAATCGTGTCGCCGTCGATGGCGACACCGGTGCCGAAGAAGTCGCTGCCAGCGCCGTTTGAAGCCGTGAGCTTGGCCTGAAGCGTCCAGAGCCCGCCGACGCGGGTGTAGACCCATGCAGCACCAGCGTCGGTCCCCACCTCGTCGTCACTGCGGGCGCCGATCACGACGGTTTCGCCGCTGATGGCAACGGCTCGGCCGAACTCGGTGGAGTTCCCCGTCGTGGTCGGGCCGGGGATCTTCTGCTCCTGCGTCCAGCCGGAGCCGTTCCAGCGGAAGATGTACACCGCGCCGTCGTTGTTCGTGACGGTTCCGTCGGCCAGCGGCGCACCAACGACCATGACGTCGCCGCTCACGGCCACGGTATTGCCGAAGTAGCGGTTGGCCGCGGCGTCCGAGGCCGTTACCTGCACGGGGGTGCCGAGTTGGCCGAGCGACAGCGGGGCGGCACAGGCCAGAACGGCGAGCATCGCCGGGCGGGTCCAAGTCTTTCGCATGATCATCCTCATATGGGTTGGGCGGGCGCCGGGCTCTCGTTCATCCGACGCTCGACAGCAGTTCCATCCAATCAAATCAAACACGATGTGTCAAGGCAACTCGCCACCTATTGCAACGACAGCTTGATCTTCGGCGACTGTTCGGCATTTTCTGCAGGTTCAGCCGTTGTGCGAACCGACGGTATGCCCAAGGCCATGCACTACACCGGAAGTTCGTCGGGCAGCTCATCCAATCCTTCCGTTAGAACGCGTGGCCCGTGCTCGGTGATGAGCACGTCATGCTCGTGATGGCTGGAGCATGACCCGTCCCCGGTCAGGACCGGCCATTGTCCTTTCGCGGTCTTGGTCCGACCGGTTCCAAGTGCGATCATTGGCTCGACGGCAAGCAGCATACCCGGGCCACACGGAAGGTCGCCGTCCGGCCATTCTGCACGGTGCGTTGGAACCGTGTTGCTGATAAATGGCGCGTCGTGCAGCCGGCGGCCGTACCCGTGCCCTCCGAGCCCGCGGACGAGGTACAACCCGTACTCGGTTTCGACACAGGATTGCACCGCCTTGGCCCAGTCGATCAACCGGTTCCCGGGGCGCAGCGCTTCGATCCCGCGACGTAGCGACTCCTTTCCGGCGTCCATGAGCTTCCGATTCAGCGGCGAGGGTGTCCCGAGCGAATACGTCCAAGCGGCGTCCCCGATCCAGCCCCGATACGACACGCCGATGTCGATTTTAAGAAGGTCGCCAGCCACGAGCGGCCGGGTCAGGTAACCGGCAGTGCCGTGGACGATGCAGTCGTTCACGCTGAGGCAGGCGTATGACGGAAACTTGGGGTCGCTGAAGCTCTGCCTGTAGCCAAGAAAGCAGGACTTGGCCCCCAGCGCGTCAAGTTGCTTCGCGACAAATGTGTCGATCTGGGCGAGTGTCAATCCGGGACGGACGTAGCCGACCAGGGCGCGATGGACGTCAACGACCCGCTGGGCCGCCGCGAAAGCGCCGTCCACGTCCGATGCTGTCAGTCGTCCGACACCGGTCATGATGGTCCTTGATCCGTGCATGCGTCCGTGTGACTGTAGAGCGTTAACGGACCGCGCGATCGGAGCGGATTCCAACGGTTTCGGTCCGCGCGGACTGTCGTCTGCGCAGCCGTCTGTGCAGCGATGCTGCGGTGAGGGCGACGCGCCGAGTCGCCGCCCGGGTAGAGCGATGATCCGTTGACCCGTATAGTCGCCCCGTGAATCGCATCGAGGCCATTTTCGAGGAGTTGCGGCGGGCCCAACGGAAGGCCCTCATGCCGTTTATCTGCGGTCAGCATCCGGGGCCGGGGGCGACGCCCGTCGTGCTGCAGGCACTGCAGCACGCCGGAGCCTCCATCGTCGAGATCGGTATCCCGTTTTCCGATCCAATCGCGGACGGCCCGGTCATCGCCGCAGCGATGCACAACGCGCTTGAACGCGGGGCGACCATGGACGGATTGCTTGGCGAGGTCGCAGCCGCGCGAGCGAACCTGAGTCTCGGGCTCGTCGCGATGTGCAGCGTCTCGATCCTGCACCGCCTCGCCGCCAGCTCGAACGCCGCGGGGGTCGTGGCCCGGTTCAAGGATGCTGGGTTCGACGGATTCATCTTCCCCGACCTGCCGCTGGAAGAGTCGCCCGGTTGGCGGCAGGCGGCCGCCGAGGCTGGGATGACCTCGACCCTTCTGATCGCCCCGACGACCCCGGTGGGACGTGCCGAGCAGATCGCCAAGGCTTGCACGGGCTTTGTCTATCTGCTCGCCCGAGCCGGTCTTACGGGGGAGCGGTCCGAGCTGCCCGATATCGCGGGCCGGGTGCAAAAGCTGCGAACCATGACGGACCTGCCGGTGGCGGTCGGGTTCGGCGTGTCTTCGCCCGAGCACGTCCGCCACGTTGTCGCTTCCGCGGACGCCGCCATCGTCGGCAGCGCCCTCGTACGCCGCATGGCTGATGCCGTCGCCGGTGCTCCGGACGCGAACGCGGCCGCCGCCGAAGTCGCCGAAGCGTTTGGTCGACAACTTGCGGCGGGCCTCGGCTAGAGCGTC
>ERZ1066133.424-NODE-424-length-19428-cov-8.890363_pt1 | contig 19428 bp, 10 predicted proteins | sample MGYA00382780_ERZ1066133 | MGnify/ENA primary metagenome ERZ1066133 (study PRJEB33369, sample SAMEA5778363) | biofilm metagenome | biome: Industrial cooling water; feature: Water cooling tower basin; material: Biofilm | place: United Arab Emirates | collected... | reverse complement strand
CGGGTTTCCTCGACGAGGACGGCGCCGGCGATGCAGCCCACAAGGGCCTCGACGTCCTGGCGCACCGATTCGGGCAGCGGGCGCAGCAGCGCGAGGTCGGAGACCGCGACGCGACCACCGGGCTTGAGCACGCGGGCGATCTCGCGCCAGACGCGGGCCTTGTCGGGCGAGAGATTGAGCACGCAGTTGGAGATCACCACGTCCACGCTGGCATCGGCGACGGGCAGGTTCTCGATCTCGCCCAGGCGGAACTCGACGTTGTGCAGGCCGGTCTGCTGGGCGTACATCGCGATGTTGCGGCGGGCCTTGGTGATCATGTCGGGCGTCATGTCCACGCCGATGACGCGTCCGGCGGGTCCGACCTTGGGTCCGGCGATGAAGCAGTCGAATCCGCCGCCGGCGCCCAGATCGAGCACGACCTCGCCGGGTCGGAGCGAGGCGATGGCGGTGGGATTGCCGCAGGACAGGCCCATGTTCGCGCCCTCGGGGGCGTGGGCGAGTTCGGTTTGTGAGTAGCCGATGGCGGTGGCGAGCTGTTCGGGCGAGAAGGTCGCCGGGCCGCAGCACCCGCCGCCGGGTGCGCAAGCCGCTGCGGCGCCGGCGGGAGCGCCCGGTGTAGCGCCCGGTCCACACGCGGCTGCGCTGCCGGTCGCTTCGGCCATCGCGGCGCTCGCGGCGGCGGCGGACCAGGAGCCGCTCTGGGCGATCTGGGCGTAGCCGGCGCGGACGTTGCGGCGCAGCGCGTCCTGGGCTTCGTGATCGGTGGCGGTCGCGGCGCCGGTGTCGGCGCAGCAGCCGGGCGGGCTGCCGGGGCAGCAGGCGGTGGGACGCTTCGGGGTGACGTTCGACATGGCAGGGTCCTTTCGTTCAGGAGCGGTCGTTGCAGGAGTGTTCATTCAGGGCGGCATTCAGGAGCAGCAGGAGCGATCGGCGCACGATGCGTCGATGGCGTTGGCGAGGGAGCGGAGACGTTGGCAGATCTCGGCGGTGCGGACGGCGTAGAAGACCTCGCGTCCCTTGCGGGTGGCTTGCAGCACGCCGGCGCGGGCGAGCACCTGCAGATGGCGCGAGACGACCGACAGATCCACATCGCAGCACGCGGCGATCTCGCCGACGCTGCACGGGCGGGTGCACTTGATCAGACAGGCGAGCATCCACAGGCGGGTGGGATCGCAGAGGGCCTTGAAGAACTCCGGGTCCAGCAGACCATCCACGGGGCGGCAGCAGGCGGCGGCCTGGAGCGGGGTCGCGGGCGGACCGGGCGAGCGGCGGCGGGTTTTCTTTACTTGCGTCATTGTGCAAGTATACATACGAGTCCGATGCCCGTCCAGTCCGCCGGTTTCGCGCCGGCGCCCAAAAACGAACCCCCCGGCGGGTGTCGCGCCGGGGGGTTCGGTTGTTCGGGCGAGCGAGTTGCTCGCCTTGTCGGCCGGGATCGGGCGGTTTGTCCCGGAGTGATGCCGGGGGGTTCCGCCGGATGGGCTTTCATGGGACCGGATCGTTGGCGGCTGCGATCAGTGGGCGGCCGGAACCTTGGTGCCCGCCATCGGGTCGATCGACTTGGAGATGGGCTGGCCGAAGGCTTCGGGGTTGATGTACTTGCCGATCTCGTAGCCGACCTTGTCGAGCTCGACCTTCATCGGGTTGGAGGCCGCTGCGGCGTCGTTGCGGATGCCGGTGACCTGCCACGAGACCTTCATGCCGGGCTTGCCGCCGCCGATCTTGAACTGGTTCTTGCTGATCTCCTCGGCGACGAAGACCGGGGCGTGGCCGCCGATGCAGGTGAGCTGGTAGCGGTACTCGACGTTGAGAGCGCCGAAGTAGTTGGGGAGCGTGACGGTGGCCATGCCGTCGGCGCCGATGACGGCGACGCCGTCGTAGATGTTCTTCATCTCGTTGCTCTCGATGGCGGCGTGGATGAGGTACTTGTTGGCGGGGTCGAGGGGGTGATCGATCTTAAAGTTCTTCAGGCCGTTGACCTGGAGCGCGCCGGTGATGGTGACGTTGCCGGAGAAGAAGCCGGCGGTGCCGCTGGTGGACTGGGCGTAGACGCCGGTGCCCTGGTTGTTGAAGAACGCGCCGCCGGCCACACCGGGGGCGGAGGCGTCGCCACGGACGCCGGCGGGGGTGCCCGAGCCGCCGCCGTTGCCACCGGCACCGGAGAAGCCGTAGACGCCAGCGCCGTTGGTGGTGCTGGACTCGCCGCGGACGCCGGCGGAAAGACCGGTGCCCTTGACGCCGATGCTCGAGGAGCCGGTGGCGGTGCCGAGGATGGCCTGACCGCCGCTGCCGTTGGTGGTGGCCTGCAGCGCGGGGGTGTTGCTGGCGGCGTTGTCGATCACGAAGAGACCGGCGTTACCGGTGCCGTTGGTGCGGGCCTCGACGGCCTCGCCGGCGTTGTTGGCGTTGTTGATCTCGAACAGCCCGTTATCGCCCAGACCGGTGTGCAACGACCGGAGGGCCTGGCTGGTGGAGTTGCCGTTGGTCTGAATCTCAAGAGCGTTGGCGGCGTTCGAGGTATTGCCGACGCCGAAGAAGGCGGCGCGGCCGAGGCCGTCGGTGTTGACCGTGATCGCGTTCGAGGTATTGGTTGAGCCGGTGATATCCAGCGTCGCGACCGGGCCGCTGGTGCCCTCGTTGCGACCGACAATCGCCCGGCCGCCCGACCCGCTGGAGACGGCGTAGAGCGCGTAGGCGCTGTTGGCGCTCGTCAGGGCGAAGATGCCGTTGCCGTCGTCGGTATCGGCGGAGAGCACCGGCTGGAAGAAGCCGGCCGGGAAGTTGCCGCTCGGTCCAGCGCTGGTCAGACGCATGACAGAGCCGATCGTGCTCTGATTTGTGAACTCGAGCAGCGTGCTGCTGGTGTTCGTGCTCTGGCTGACGGGCAGGTTCAGGCCCTGGGCGTAGGGCGTGGCCTCGAGCTTGGTCCTGGGGAAGATCGGCGTGTAGACGCCGACGGACGCGCCGGGGCGGACGTCGATCTGCATCCACAGCGCCTTGCCGTCGGCCTGCGCGCCGAAGTCGACGCTGGCGGTGAAGACGCCGTTGGAGACGACCTGGTCGTTGAGCAGAACGGTCGGACCCTGCTGCAGGCCGCCGAGCCCGGAGTTGAACAGCCGCAACTGCAGGTCGTAGGTGCCGTTGGCGGGCGCACCGTTGTCGAGCAGACGACCCTGATAGGTGAACGCGGTACCGGGAGTCGCCCACGCCGACACACCACCGGCGGTGATCGCAGCCGCGATCAGGAGCGAGCGAACCGAGCGACCGACCATGTTCGAACGACGCGCGACGAGATGCATAGCACTTTCTCCTTGGGCCGCACTTTCGACACGGCGGCCGCGTTATGGACTGAGACACCCCACCCAGAGAGCAGTGCGACGCCGAGACGCGGCGGGGCTAGCTCAGGGGCGAGAATACCGGAATCCGGCAGCAGGAATAACGCGGAATCGGACCGGCCGCCGCGCACGGGATCGCGGAAATTTCGGGAGATTCCGATAAAAGCGTCACTCCAGCGTTTGCAGTCGCACGCCGGCTGGAAGCGCGTCGAGGAACTTCCTCCCATACCCCGAACGGATCAATCTCGGATCGAGCACCACGACGCGGCCTTTGTCGCTGGCGCTGCGGATCAGGCGTCCGAAGCCCTGCTTGAAGCGGATGATGGCGCGGGGCATGGTGTCCTGCCGGAACGCGTCGCCGCCGCGGGAGGCGATGAGCTCGTGGCGGGCCTGGGTGAGCGGTCGATCGGGCGGATCGAATGGGAGCTTGGTGATGATGACGTTGCGCAGCCCGCGGCCGCGGACATCGACGCCCTGCCAGAAACTCGCGGCACCGAGCAGCACGCTGCGTTCATCCTGCCGGAACTGATCGAGGATCACGGTGCGCGAACCGTCCACGGTCTGCGCCAACACCGGATGTCCGAGGCGCGAGAGCGGCTCGCGCACCAGCCGCGCGACCTGGCGGAGCGTGGAGAGGCTGGTGAAGAGCACGAACGCGCCGCCGTCGGTCTCGCGAACGTGATGCACGACGCGCTCGGCGATGTGGCGCGGCTCATCGACCGGACTCCTGGCCTTGCCGGCCCGCCAGTCGCGGCGGGCGAGCGGCGCTTCGGTATCGCCGGCATCGAACGGATCGAAGGCCTGCTCGCTGGGCGGGCTGAGATCGACGATCATCTCGACCTGCGTCGCGTAATCGAACGGGCTGCCGACCTGCAGCGTGTCGGCGCCGTCGGCGCCGAGGCGGTCCTTGGCGTGGGCGAAGGCGTCGGAGTCTTTCGACCGACCAGTGGGACCGGCCTCCGGCCGGTCGTCCTGACCGTCGGGGACGAAACGCGGGCCGTCGGCCGATGCGTTGATGCCGTTGGACTTCGTACGCGGCTGCGACCCCACGCTGGCGCGTGGGGTTTTTGTTGGCTCTGCCGTCTTGGTGGCCAGCGTGGCGCTGGTGAGCACCACGCTGTGGTCCTTGTTAAAGAGATGTTCTTTCAGGAGGGCGGCGACTTCGACGGGGGCGCAGGCGAGCGTGACTTTCTGGAATCCGCCGCCGTCGTCGCCGCTGGTCTCGACCCAGTAGGCGCAGCCCGGGAGTGACTGCTCGACCAGCACGTGCGCATCTTCGGCGATCATCTGGGCCCGCTGGGCGTAGGCGTTGAGCTCGAACTTGTCGGGTTCATTCTTCACGATGTCGCGGAGCGTGGTGAGCCGCAGCGCGAGGTCCTTGAAGATCGGCGTGATCGTGTTGTCCACCGCGCCGGGGACGCGCAGGCGGCCACCGGCCCCACCCCCGTTCCCGAAGGCGCCGGCGAAGCCCGAGCCGCTGTCGGAACTCTTTGTCGCCCGCAGCACGGCCTCGAAGAACGCGCGGGTCTCGTTCTGGGCCATGATCGCGAGCTGCATCGCCCGCTCGACGGCGGCGGGATCGCCGGCGATGAGCGCGAGCTGCGGCAGGTAGCCCTTGCCGGTGCGCGGATGGCACAGCGTCGTGAGCAGGTGCATCACCCGACCCTCGGCCAGGTTGCGCCCGAAGTGCTCGCTCGCCACATCCTCCACGCAGTGGGCCTCGTCCAAGATCACGTGGTCGTACCGCGGCAGGAAGCCGATGTCCTGCACCCGCATCGCCAGGTCGGCGAAGAAGAGCGCGTGATTGGTGATGAGCAGGTTCGCACCTTCCATCTTGGCGCGGGCGCTCTGGTAGAAGCAGCGGTCATACGTCGGGCACTTGCGGCCCATGCAGTTGCCGCTGTCGGACTGCACCTTGTCCCACACGCCCATGCGCTCGAGCGCCGGCAGCGTGCTGAGCGTGCCGTCGAGGGTTTCTCTGGCCCAATCCTCGATCACGTGCAGCGAGCGCCGCGCGGCGGGATCGGCCATCATCTTGTCCTGGCGCTCGCTGGCGAGCTTGAGCCGCCGGATGCTGACGTAGTTGCCGCGGCCCTTCACCAGCACCGGCCGCACCGACGGCTTGGTGCTGATCGCGCGCTCGTCGTCGGGATCACCCTCCCACTGCACGTTGGGCTGTCTTTCCCCCTGCTCCCCTTCCCCACGGCTCCCCTGCCCCCCTCCCATCCCTTCCACCATCTCCCGCAGCAGCGGCACATCCTTGTGAATGAGCTGTTCCTGCAGCGAGATGGTGTTGGTGGCGACGACGACGGTTTCGCCGTGCAGGCACCGCAGCATCGCGGGGACGAGATAGGCGAACGACTTGCCGACGCCCGTGCCGGCTTCAGCGAGCAGGTGCGACTTGCTCTGCATCGTGCGGGCGACGGCGAGGGCCATCTCGATCTGCTGCTGGCGGGGCTCGAAATGGCCGCCGATCGCGGTCGCGATTGGGCCGTCCTTGGCGAAGATGCGGCGGACTTCATCGAGCACGGGCGATGGTAGAAAGCGCTCCACGTGCGGGACGCCGGCGTGCCCTGGGCGGCACGGCGCCGGAGCCTCTCGTACGCTTCGCCGTGCTCGTTTCGCCGATCTCCAAGCCGCCCCGCTCGCTCGACGAGCTGCTCCCGCCCGCCCTGGCGGCGAAGATCGATCGTCTCGACGTCTTCAGCCGCAAGGTCTTCGCGGGCAAGCTGCCGGGCGAACGCCGCAGCAAGCGCCGCGGGCGGAGCGTGGAGTTCGACGACTTCCGCAACTACGCCATCGGCGACGACCTGCGGCACATCGACTGGAATATCTACGCCCGGTTTGATCGCCTGGTCGTGAAGCTCTTCCGCGAGGAAGAGGACATGGGCGTGCACGTCATCGTCGATGCCTCGCCCTCGATGGCCGCGGGCGAGGAAACGCCGCGCGAAGCGTTCTCGGTCAGTGGCGCATCCGGCGGCCCGATTCCCAGCAAGGCCGTCTACGCCCATCAGCTCGCGATGGCGCTGGCGTACATCGGCCTGGTCCGCAACAACCGCGTCTCGGTCGCCAGCGTGGGTGGCACGGGCAACGCGGGCGTGCGTCGCCTGCTGCCGGTGCGCGGGCGCACCAGCCTCCGCCGCGTCTCGGACTTTCTGGTTGAGTCTGTCGCCGGTGTGGGCACGCGCTCGGGCGTGCCGCTGGGCGAGAGCGTGCGCGAGGTCGTGCGAAGGCTCTCCGGCCGCGGCATCATCGTCTTCATCTCCGACCTGCTCGTGCCCAACCCCGAACTCGAAGCCGCGGCACGGAGCCTGGCGCTGGGCGGGGGTGGCGGGGGCGGGGCGGCGCTGGACGCGTACATCCTGCACACGCTCGCGCCCAGCGAGATCGACCCGAGCCGCACGCAGGGACTGGTCGGCGATCTGCGGCTCACCGATGTCGAATCGCTGCTGGGCCTCGAGATGACCGTCACGCCGGCGTCGATCGCCCGCTACCGCCAGCGCCTCGCCGCGTTCGTGGAAGAGACGCGCGACACCTGCCGCTCGCGTGGCGTGGCCCACTTCCTGGTGCCGACCGACACGCCGATCGACCGCCTGCTCGTCGATTCACTCCGCCGCGGCGGGATGCTGCGGTGAGAGCGTGAGTCCCGAGCGAGCCGCGACATCCCCGCCCTGTGCAGCGACGCACGCCAATGGGTTTCGCCACCGAGGATGTGGAACACGTGGAGAGCAAGGCACTTCACCACAGAGATCACGGAGAACACGGAGAAAGGCCTCGAGCAAAGGCGACAGAACGTCGCTCGCGCTCTGCATCGCCGTCTCTCCCAAGTCCAATCTCTCCTGTCTCCTCTCCGTGCTCTCCGTGATCTCCGTGGTGAATTGCCTCGGTCGTTCCCGCGTGCTCGGCGTCCTCCGCGGTGCAAACTCCAAACGAAAAACCGGGACGCGATGGTCCCGGTTCGAGGTCGGTTCAGGATGGTGGCTTACCGCACCTTGCGGGGGTTCGTCTTCGGCTTGCCGTCGGCGTATTCGTAGACGGTGACCTTCATCCGCTTCACGCCCCACTTCACGGCTTCCTCATGGGTGGGGAAGAGCACGTCGAGGCGGTTGCCCTTGATCTTGCCGCCGCAGTCGAGCACCGGGACGATGCGGCCCTGGTCGTAGCCGGGGATGCTGAGCATCGAGCCGTAGCCGAGCACGCGGGGATCCGCGGCGACCAGCTTGAAGCCGTTGGTCGTGACGTGGTGGAGCGTCGCGGTCAGGTCGTCATCGCTGCCGGCGCACGAGCGGGCATCGGGGCTGTAGGCGGTGACGATCATCTCGATCGTGCGAGCGGCCCGCACCGGGCGGCCGTCGAAGAACTTGGTGCCCGGGGGGTAGACCTTCTTGCCGTCCGTGGCCTTGGGGGCGGGGGCGGGCGCGGGGGTCGAGGTCGGGGTGGGGGCAGGGGCGGAAACCTGCGAAATCACGAAGGATTCGTCAGCCGTCCGGGTGTCATCGGTCGCACTGGAGCCGACAGATTCCGCTTCAACCAGAAACTCGGCCCCGATCTCGATGGTCTCGATGGCGGCGAGGGGAACGGCCGAGCGACTTTCCTTGGCGAGGATCGCCGAGGCAACCGTCAGGCCGACGAGGGTCGTGGCCGCGCTCGCGATGATCGCGTAGCGGGCGGCGATGCGCCATCCGAGAACTCCAGCCGCCGAGAGGCGCTGGACGCTGGGGTTGGTACGAGTCTTCGGTTGGATGAGCACAAGGAGGTTCCGAGGGCCTCCGGCCCGAAGTTCTTGTCGCCGTCTCGTCGCCGAGACATCCGACGCCGCGGAGATCCGTCGTGGCGGTGCCGTTTGTAAGCACCAACCACGCCGCGGCTTGGATCAACGATACACCAACTCCACCCCCCGGTCGAATCGTTATCGGACTCACATCAAGACATGCCGTCGGGGACACCGGGCACACCGATCCTTCGGTCTATTGGATGGACGGTTCCGGCTGCGAGTGTCCGGGAATGTCGGATTGGCAGCGAAAGTTTGCATTTTGTCAGGACCGCTGGCGCAGAAACCGGCGGCGGACGTCGCCAGCCGCCGCCGAACAGCCCCGGCGGGCCACGGGAGGCGGTCGTGAAACCGCCTAGGGTGAACAACCTAATGACCGGATCGAGTGCCCCGAACCGGGCGATTGGAACGCCGTATGCAGGGGGGAATGTGTGGCCATCCAACCGAGAGGACGCGGAGCGGCGGAGATTGCGGAGTTTCGCGGAGGGAAGATTGGGTTGAAGACAGTTCTCGATTCGACCCTTTGACCGCGGCGCTCGGACCGGTTTCTGCTCCGCGAGCCGCCGCAACCTCCGCCTCTCCGCGTTCTCTTCCATGGCACACGGGAGTTTTCAATGGTCCGCGCGATCAACAACTTCAAGACCGCGATGCTGCTCGCCACGCTCATGGCCTTGTTCGTGTTTGCCGGCTCGCTCTACGGCACGCAGGGCATGGTGCTGGGCCTGGTCTTCGGCATCATCACCAACTTCGGCGCCTGGTTCTTCTCCGACACCATCGCCATCAAGGCCATGCAGGGGCGTGAGGTCACCCGCGCCAACGGCGGCGAGCTCTACGCCATGGTCGAGCGCCTGAGCCAGCGGGCTCAGATGCCCATGCCCCGCGTCTACATCTGCCCGCAGGAGGCACCTAACGCCTTCGCCACCGGACGCAGCCCGAGCAAGGCCGCCGTCGCCGTCACTCAGGGCGCGCTGCAACTGCTGAACCACGAAGAGATGGAAGGCGTGATCGGCCACGAACTGGCCCACATCAAGAACCGCGACACGCTGACGAGCACGATCGCCGCCACCGTCAGCGGCGTGCTGGCGTTCTTCGCCCAGTGGGGCTTCATGCTGGGTGGCGGTGGGAACCGCGAAGGCGGGAACCCCCTCGTCGGCATCTTCGCGATCATCATCGCGGCGGTGGGTGCGGCCATCATCAAGGCGATGATCAGCCGTAGCCGCGAGTTCGTCGCCGACCACGACGGCGCGGTGATCGCGGGCTCGCCCATGGGCCTGATCAGCGCGCTGCGGAAGCTCGAGCACTACGGCAAGCAGATCCCGATGAACAACCCCAACCCGGCGCAGAACAACCTGTTCATCATCGAGCCACTCTGCGGCAACTCGCTCTTGAGCATGTTCGCGACCCACCCGCCGACCGAGGCGCGGGTGCGGGCGCTGATGCAGATGCGGTAAGTCACGCGGGTTCCGGGCAGGCCGTGGCTTTGGCAGCCGTCAGCCGAGATCTGGCAATCGCTTCAATAGAAACGTGCTGTGTTTATAGGCATTCACGGCGTCAGGTGCCGACTGGCAGGACAAACGCTTGAATGACCTTCATGCCGGGTGCCACGGTCTGGCCGCTCTAGGCCGGGCCGTGTGAATGCGTCGGGTTTGAAAGCCGTCGCACTGCCCAACCTCCGAGCCGGTTGGGCAGTGGCACCCGAAAGTCATCCTGCGACTTCGTGTATCCTTGCGGACCTTTGGGGACCTCAATGGACGCCGATCGCGCAAAGCAACTTCAAGAGTTCGTGGACTACGCCGCCAAGTTAAAGGGCGACGAGAAGGGTGAGGCCCAGGTCTTTCTCGATCGCCTCTTCCGCGCGTTCTCTCGCGGCGGTGTGCAAGAAGCCGGGGCGACGCTTGAGCAGCGGGTGAAGAACGATCGGGGTGGGACCTCGTTCGCTGATTTAGTCTGGAAGCCGCACGTTCTCATCGAGATGAAGAAACGCGGCGAGGATCTCTCCACGCACCTGACTCAGGCGTTCGACTACTGGGTGAAGCTGGTCCCGAACCGGCCGCGCTACGTCGTCCTGTGCAACTTCGATGAGTTCCGTGTTTACGACTTCGACAAGGACATCAACGAGCCGCAGGACACGGTGACGCTGGCCGAGTTGCCCGAACGCTACGGCCCGCTGAACTTTCTGTGGCCGACCAACGAGAAGCCCAAGTTCCGCATCGACCGCGAGAAGGTGACGCGCGAGGCGGCGGACATCCTCGCGGCGGTGTACAAGCGGCTGGCCGGGCGGAAGGATGTCGGCCCCGCGCGTGCCCAGCGCTTCGCGTTGCAATGCCTGGTCTGCTTCTTCTCCGAGGACATCGGGCTGCTGCCGAAGCACTTCTTTACGACGCTGCTCGATGAGTGCGTCGATCCGCCCAAGGCGTTTGACCTCTTCGACGGCCTCTTCCGTGCGATGAACTCTCAAGGCGGTGCGAAGGGCGGCCGGTTCAAGGACGTGGCCTACTTCAACGGCGGCATCTTCGCGGAGTCCGCCGCGGTCGAACTCGACCCCGAGCACGAGGTGGCGATGCTCAAGAACGCCGCCACGTACAAGTGGAACCACATCTCACCCGACATCTTCGGCACGATTTTCCAGCATTCGATGGAGGCGAAGGAACGCCACGCGTTCGGGGCCCACTACACCTCGCCGACGGACATCATGAAGATTGTGCGGCCGACGATCGTCGAGCCGTTCACCAAGGCCATCGACGCGGCCGATTCGCTCAAGCAACTCACCGAGCTTCGCGACCGGCTCACGACGCTGCGCGTGCTGGACCCGGCCTGCGGCAGCGGGAACTTTCTGTACATCGCCTATCGCGAAATGCGCCGGCTGGAGGCGAGCATCATCCTCAAGCAGTCGCAGATGTCCAAGCGGGCGGCGACCGGTCAGGGTGCGTTCTCCGGCGTCTCGCCGCGGCAGTTCTTCGGCATGGACATCCTGCCCTTCGCGGTGGAGCTGGCAAAGGTGACGCTGAGCCTCGCACCCAAGCTCGCATCGGACGAATTGCACACCACCGAGCCGACGCTGCCGCTGTTCAACCTTGATGCGAACGTGCGGGTCTGCGATGCGTTGATTTCCGACTCCCCCTCCCCGAGGGAGGGGGCGGGGGGTGGGCTGTCTCCGGCTCCGTTTGCCCGCACCGACTGGCCAGCCGCCGACGTCATCATCGGCAATCCGCCGTTCCTTGGGGCCAAGCGGCTGAAGCCCGAGCGCGGGGCGGACTATGTGAACGCGGTGCGCGACGCGTACCCGGAAGTGCCGGGCATGGCGGACTACTGCGTCTACTGGTTCCGCCGAGCCCACGACCATCTGCCCGCGGCGACCAAGGCCGACCCGTTCAAAGGCCGCGCCGGGCTGGTCGGCACCCAGAACATCCGCAACAACCAGTCGCGGGTGGGCGGGCTGGACCACATCGTCCAGAGCGGCGTGATCGTGGAAGCGGTGGACAACCAGCCGTGGTCCGGCGAGGCCAACGTGCACGTCTCGATCGCCAATTGGGTGAAGACCCATGAACCAAACGATTATGAGTCGTCTGCTCCAACGGGTGGTGAGGGGACAGATGGAGCGGATTGCAAATCCGTTGCGCAACCGGGCAAGAAGGGGCGCAGGAAGGGCAAACCGGTGCCAGTTTCTGACGCAAGGGACTTAAAATCCCTTGTCCCGGCCGAGCCGATCGACGAGGTCGCCCTGCTGATCCCCGAAGCCCGAAAGCTGTGGTACAAGGCTGATCCGAAGGCGCTTAACGGATCCCACGGATCCAATCCCAGCGAGGCGACCGTTACCAAGGGAAAACGCGTTGAAGTTCGGGCAGACAAATCGTACGAACTGACGTTCCGGCCGTGCAGCTTCTTGAATTCTGCGCTGTCGGATCGTCAAGACGTGAGTGTCGCAAATGAGTTGCGATGCAACGTGTCTCCGCAAATGGTCTTTCAAGGAATCACCCCGGGGCACGACGGCTTCGTGCTTAGTGCGGCAGACCGTAACATGCTTGTGAAGAGTGATCCCGCGTCAAAAAAGGTGATCTTTCCGTATCTCATTGGGAGCGAACTGGTCACTGGTGATGGGAAGCCTCAACGGTTTCTGATCGACTTCGGGCAGATGAACTTGCTGGAAGCGCAACGATTCGCTGGTGCGTTCGCGCGCATTCAAGCCAGAACGCTTCCCACGATCACCAGCAAAGCGGCGGCTGAAGGACGGAAAGGCGGCAACGATAAGTCACGGCGCGCACAGCTTGAGCGCTGGTGGATGCATTGGCGTGGTCGAGCCGAAGCCATGTCCCGAATCGCCTTGCTTTCGGGTCGGTTTATCGCGTGCTCGCGCGTGACCAAGCGGCCGACTTTCGTCTTTGTCTCCCAAGACATCCGCCCCGGTGATCGGTTGCAGTTGTTCTTGTTCGACGACGACTACAGCTTCGGCGTGCTGCAGAGCGGGATCCATTGGACGTGGTTCCTTACGCGATCGTCAAAGCTCGCGGAACGCCTCATCTATACCCCCGAATCCGTCTTCGACACCTTCCCCTGGCCGCAGTCTCCGACGAAGAAGCAGATCAACGCGGTCGCTGCGGCGGGGCGGGAGATTCGGGCGATCCGGGACAAGGTGTTGCCGACGATGACGGGCGGCTTGCGGGCGCTGTATCGCACGCTGGAGTTGCCGGGGAAGAACCCGCTGAAGGACGCCCACGCCGCGCTCGATGCGGCGGTGCTGGAGGCGTACGGGTTCTCGGCGAAGAAGGACCTGTTGAAGCAGTTGCTGGACCTGAACCTGAGCGTGGCCGCGGCGATCGAGAAGGGCGAGGACGTGACGGGCCCGGGTGTCCCGAAGTCGTACGGCGATGCGAAGGGGCTGGTGACGGAGGATTGCATCCGGCCTTGAGACGCGGTGCCACCAGTCCGCGGCTGCTCTGAGCCGCGCGACTGGTGCGGGCTGGAACACGCGCGTCACTGCCACTCCGCATCAGTCGCGCCGCAAAGCCGGCGGACTGATGGCACCCGAGATCGTCAGACGCCGCGGGATCGCAGGTCTTCACACTGCCCAACAGCCGAGCCGGTTGGGCAGTGGCACCCGGCACTGGCACCCGGGTGGCCTCTGGATTCAAGGCTGGTTTTTGAAGCAACCTCGGGGTGCGGGGCGACGAACCCATTTTGCCGAAGTGGCGGGTCCGGGCGGGTTGCCATCGTGACCTTCGTACCTTGGGTTGGGGTGTGTCGCGTCGGCAGAAGGTGAGGGCTCGTGGGACGCATTGGACATTGGAAGTCGTTGGTCGCCACGGCGGTCGCCTGCGCCGGCTTTGGGTTCGCGGCCGAAGCAGAACCGGGGTGCGACGGGCCGCTGGGCGGGGCGGGGAGCGTGGCGGTCGATGTTCTTGGCGGGGTCACGACCTCCACGCGTTGGGATCCGGACGGTGCGGGACCTGAACCGGAGTGGCTGATCATGGCCGGCGGGCCCGACTTGTTGGGCACTGGCGTGCCGGGATCTGTGGTCGGATGGGATGGACAGCGGTTCCGGCCGGTGGGAGATCACGCCGGAATCGGAAGGGACGGAATCTCCACGATCGCGACGTGGAACGGCCGGTTGGTCGCGGCCCTCGCGGGGACCGGGCGGCCGCGGATCGTGGTGCTGAACGACGGCGTGTGGACGCCGCTCGCTTCCAATCTGACCTCCGGCACCCCGAGGCGCCTGTTGACGTATCGCGGGGATCTTGTTCTGGCGGGCGACTTGCTTGCGGAGAACAGTGTTGTTTCGGCGGTGATGGTGCTGCGCGGCGGCGCGTGGGTGCCGCTGGGAGATCCGATCGTCGGCGCCGGTATCGACCTGATCGTGTACGAGGGCGATCTGTCCTGTGCGGGCGAAGGGGTCAGGCGAGCGCGCGTGAACCGATCATCGTCCGCTGGAATGGTGTGCAGTGGCAGACCATCGGCGCCGGTCTCCGCGGCGTCGAAGCGCGCGGACTCACGATCTTCGACGGCCGCCTCGTCGCGGTCGGAAACCTCAGCGGCTCAGGGTCGCGCGACTTCCAGCATGTTGCGATGTGGGACGGGCGCGAATGGGCGGGGCTTGCGTACGGGGACGCTGGTGACCTGTATCACGCAGCAGCGCACGATGATGCGCTGTACGTCGCGCAGCGCGGCTCCTTGCGCAAGTGGGACCGGCAACACTGGACCAAGGTTGAGCCGGCCGGATCGTTCTTCCGATTCCAGACGACTTCGAACACCAGCCTCACGCCGTTTGCTGGCGATCTGGTGCTGTGCGGCAGCGGCCTCGCGGCGGGTCCTTTTGTGCCGAGCGGTCTTTCGGTGGCGCGGCTGCTCGATGGCAACCTGCGATCGCTCGCTCGGGGCCCAAGAGTTGCAAACTTGCAGGCGATCTCTTGCGGCGCGATCCATCAAGGCAAGCTGTTCGCGGCGGGGCCGTTCTCCGCGATCGCCGGGTTTCGCCTCACCGGGATTGGCGCCTGGGACGGCGTGACGTGGGAGAGCGCTGACGCGGACCTGGTGGGTGCTTCGTGGCCGCTCGGGCTGGAGGCGTTCAGCGGCGGCCTGCTTGCCGTCGGTGATATCTCGGGCGTGATCGATCCCGCGACCGGCGCGACGGTTGCGACCAAGGGCATCGCCCGCTGGGACGGCGTGCGCTGGCACCCGTTCGATGCCGGGCTTTCGGCCGCACCGAAGAGTCTCGCGGTCGATGGGGATACGCCGGTCGTGGCCGTGGATGTGCAGGGTGCAAGTCCTGTTCGCACCGCGATCATGCGATGGTCCGGCGATCAATGGACGAGCATCGGGGAATTGCCGGGACAAGCATTCGATACCTCGATCGCCGCTCAGAACGGAGTCATCGTCGTGGCGGGGTCGCGGCGCGACGCCTCTCTGCTGCAGACCGCGAACTACGTCGCGCAGTGGAATGGACAGCATTGGACGTATCTGCTGGACGAGCCGAGCACGTGGACGTTTCGGCGTGTCGGCTTTCATGCAGGCGATTTGTATTTGATGGGCTCGTTCGCAACGCTCGGCGGCGTGACAACCCAGTCGTTTGCCAGATGGAATGGCGCCTCGTGGGAGCCGGTCGGCGACGGCCCGGGCTTTAGCGTGTTTTGCCTGCTCTCGGCGTCCAACGGACGGTTGCTCATCGGCGGTTCGAACTCGGCGGGAGCGCGTGCCGCGAGCTGGGACGGCGAGCGCTGGACGGACCTGAACATCGGCGAAGTGCTGCCTGGGTCGGGCGTCTTCAGACTGATGGAGCATCGGGGTGAACTCGTGGCACTCGGGCGGTTCCCAGAACTCTTCCCCGCGACCGAGCCACTGGCGGTGCGACGCGTGAACACCGGAAATGACGCCTGGATCGCGTGGCAGCCGAAGGGAATGGAGATTGTCTGCGGCGGATCGACCACACTGCGAGCGCGGGTCGCGAACGGGTACGTCGTCGCCAGCGCGACATGGTTCCGCAACGGCGTGCCGGTGGATGCCGATCGCGTCGCTGGTGTGCGTGTGGAGCTTGATGGTGGCCACGCCGTGCTGCGGCTGGATGATGTGTCGAGTGATGTGGCTGGCACGTATCGCTGCGTCTTCGAGACCGCCTGCGGCGTGGTTGAGTCGGAGCCTGCGGTGGTCGCCGTGACCGGCGTGTGCTGCCCGGGTGATCTCACGCTCGATGGCGTGGTGGATGATGCGGACTTCCTGTCGTTCGCGCAGGCGTACTTCACGATGACGTGCGAGAGCGCGAAGATGCGGCCGGGCTGTGCCGCGGACTTGGATGGCGACGCGGTTGTCGGCGACACCGATTTCGAAGTCTTCGCGCTGGCCTACGACGCGTTTGTGTGCCCGGGCTGAATCGAGTTGATCTCGCGTTGGTTCCAGGCGGCATCAGTCGCGCCGCAAAGCCGGCGGACTGATGGCACCCGAAGTCGCCGGACGCCGCGGGATTGGATGTCTTCGCACGGCCCGACCGCCCAGCCGGCTGGGCAGTCGTGCCCGAGGGGGTGTTTCGGGACCGTTTTGCGGTGGTGTCGGGGTCGGGCTTCCGGGAAACCCGGGCGGGTGGCGTGCGTACAGAACGCTGGCAGCGGAAACGACTTGCGGCGTGATGCCGGATCGATGTTTGTTCGGAACGTGGTTTCGAGCTCGCCTGCCGGGGGTTGTCATGGTCCCAGCGCACGGAAACGCGGCTGCGAAGCGATTCGACGAGGCGGGACGCGGTGTCGCCTCGGGTGGGATCGCCTCCGGTGGGGTCGGCTCCGGTGGGGTCGGCTCCGGTGGGGTCGATGGTGGCGGTTTGGGCATCGAACGGAAATCGGCAACGCCGCCAAACCCCGCTATGGTTCAGGCCGATAACGCTGCGAAGGTTCCGGCGGTGGCCGGGCGTGGCGGCGTGGGGCTGAATGGTGGCACGGGGGGAAGTGGTGGGGGTTCGTCGGCCGGGGTTCCGGCGGCGAACGGACATGCAGGAAGCAGCCTCGGCGGGCCGGTGCCGCCGGGTCGGAATGGGTTACCACGAGTGAACGGCGACGACGGCATCCCCTTGAAGAAAGACCCGGCGGATACCAATCCGATCGGTGGTCCGCCGAATGGTTCGCCGGGCGGGTCTGGTGCGCCGGCGGGTGCGGCCCCGGGCGACACGGCTCGGATGGGCTCGAAGATGGGAGCGGGCGATCCCGGCGACACGCCGCCGATCACGGTGCGCGAGCCCGGTCCCGCGCCGAGCGTGCAGAGCATCGAGACCGAGCTGCAGGAAGTCGCCAAGGGCGGCACGAACGTTGACACGCTGGTCGCCCGCATGGTGGTGGACGCGGGTCTGGCGACGAACGAAGAAGTCGAGCACTGCCTGGCGCTGGCGCGGCAGAACGCGACCGAGGAACAGAATCAGCAGTCGCTGATGCACATCCTGGTCAACAACCGCTACGCGACGGAGCGGCAGCTCGCCCGCCTGAAGCAGCAGCTCGAGGCCGAGCGCAGCGGGCAGAAGATCGCCGGGTACAAGTTCCTCGGCAAGCTGGGCGCGGGCGCGATGGCGACGGTGCACAAGGCCAAGCAGATGAGCCTGGATCGCACGGTCGCGATCAAGATCCTGCCGCGGAAGTTCAGCAGCAACCCGCAGTTCATCGAGCGCTTCTACGCCGAGGGTCGGGCGGCGGCGGCGCTGAACCATCCGAACATCGTGCAGGCGTACGACGTCGGCAAATCGGGCGAGTTCCACTACTTCGTCATGGAGTTCGTGGACGGGCGCACGGTCTACGACGACATCGCGAAGCACAAGCGCTACAACGAAAAAGACGCGATCGACATCATCATCCAGATCGCCGAGGCGCTGCAGCACGCCCACGAGAAGGGCCTGATCCACCGCGACGTGAAGCCCAAGAACCTCATGCTCACCAAGGAGGGCATGGCGAAGCTGGCCGACATGGGCCTGGCGCGGGCGATGAATGACAAGGAAATGGCCGAGGCCGAGGCGGGCAAGGCGTTCGGTACGCCGTATTACATCAGCCCCGAGCAGATCCGCGGCGAGGTGAACATCACGCCGGCGGCGGACATCTACTCGCTGGGCGCGACGCTGTACCACATGGTGACGGGCAACGTGCCGTTCGACGGGAAGAACCCGTCGGCGGTGATGCACAAGCACCTGAAGGCCGAGTTGGTGCCGCCGGACCATGTGAACCCGAAACTCTCCGCGGGGATTTCTGAGGTCATCGAGATGATGATGGCCAAGGACCCCAAGGCCCGGTACAAGAGCTGCAAGGACCTGCTGATCGACCTGCGGGCGGTGCGCAAGGGCGAGACGCCGCCGCTGGCCCACAAGGACATCCTGCCTCAGGAAGACATCGCGGCGCTGGCGGCGGCGGAAGCCTCGGCGACCTCCGAGATCGCCGAAGACCGCATGTCGGCCGGACGCGGGCCCAACCCGATGCTGGTGTGGGGGCTGATCATCAGCCTCGTACTGAGCGTGGGGTTCAATGTGGTGTTGCTGATGACGCGGGGATGAGCGGATGTGCGTCGCGCCGCCTGACGCGCTGGCTTCTTCGCCGGCTGGCGAAGACTCTTGATCGCGATGGGTCTCGAATGGCGGAACTATCCCCGTGGATGGTCGGAGTGATCGGTCTCATACTGCATGCTGGAGAACGATCGCGGCCATCGCGTGTTGACGAACCTGTAAAGTTCGGACGCGGGGTGATCGCGTATCGGTGACCAGCGAGCCGCGGGGCTCATGGGCGCGGCTCCCGGAGAACCCTGCCCATGCCATCCAACCGCGGCGTTGTGTACCTCGGACCGAAGAAGATCGAGGTTCAGGCTCTGGACTTTCCGAAGTTGGTGGACGCGTCCAACGGCAAGAAGATCGAGCACGGCGTGATCCTGAAGGTCGTGGCGACGAACATCTGCGGCAGCGATCAGCACATCTATCGCGGCCGCTTCCCCATGCCCAGCGGCGAGCAGCTCGGGCACGAGGTGACGGGCGAGATCATCGAGGCCGGGCGCGATGTGCTGTTCATGCAGAAGGGGGATCTGGTCTCGGTGCCGTTCAACGTCGCGTGCGGGCGGTGCTGCAACTGCAAGGCCCAGCGGACCGAGATCTGCAAGAACGTGAACCCGGAGAAGGACTGCGGCGCGTACGGGTTCAACCTGGGCGGATGGAAGGGCGGACAGGCCGAGTACCACATGGTGCCGTACGCGGATTTCAACCTGCTGAAGTTCCCCGACAAGGCCCAGGCGATGGAGCGGATCGAGTCGTTGGCGCTGCTGTCGGACATCCTGCCGACCGGCTTCCACGGGTGTGTGTCGGCGGGTGTGCGGGCGGGCTCGACGGTGTACATCGCCGGTGCTGGGCCGGTGGGGCGAGCGGCGGCGGCCGGAGCGCGGCTGCTCGGCGCATCGTGCATCATCGTCGGCGACATGAACCCCGAGCGTCTGCGGCTGGTGCGCGATGCGGGCTATGAGACGGCCGACCTGGCGACCAAGGTGCCGCTGCCGGATCAGATCGAGGCGATCCTGGGCGAGCGCGAGGTGGACTGCGGCGTGGACGCGGTGGGCTTTGAGGCCCACGGGCACGGGTCCGAATCGAACACGGAGAAACCGGAGACGGTGCTGAACGACCTGATGGGGGTGGTGCGGGCGGGCGGCGGCATGGGAGTGCCGGGCGTGTACGCCGAGGGGGACCCCAAGGCCAAGACCAAAGAGGCGAAGCAGGGGAAGATGCTGCTGGACTTCGGGAAGAACTGGATCAAGTCGCCGTCGATCATGGCGGGGCAGGCTCCGGTGATGAAGTACAACCGGCAGTTGATGCAGGCGATCCTGTGGGGCCGGATG
>ERZ1066133.419-NODE-419-length-19606-cov-8.912536_pt1 | contig 19606 bp, 12 predicted proteins | sample MGYA00382780_ERZ1066133 | MGnify/ENA primary metagenome ERZ1066133 (study PRJEB33369, sample SAMEA5778363) | biofilm metagenome | biome: Industrial cooling water; feature: Water cooling tower basin; material: Biofilm | place: United Arab Emirates | collected... | reverse complement strand
AACCCGCACAACACCAATGGAGTTCACGGCGTTAGGTGCCACCAGTCCGCCGGCTCGGCGGCGCGACTGGTGCGTCTGCAACCAAAGCTCCCGATCATTCGTCCGCGACGGCTCCGACCAGTCTCCGTCGCACCGCCGCATCAGGCCGTTCGCGACCCCGCACCGACCCGCGCCAACATCCGATCCAGCGTCTCCTTCGACGCCGGTGCATACGGCCGGAACTTCTCGAAGGTCCCCGTTTCCTCGCTGTAGAGCAGCGCCCGGTTCTGCCCAAGGCTCTGCGCATGGGGCGAATCGATCAGGTTGCTCGAATCCCCGCCGCTCATCTGGAACAGCACCCGCAGGTCGAACTCCCGCACACCCCGCCGATCGATCGCACGCTCCAGATTCGCCACGTTGTCGCACCAGACGATCGCATGCATCCCCACCGCCGGGCCTTCCCGCAGAATCTCCGCAAACTGCTTCTCCGGCTTGGGCGTCGCGTCCTCGCTGGCGCTGAAGGAGTAATCGTCCTCCGCCTTCCGCAGCGCCCGCAAGCGGTGCAGCGCATGTACCAGCAGGAACAGCGGCTCGTGGGCCGCCGCGTCGCCGTTCTCCGCGCCGCGGCGGCGCTCAAGCTCGGCGTGCAGCTCGGCCACCGCGTGATCCAGCGCCCGACCCACCGCGTGCCGCGCCAGCGGGCCCAGCCGGTTGCACAGATCGAGCGTCGGCGACACCCCGTCCCATTCCGGGCTCGGGCCTTCGAGCACGGTAAGCCGCGGCAAAGCGCCCACCGGCGTGCGGTGCCGCGCCGCCAGCGCCACGCCCGCACCCACCATCAACCCGAACGCCGCTCGCTCGTTCTGCCCCACGATCAGCACGTTGCTCCCGCTCTGCGGCCGCAGCACGGCAAACGTCGGGTCCTTGATCGAAACCGCATCGCCCAGCCACACCCGCGTCGGCCCCGTCGGCGCCGGCGACTCAATCAACTCGCCCAGCCCGTGGTTGCGGGCCAGATCCGACGGCAGATTGCCCTCAAAGATCACCGGCGGCACGCGCTTCATGCCTTCGGCCTTCTCACGCACGTGCTCCAGCTTCGTATCACGCTGGTCATCGGGCAGCCACACCACCTGGAACGGGCTGTTGCCCTCGAGCAGTCCGCTCGCGTCGTTGTAGATCGCCTCACCCGGACGCGTCAGCAGGCGCGCCGCGGGATTGTCCTCGCTGAGAATGAGGTACGAGTCCGACTCGCTGCACTGCAGCGCCACCCGTACACCCATCTGTCCGATCGTGCTCCGCGCCAGCGAGTACGCGCCGCCGATCGTCTGGCTGCCCAGGATCACGTGCATCCCGAACGCGCGGCCCTGACGCACCAGGCGGTCGAGCAGCAGCATCGCCTCCTGCGCGATCTTGTCGTCCTCGACGAAGAACTCCTGAAACTCGTCAACGATCAGCAAGGTCCGCGGCATGGGATCCGGGTGGGGATTGGCCGGCTTCTCGCTCCCCTTCAGCGTCGCGCGATACCCCGCAAGATCCTGCACGCCCAGATCGCGGAAGATCGTGCCCCGGCGGGTCAGCTCGGCGTCCAGCCGCCGCAGCACGCTCAGGCCGAACTCGCGCTCGCTTTCCACCGCAATCACCCGCGCGTGCGGCAACTGATTGCTCGCATACGTCTTGAACTCCACGCCCTTCTTGAAGTCCACCAGATACACCTCGGCCTGATCCGGGCTGTACCACAGGGCGAGACTGGTGATAATCGCGTGCAGCAGCGTCGACTTGCCCGAGCCCGTACGCCCGGCGATCAAAGCGTGCTGGGCCGTGCCCCGCCCGAGCACCAGACTCTGCACCTTCGTCGCGCCGCTGCGCCCGATCGGGATCGCAATCTCCTTCGCGCTGTCGCGGCTCCACACCTCGTCGTCCGCCGGTGCAATCGACTGGAACGGCACCTGAACCCGGCTGCTGTCCTTGGAGATCGCCCCGATGTGGCGGATCAGCTTCACGAACGCGTCATCGCGCGGAGCCGACTCCAGCTCGATCGGCCAGCGCGCCAGCTCATCGACCTTGGCCGCCGGCCCGTCCGGCTTCATGGTCAGCACGCTCGCACCACGCTCCATGTCGGCCATGGTCAGCCACGACGGCGGCTTGACCCGGCTGTCGGTGACGATCAGCGTGAACACCCCGCACCGCGGCCCGCTCGCGACGATCGACGCCAGCCGCTTCGCCGATGCTTCGTTGAAGTTCGTCGGAAAGTCGGCGATCACCAGGAACCGGAACGGCTCGGCGATCTCCCCCGCCTCGCCGTTGTACTCCTGAATGCTGGAGAACTCGTTGCGCAGGTACTTCTGGATCACCTGCTCCATGTGCTCGGTCAGATCCGACAGCTTCTGCTCGATGTGCTTGGGCTCGGTCCAGATCCGATCACCCACGATCAACGGCTCCTCGTCCGCCAGGTGCATGAAGCCCGCGAAGCTCTGCCCCAGCGCCACCGGGTCGATCATCGTGAAGCGCACCTTGCCGGGCGGGAGCTGCGTCAAGAGCCGCAGCATCGTGGCCCGGATCGCGTCCAGCGCCTTCTCGCGCGTGTCCGGTGTCGCATGAATCACCAGCGAACCGCTCCCGCGCAGATCCAGATGCAGCGGCAGCCGCAGGCTCGTGGCGTGCCCGAGCGCCAAGTCGCCCTCGCCCGGCAGCCCGCCCGGCATCGCCGCCAGATCGACGCGGGTCCAGCCGTACCGCACCAGATCGCTGGACTCCCTCCGAGGCTCCCTCGTGTACAGACTCTCCCACTCCGGCGCCTCCGCCGCCGACGCGCTCGCGAGCCGATGCCCCTGCGCCAGCAGGTCGTTGCCCTCGCGCAGCCACTGCTCACGCAGGGCCGCCGACCGCGCCGCCGCCTCGCGGTTCGCACGCTCGACCGCCATCTCGCGCTGCGAATCAACCTCGATCAGCTCCACATCGCGGGCCTGCTCGCGCCGATGCACGCTTTCCACATACGCCGTCTCGGCCTCGCGCAGCTTGCGTTCCTTCCGCGCCTTCACGTACGCCACCCGCTCGTCGAGCGAGCGCCGGAGCTCGGGCTCCTCGACGTTTCGGCGCCGGTCGTACTTGCCCTTGGCTTCCTCGAGCCGCGTCCGTGCCGCCGCCGTCTCCTTCGCACGCGACGCCTTCATCCGCCGCACCACACGGTCACGGTTCTGGTCCGTGATCTGCTGGGCCTCGTTGAGAAGCGCCGCCGCCGCCGCGATCGATACCTTTAGGTTCCGGATCGCCGGCTCCACCCGCCGATGCGCGACCGTCCGCACCACCACAAGGAACACCATCGCCAGCACCAGACCCGCCGCGATCCCGATGCCCACGTTCCGCATTACGAGCGGCTGCACGACAAAGGCCCCCGCCGCACCGCCCGCGGCCGCGAACAGCAGCAGCGCAAGCCCCACACCCTCGCCCCGCAGCCAGAACGGGTTCACCGCCGCGTCCACCGCGTGCACCTTCGTCGCAACATCCACCGCCGCCGCGTCCAGCGACTCCAGCGTCGGCGCATCGATCGTCTTCTCCGCCGCGTCCGCGCTCTCGCCCTCGCCGGCCGAAGCCGGCGCCGCCAGCGGATCGACCTCGCGCCCGATCTTCTGCAGAATCTGATTCGCCCGCTCGCGCGCAACCTCCAGATCGTCACGCCGCGACTTGATCGCCTTGCTCGCCTGCTCGTGCGACAGCTTCGCCTTGCGGATCGTCGACTCGCCCACCGTATCCGCGAGCCAGCGAGCCTCCTCCTCCTGCGTCTCGGCGCGGCGTTCCAGCTCCCCCAGCCCGATCGCAAACTTCGCCAGCTCCCGCTCCCGGGCCGCTTCCGCATCCACGATGTGCTTGTCCAGCCGGGCCGTCAGAGCGCCCATCACCGCCTCGTGGTCGCGGGCCATCTTGGCGAGTCCCGCCTCGGCCGCCTCACGGATCGCCTGCGTCCTTCGCCGGTGCTCCATCTCCGCCGCCGCCAGGGCCTGCTTCTGCTCAAGCTCAATCTGTCGCTGCACGTCGGAGCGGTGCAGCACCAGCGGCTGCAGGGCTCGCAGCAACGCACGCTCGGGCTGAAGTCGGGTCGGATCGGCCATGTTCTCCCGCAGAGTAGCGTTCGTCTCCGGTGCCTGCGCGTCAGTCCTGGCCGCGGTCCTCGCAGTCGCGCCGGGCCTGCGTCATCAACTCGTTCACATGCTCCATCGCCTTCAGCGCCGCCACGATCGCGGGCTCGAGCGGCTGCAGCACCTCGGCCTCAAACCGCCGGCTCGCCGCGTCGTCCCACTCCGACCGCGCACGAGCCCACTTGAAGCGAAGCTCCTTCGCCGCATCATGCAGATTCGCCTGCGCCACCTTCGTGCTCAAGTCACATTCTCCGTCGCTCCATCGCCCCTCCTCCACACCGCTTCCGCCCAACGCCTCACCCCGCGCTCTCTTGCCACACTTCCCGGTTCTCAACGTCCAGAATGCTCCGGATCATCCCGGCATCAAGAACCACCAGCGTCCCGCTGCGGAGCGACAGCAGCGGACGAAGACCCGGCGCCCCGGTCAACAACTCCCGCACGCTCACCGCCACGAAGCCGCCGGGCTCCTCGGGTCGATCCAGCGGCCCGATGAACCAGCCGCTCGACACATCCCCATCCTCACGCACGATCGGCTGCCCCCGCAACAGATACAGCCCCTCGCACGACACACTCCGCCACGCGACGTACACCAGTTCATTCGGCCCCGGGGTCGCATCACCGATCGCCAGCCGCTCGACGATCCCCGCGTCAGCCGCCGCCGGTCCCGGGCACGTCCAGGGCGTCCCGATCGTCGATGGGCGCAGCTCCCGAGCCGCTTCGGGCGAGATCGCCAGCGCCCGCAGCCCCGCGTACTTCTCCACCGTGCTCGTCAACGCCGCCTCGCCCGCATCCGCGATCGAACGCTCGATCGCCGCGATATCCGCGGGCGTCAGCGACGCATCGGCGGGCTGCAGCCGCACATAATCCTCGATCGCCTGCGCCATCTTCTCCAGCCGCTGGATCGCCTTGGGCAGCGTCGCCGACACCAGCTCGCTCAGCGCCCGGCACGACGACTTGTACATCATCGCCTCGCGCTCGAACCGCGGCCCCCACTGCCGCACCATGTCCTGCTTGCGCTCCAGCTCCTCCAGCCGCCGCTTGAGCTTCTCCAGCTGCTTCTTCTCCTCAACCACGCTCACCGGCTCGGGCGCCCGCATGTACTGCTTGCGCGACAGCTCGCTCTTAGCCTTCGTCACCGCATCCGTCGCACGCCGCACCGCGTGCTTGTAGTACGCCGGCCGCTCCTGCTGCAGCCACTGCCCCATCCGGCCAACTTCCGCGTCCACGTTCGCGAACGCGATATTCACCGCGTCGATGAACTCCCCCAGTGCGGCCTTCATGTCCCGCAGCGGCTGAACCGAGGTGATGCGTGCGGATTCGCCCATGGTTCCAGAACGAGTTCACCACAGAAACACATCGGTCCAGGGAAACGCCAAAGAGACTGGCTACAACGCCGGACTCGCCCCCACTCCCCCACTTCCCCACTTCCCGACGCCTCCATGCCCCCACGCCCTACCTCTGATTCAGATACTCCTCAATCTTCTCCGCCTTCCGCAGCAGGAACGGCACGTGCTGCTCCGACAGGTCGACGAACCGGTTCAACGTCTTGATCGTCGCCTCGAACTGCTCGGCGAACTTCACCTGTTCCTGATCCCGCCAGGTCTGCCCCAGCGTCGACATCCGACCCTGGATCACCTGCATCTGCTGCTGCAGCGTCGAATTGAAGCGCTTCAGATCCATCGCGAATCGACGCAGCTCGGCAGGGTCAACGACGGCTTTGGACATGGCAACCTCCACCGCGACCGACCAGCGACCGCGGACCGCACGCATCGTATCTGATCCCGGGACGCCGCCGCATCATCCGACGCCAACGCCGACCCGGTTGCATCGAATCCGTCGATGTCGCACCGGACGCACTGGTCGGACCGCCAGCCCGGTCCAGCCGCAACGCCCGGCACCAAGCGCCGCCGATGGCGTTCTACTTCTTCCCCGCCCGTGCGTCTTCGAGCGCCCGCAGCCGCGCCGCCGACTTGACCGTCCGCGGGTGCCCCTCCTTGAACGCCCCCAGAATCACCGCGTGGCTCTCCTCCAGTTCCTTCGCCGCCTCGTCAAGCTTCCCGACCGCGATCAGACACTCGCCGAAGTTATTGCGGTAGATCGCGCGCAAGACGTGCGTCGCCGGCAGCTTCCCTTCCGCGGCCCGGAACAGATCCCGGTACAGCGCTTCCGCCTCCACCGCCTTGCCACGCTTGACGAGCAGGGCACCGAGATTGTTCAACTGGCCCCAGCTCTCGGGATCCGCGAATCCCTTCTCGCGCTGGATCGCGACAATCTCCCGCATCAGCGTCTCCGCCTCGTCCAGCTTGCCCGTATCTTCGAACGCGAACGCCAGGTTGTTCATCGCCGTCAGCGTCTTGGCGTGCGACGCCCCGAGCTTCGTCCGCTGAATCTCCAAAGTCTCACGCAGACTCGAGATCGCCTCGTCGTAACGCTGCAACGCCACCAGACACGCCGCTCGATTCGCCATCGACGTCAGCACGCTCGGATGATCCGCCTCCAGCCGCTTCCGCCGGATCGCCAACGTCCGCGTGTGGACCTCCAGCGCCTCCTCGTTGCGGCCCAGCCGCTGCAGGATGTTGCCCAGCGTGTTCATCTCGTACGCCGTCGCCAGATGCTCGGCTCCGAACTGCTTCTCACAGATCACCAGCGACTCGCGGATCGCCCGCTCCGCCTCATCCCACTTGCCCCCCATCTGCAGCGCGACCGCGTAGTTGTGCGCCGCCGTCTGCACGTTGCGGTGCTTCTCGCCCCGCGTCCGCCGCAGGTCCGGCAGCGCCGCGCCCAGGAGCCCGATCGCCTCATCCGTCTTGCCCAGCTCCAGCGTGTACCGCCCCAGTTCCGCCCGTGCCTCCGCGTGCTCCAGCGCGAACCGCTTCGTGTCCTTCTCATAGACCGCGATCACGTCGCGAACCAGCGCCTCGGCCTCGCCGGGCTTGCCGCTCTCCGCCAGCGTGATCGCCAGCGTGCGCCGGGCTTCCAGCTCGTCCACCGCGTCCTTGCCGTACACCTCCATCGCCAGCGCGTGCGCCCGCTGCGCCTCCCGGAGACTGTCCTCCGGGCGCCCCAGCGCCCGATACGTGTTCGACAGCGTCACCCGCAGCGGCAGCTCCACCCCCGGCTCCACCCCGCCGCGCCGCAGCTTCTCCGCCGCCGCATCCAGCAGCTCACGCACCGTCGCGTCGCCGTTGCTCGCGCTCTCCGGGCTCGCCGCCGCCAGCATGTCGTTCAGAAAGTCGTTCGTCGCCTTCGCGGTGCGGGCCTCCCGCTCGGCGATCCCGCGCTGCCTCTCCAGCGCGATCCCCCGCTCCTCCGCCAGCGTCCGACCACGCGTCGCCTCCGCCGCCTGCCACGCCGTGCCGATGATCCCGCCGATCAGCGCCAGCACCGCCAGCGTCAGCCCCGTCACCAGCGCCCGGTTGCGGGCAACGAACTTGCGCACCTTGTACGTCCGGCTCGGCGGCCGGGCGAGAATCGGCTCGTCTCGCAGGTACCGCCCGATGTCCGCCGCCAGGTCCGACGCGCCCTGGTACCGTCGCGCCCGATCCCGCTCCATCGCCTTGGACACCATTGTCGCGACATCGAACGGAATCCTGCGATCCACCGACAGCAGGCTCGGTACCTCGCCCTCCGCCACGATCCGCACCGCCTCCGGCAGCGTGTGCGTCTCCAGCGCGTGCGGCAGCCGCCCCGACACCAGCTCGAACAGGATCACGCCCAGCGTGAACACATCCGAGCGAACGTCCACACCCGACGGATCGCTCACCTGCTCCGGGCTCATGTACGACAGCGTGCCCACCAACGTCCCCGCCTCGGTCCGCAGCGTCGCGCCCTGCTCATTCGACCCGTCGGCCGCACGCGCGATCCCGAAGTCCAGCACCTTGGGCTGCCCGCCCGCGGTCACCAGAATGTTGCCCGGCTTCAGGTCACGGTGAATCACGCCCTTCTGGTGCGCATGATGCACCGCATCGCACACCCGCGCAAACAGCTCCAGCCGCTGCCGCAGATCCAGCCGCCGCTCCAGCGCGTACACCGTCAGCGGCTTGCCCTCCACCAGCTCCATCGCGAAGAACGGCTGAGGCCCCAGCGCCGTCTCGTGCGTCGCCGCTTCGAAGATCTGCGCGATCCCCGGGTGCTGCAGCTTCGCCAGCGTCTCCGACTCGTGCTCGAACCGCCGCAACAGCCGCGGCGTGATCAGCCCCGGCCGGATCACCTTCAGCGCCACCGTCCGCCGCGGCCGATCCTGCTCCGCGAGATACACCACGCCCATCCCGCCCTCGCCGAGAACCCGCCGGATCGCGTACTTCCCGATCGACTCCGGCAGCGTCCCATCAAATCCGCCCGCCGGCCGCGTCCCCTCAAAAGCGCTCGCCCGCGCCGTCGGCTCGTCCAGCGTCTGCAACTGATCCTGCCGCAGCAGCAGCATCTCCACCCGCGACCGCAGCACCCGATCACCGTCGCACTCCCGATCCAGAATCGCTCGCCGCTCCGCCTGCGGCGCCCCCGCGACAAGCTGCGCAATCGCCCGCACGCGATCATGCGTGTCGAACGCGCCGTCAGCCGGGTCTGGTCTTCGCGGCACGTCCATAAATCACGCGGCCGACGCACCGGCCGCCCGGCGATTCTGCCAGAAACGCACGCGCTTTGCCAGTCCAATCACCACGCTCGGCCGCATTCTGCCGCCGTTCGCATCCCGCACCGCGGCCCGAGAACCACCCACGACCACCCTCCAACGATCCGCCCATGAACGTCAACCTCCAGGTCATGGCCGTCGTGCTCCAGACGATCTCGTCCCTCTCGATCGCCGGCGGCCTCATCTTCGCCGCCGTCCAGTTCTACCAGGCCCGCAAAGCCCAGCACGTCGCCAACTTCACCAAGCTCGTCGAGCTCCAGATGGGCCTCCGCCGCATGCGCGTCGAAAACCCCAAGCTCGCCCAGGTCTACCGCGACGACGTCCGCAACCTCGAAAACGACGACGAAGTCCGCTTCTACTTCTTCAACCTCATGCAGCTCTCCCTCTTCGAGATCGCCTGGTACGGCCACCAGCACGGCCAGCTCTCCGATGAGTACTTCGAATCCTGGGTCAAGCGCTTCAAGATCATCGCCGCCGAACCCAGCTTCCAGAAGATGATGCACAACCCATCCATGAAAATCCTCCACGACGACTTCCAGCGCTACGTGGAAGCCTTCGTGGAGTCCGGCAGGAAATCCTCGTAACGCATCCTCATCACGATCCGCCCGATTCGATCCGCAGCGTCGAGTCGCACACCCCGGGCACCCTGAGCAACGCTTTCCGAGAGACCGACCACATGCCCCTCATCACCCGCCCCCTCGCCGCCTTCGCCGCCGCACTCGCGCTCGCCGCCAGCGGCTGCTCCTCCACCGCCCCCGCCCGCTCCGCCAGCCGCACCAGCACGCCAGCACCCGCCGCGCCCCAGCGACCGGGCATCGAGCCCACCTTCCGCCACGTCGTCGCCGCCGATCACGAACTCGCATCCAAGGCCGGACTCGAGATGCTGGAACGCGGCGGCAACGCCGTCGATGCCGCCGTCGCGTCCAGCTTCGCCCTCTCCGTCGTCCGCCCCTACTCCTGCGGCATCGGCGGCGGCGGCTTCATGATGATCCATCTCGCGAAGCACCCACGCCTCACCAATCTGCCCCGCACCATCGCTCTCGATTACCGCGAATACGCCCCCTCATGGGCCACCCCCAACGCCTTCACCAAGCCCCCGCTCCGCGATGATCCCCTCGCCAGCACCGAGGGCGCCCACGCCGTCGCCATCCCCGGCACCGTCGCCGGACTCCTCCACGCCCTTGAGAACTACGGCACGCTCCCGCGCGACGTCGTCCTCGCCCCCGCCATCCGCCTCGCCGAAGACGGCTTCCCGATCGACGCCGATCACGCCCGCGTCGTCAACGGCAAGAACGTCAAAGGCTTCTTCGAACGCCACCCCCAGCACAAGGCCCGCTTCGCCGAGTTCCGCCGCATCTACGACGATGGCACCACCAACCGCGTCGGCGCCATCCTCAAGCAACCCGATCACGCCAAAGCGCTCCGCCTCATCGCCAGGGACGGAGCCAAGGCCTTCTACAACGGCCCGATCACCGACGCCGTCCGCGCCACCCTCAAGGCCGACGGCGTCACCGTCCCCGCCAGCGACTTCATCAACTACGCCCCCAAGGAACTCGCCCCCCTCGAGACCACCTTCCGCTCCCGCCGCGTCCTCACCTTTCCGCCCCCATCCTCCGGCGGCATCGTGATCTCCCAGGTCCTCGGCATGATCGAGGCCCGCAAGAGCGAGTACGACCGCTTCGAGTACGCCTCCGCCGACGCCACCCACTTCCTCACCGAAGCCCTCGCCCACGCCTTCGCCGATCGCTCCCGCCACCTCGCCGACCCCGCGTTCGTCCCGGTGCCCGTCCTCGCGCTCACCAGCGCCTCCAACATCCGCGATCTCGCCGCCCGCATCGACATGGCTCGCACGCAGCCCGCCGATTCCTACGGCAGCCGCCTCGCCTCCGCCGGCACGCAGGAACTCCGCGACGCCGGCACCAGCCACCTCTCCGCCGTGGACTCCTTCGGCAACGCCGTCGCCTGCACCGAAACCATCAACCTCGAGTTCGGCAGCATGCTCGTCGTCAAGGGCTACGGCTTCGTCCTCAACAACCAGATGGACGACTTCACCACCCGCCCCGGCAAGCCCAACGCCTTCGGCCTCCGCCAGGACGAACGAAACCTCCCCGCCCCCGGCAAACAACCCCTCTCCAGCATGTCCCCCACCATCGTGCTGCTCGAAGACGCCGGCAGGCAAGATGTCGAACTCGTCGTCGGTGCCAGCGGCGGACCCCGCATCATCACCGGCACGATCCAGGTCATGCTCGACTCCATCATCCACGACATCCCCGCCTCCCGCGCCGTCGCCCAGCCCCGCATCCACCATCAATGGATGCCCCGCACACTCACCATCGAGCCCGATCTCGCCGCCGCCCCCGACACCGGCGGCACCGTCGGCTCCATCCTCACTAGGCGAGGCCACGACGTGAAGATCGGCTCCAGCGAATGCGTCGTCCAGGCGGTCCGCCGCTCACCCCGCGACCGCGCCCGCTTCGAAGCCGGCAGCGACCCCCGCAAAGGCGGCAAACCCGCCGGCCGGTAACACCCCCATCGCATCCCCATCACACCAATAGGACCGGCTTCCAGCCGGTCGCCAGTAGGACCGGCTTCCAGCCGGTCGAACGTTGCCCCCAATCTCGCTGCTCCCACCACCATCGCTCCCACCACCGCCCGCCTTCAATCCCGCGTGTCCACCGCTCCCACAATCCCGGCCCCCGCCGCGCTCCCGGCCCGCCTCGCCCTCGCGCTCGCCGACATCAAGCTGAGCCACTCCGTCTTTGCGCTCCCCTTCGCGCTGCTCGCCGCGTTCGCCGCGCGTCCGGAGTCGATGCCGTGGTCGCGCTTCGCCCTCGTGCTCGTGCCCGTCCTCTGCTGCATGGTGCTCGCCCGCACCTGGGCGATGCTCGTCAATCGCCTCGTCGATCGAAACCTCGACGCCGACAACCCCCGCACCCAGCGCCGCGCCTTCGCCGCGGGTTCGCTCTCACCCGCCTTCGGCTGGTCCCTCGCGCTCGCGTGTGCCGCCGGTTTCCTCGTCGCCTGCGCCGGCTTCTGGCTGCTCCTCGCCAACCCCTGGCCGCTCTACCTCGGCATCCCGGTCCTCGCCTGGATCGCGCTCTACAGCGTGACCAAGCGCTTCACCTGGGCCTGCCATCTCATCCTCGGCACCGCGCTCGCCGCGTCACCGCTCGCCGCCGCAATCGCCGTCGACCCGCGCACGCTCGGCCTCGCGTCGCAAGCCGATGCCCTCGCGCCCATCGCACCCGGCGTCACCACCTTCCTGCTCTGCCTCGCCGCTATGGTCACACTCTGGGTCGCTGGCTTCGACATCATCTACGCCCTGCAGGACGTGGACGTCGATCAGCGCCTCGGACTCTTCAGCATCCCCTCCCGCCTCGGCGTCGCCGCCGCGCTCTGGATCAGCCGCGCCCTCCACGCCGCCGCCGCCGCCCTCTTACTGCTCGCCTGGCGCAGCGACGCCCGCTTCGGCCTCCTCTTCGCCGTTGCCGTCGCCATCGCCGCCGCGCTCCTCGTGGGCGAACACCTCGTCCTCGCCAAGCGCGGCAAGGCCGGCCTCTCCGCCGCCTTCTTCACCTTCAACGGCATCGTCAGCCTCGTCGTCGGCGCGCTCGGCATCGCCGATCTCACGCTCTGAACGCCAGCCACGCATCACCGTCCCGGTGATTTCTCTGGGTCGCGACGCGCAACAGTCAAGTGAATTCCGTCCGAAAAACCAAAACTCCGACAATGCACCCTTTCGGGATTTGCGTCTCCGGAATATACCTGATAGTCTGCGATTCGACCTCTCAATATGCCCCCGGAAGGGCGGCGAGCTCGCTTCGGCGACTCGCCGCCTCTTTTTTGGCTTCGGCTCGGGTTTCGCAAACCCCCTGAAATAACGAAACCGGGCGGGCGATAAACAGGAATCTGCATGCGCCACGCCGCGCACCGTCCCGACCGATCGCTTCACGCGACCATGTTAACCCGCGCCTCCATCTTCGCCACCCTGCACCTCGCCGCGACCACCGCGGCCGCCACGCCGTACGTCCTCGTCCCCGACACCTCCAACGGCATCATCACCGCCTTCCGACAGAGCAACGGCGCTCAGATCCTCGTCGAGAACAAACCCCCGGGCCTTTGGCTCGATCTCGCCATGTTCATCGACTCCGGTTCACTCGGCATCCTCCGACACGCCGCCCAGGTCGGTTCCGAGATCTGGATCAGCGATCAGCTCAACGGCATCGTCCATCGGGTCTCCGCCGAGTTCGAGACGCCCCGCTACCTCGGCTTCATCGACTCCGTTCCGAACCCCCGCGGCGTCGGCACCAGCAACGCGGAAGCCTGGATCGCCAGCGGCAGCATCGGCCCTTCCGGCGGCCTCGCTCGCTTCACCTTCAACGGGCAGCCCCTCGGATCCTTCGACGCCGACGATCCCTTCGATTTCATGCCGCTGGGCACCGGTTTCCTCACCGCCAACATCTTCAACAACCGCCTCGATTTCTTCTCCGCCGCCGGAGTCTTCCAGAACGTCTGGAGCGCCACCTCGACCCTCGACTTTCCGCTCCAGATCACCTCCAGAACCACCGGCTCCGGCACCGAGATCGTCGTCGCCGGAAACGCCGACCCGCAGCCCGGCCTGTACCGATTCGACGCCGCATCCGGCGCCTTCCTCGGCCGCACGCTCACCATCGCCTTCCTCCCCTTCATCACCGTCACGCAGCCCCGTGGCACCGCCGTCCTCGGCACCGGTGAACTCCTCTGGTCCAGCACCCAGGGTGTCTTCGCCGTCAACCCCGGCACCGGCATCAGCCGCACCCTCTACACCGGCGAAAACTTCGTCTGCAACATGGCCGACACCGTCGACTTCTCCTGGTTCTGCCAGGGCGACCTCAACAACGACGCCTTCGTGGATGACTCCGACTTCAGCGCGTTCGCCATCGCCTACGACCTGCTGCTCTGCCCGCAGCTCTCCAACGGCTTCCCCGCCGGGTGCCCCGCCGACCTCAACGGCGACGGCTTCGTGGACGATGCCGACTTCACCTACTTCGCCCGAGCCTACGACAAACTGCTCTGCCCCCTCTCGCCCTGACGTCGCCCCGCTTCTTCCCCGGGTCCCGCCCGGATCGATCGCGAATCTCCAGCGCCGCGACGATTTCCGTTGATCCACCACCCGTTCTCGGGTATGTTCCGGAGAGGGAGATCAAGCCTTGAACCACCGTTCCGTCATCGGCGCCACCGCCGCGCTCGTCGTTGCCTCAGGCCTCGCGTCCGCTCAGTCCAATAAGGTCCAGTTCACCTACCTCTGGCACCTCGAGCAGCCCATCTACTGGCCCGATCGCCAGGTCTTCGGCTTCGATCGCTACGAACGCGTCAACGAAAGCCGCGCCCGCAAGGCCGGCGGCGCCACCCACCCCGAAAATAACCTCGACGAGATCTTCGGCCTCGCCGACCGTCAGGCCGTCTACCAGTACCGCACCCGCGACAGCATCAACGCCTTCCGCTGGACCCAGCGCGGCGGTGCACAGGTCTCCTACTCCGGCGGCCTCATCGAAAACATCACGTCCCTTGGAGGGGCCAACCAGCTCGGGTACTCCCCCGGCTGGATGAACTCCATCCGCGAGGCCCGCGCCTGGACCACCATCAGCGGCAAGCCCCGCCTCGACGTCGTGCTCTTCCCGTTCCACCACGCCCTCATGCCGCTGGTGGACGAGAACACCATGCGCAAGCAGATCCAGGCCTACAAGCGCATCTACGCCGACGCGTGGGGTTCGAGCGTCCCGATGTCCCGCGGCTTCTTCCCCAGCGAGATGGCCTTCAGCACCCGCATGATCGGCGTCCTCGCCAGCGAAGGCATCGCCTGGTCCGTCGTCAGCGCCGAAAAAATCGCCCGCGCCCAGCCCGACTTCCCCGTCGTCTTCGGCTCCGGCGGCGTCAACTGCGACCCGCCCAACAAGGCCGACCAGATCAACCCGCTCAACTCCACCGTCGGCGGCGGGTGGTACCGCCAGTCCATCTCCCGCGGCTGCTCGCCCGTCGAGTCCATCTTCTCGCTCATCCCACGCCGCGCGCAGTACATCGACCCCAACACCGGCGCCGCGTCCTCCATCATCGTCATCCCCGCCTCGCAGGGACTCTCCTGGCGCGACGGCTACGCGCCCCTGGGCACCACCGACTTCGCCGCCCTCGCCGCTCTCCACACCGGCACGCGCCCCGCGCTCATCACGCTGACGCACGACGGCGACAACGCCTGGGGTGGCGGATTCTCCTACTACATGGAGGCCACGCCCAACCTCGTCTCCACCGCCAACAACACCTACCCCGTCACCACCGTCGAGCAGTACCTGAACGACTACCCGGTCCCCGCGAATGACCTCGTGCACGTCGAAGACGGCGCCTGGGTCAACGCCGACGGCGACTTCGGCGCGCCCCAGTTCATCAACTGGAACTGGCCCCTCGTCAACGCCCAGGGCAACATCGACGTCAACAACGGCTGGGCCGAGGACGCCCGCAACTGGGCCGTCATCACCGCGATGCAGAACCGCGTCGAGACCGCCGAGGCGATCACCATCGCCCGGCCGACCACGTTCCCCGTCCACGGCGGCACCGCCGGCGCGCCCCTCAACATGGGCCGCATCGTCTACCCCGACAACTCCACACTACCCGCCGAACGCGCCTGGCACTTCTTCATGGGCGCTCTCAACAGCGGCTACATGTACTACGGCACCGCCATCGACATGGAGGTCAAGCCCGCCGTCGCCTGCAACAACGCCGCCCGCCTCGCCGATCCCGTCATCGCCAGCGCCGGCCCCACCGGCGACACCGTCGCGCCCACCGTCTGGATCCCCCAGCGCACGCCGTGGAACCCCGGCTCCGTCAACTTCGGCCCGCAGCACAAGTACCAGCAGGTCATCAACAACGGCGACTTCGACATCTGGACCTTCGCCTACGACGTCAGCGGCATCCCCGACGGCAACGTCGTCCTCAAGTACCGCCTCGACAACGACGGCAGCAACCCGCTCTCTTCCACCCAGAACGAAACCTACGCCGGCGGCTCCGAGGTCGGCGCATGGCAGTCCGTCGCCATGACCAAGCGGGCCTTCCCCGCCGGCAACTTCTTCAACGACCCCAGCATCAACTTCTTCGTGATGCCCCAATACATCGCGGATCAATACTCCGCTCGCCTCACCGGTATCCGCAGCAAGCTCGTCGACTACTACATCGAAGCCACCGACAGCCGCGGCAACATCAAGCGCTCGCCCATCCAGCACGTCTACGTCGGCGACGGCGCCGGCGCTCCCACCGGCGGCGGCACCACCGTCACCGTTTCCCCCGAAGCCCCCATCGCCGGCCAGAACGTCACCATCACCTACGACACCGCCGGCCGCCCGCTCGCCGGCGCGAGCAACGTCGCGATGTACTGGGGCATCAACCAGTGGACCCCCGTGCAGCCCTCCGTCCAGATGAGCGCCGCCGGCCCCGGCAAGTGGAGCGTCACCATCTCCCTCCCGCCCAACGCCACCCAGCTCGACATGGTCTTCAACAACGCCCTGCTTCCGGGCAGCGCGACGATCTGGGACAACAACGGCTCGCAGGACTGGCACTTCCCAGTCAGCGGAACCACGCCCGTCGACACCTGGCAGGTCAGCGGCGTACGCGACCCCGACTCCACCCTCATCGCGACCAGCGCCAGCAACAACATCAATCTCTGGGCCGGCCTGAAGGGCGACATCTTCTACATCGCCACACAGGCCGCCGCCGGAAACAACGACCGCTTCCTCATCCTGTCCGGCCCAACCGGACCGGGCCCGCTCCAGAACGCCATGTGGGGCAAGGGCGGCCAGATCGGCGCCTGGGCCTCCTTCGTCGGCAACGAAAGCTCCAACGGCTTCAACGGATGGTTCGATGTCCCCGCCGGAAACGTCACCCAGAACGCCGCCACCAACAACGGCGGCGTCCTCGCCGCCACCATCGACCTCAAGAAGCGCTTCGGCGGCGGCACCACCCTGCCGAGCAAGGTCTACGTCGCGGTGGGCACCTATCCGACCGCCGATGCAACCACGCCCGTCAGCGCCGACTGCATCCCCGCCGCCGTCGGCAACAACCTGCCGAACGCGATCGAGATCAAGCTCTGCCAGTTCGCGAACCCGCGCTCGCCGCAGGGCTGCTGCCCCAGCGACCTCACCAACGACGGCATGGTCGACGACGCCGACTTCATTCTCTTCGCCGACTTCTACAACACGCTCGTCATGCCCGGCGCCTACCAGGGCGCCGACCTCAACGGCGACGGCACCTGCGACGACGCCGACTTCGTGATCTTCGCAACGGCGTACAACGCGCTGCTGTGCCCATGACGTGCGATGCGGCGGGAAGAATGGGGGCGGGGCCTTCCAGGCCCCGCCGATGCAGAATCGCATCCGACCGTGCAATCGTGCACCATCCCACGCGTTGATCCCCCGTCGCGGCCCGATGCCGCCGGAGATCGACCATGCGCTCACTCATCGCCCTCACCGCCGCGGCCGCTAGCGCCGCACCCGCCCTCGCCCAGACCCCCACCTTCAACGACGTCGTCTACGCCACCGTGCTCCGGGATGACGGTGCCCCGATGCCCGTCCGCCTCGATGTCTACTGGAACAACAACACCGCGCCCGCCAGCCCATCGCCGTGCGTTGTGTGGATCCACGGCGGCGGCTGGCGCCAGGGCACGCACGACGGACTGCCGACCTTCGTCCGACAGCTCCTCGCCCGCGGCGTCGTCGTGGCCAGTGTGGAGTACCGTCTCAGCGGCGAAGCGATCTTCCCGGCTCAGATCCACGACGTGAAGGGCGCGATCCGGCATCTCAAACGCAACGCCGGCACCTATCGCATCGACCCCGCGCGGATCGGCGCATGGGGAAGCAGCGCGGGTGGCCACCTCAGCGCCTTGCTGCTCTTGAGCAACAACAACTTCGCGGCCGAAGGCGTGGTCGGAGGCGGCGGACTTCCCCGGGCCACGATCCGCGCCGCCGTCGACTACTTCGGACCAAGCGACATCATCAACATGAACCCGGATGTCACCACGCCCCCAGGCTCCGCGATCGATCACGACGCGCCGGATTCTCCGGAATCCCGGCTCATCGGCTACGACGGTCCGAACGAAGGTGTGGGTGTCCTGCGGGCGAATCAGAACAACCCCAATCCGCCCTTCCCCGCCCTGATGAACCTCATCACGCTCGCCAGCCCCCTCGCGCACGTCGACCCGCGCGACCTCCGGTTGTTCATCGCTCACGGTTTGAACGACGTCGTCGTTCCGTTGAAGCAGAGCACAAAGCTCTTTGACGCTCTGCAGGCCGTCGGAGCCGATCCGGTGCTTCTCGAGGTTGCCGACGCCGGTCACGGCGCACTCGGCGTCCAGACCGACGCCGCGGCCCAGGACTTTCTCATCGCCGAACTCACCCGCTGCCTGCCCGATCTCAACCGCGACGACGTCGTCGACGACGCGGACTTCGTCCGATTCGCGCTCTCCTACAACGCCCTCTTCGATGCCCGTGCCGACTTTAACGGCGACGGCCTCGCCGACGACGCCGACTTCGTCATCTTTGCGACGGCGTACAACCAGCTGAGCTGCCCGTAACCCCGCAGCAACCACCAGTCACACGCCAAGGCGGGGCTTTCCCGGCCCCGCCGTCATCCTCACCCGCACACAAACGCCTCGTACCGCGTCACGAACGACGCGAAGTCCAGCTCGTCCACCGCGCGATCGCCGTTGAAATCCGCCGCGCACGACGCGTCACGCCACGACATCCAGTCGCACCGCCCGATCCCGTACATCCGCACAAAGGCCTCGAAGTCCGCGTCGTCCACGACCTCGTCCAGCGTGAGATCACCCTCGCAGTGCCGCGACAGCCCAACACGGACGACATCGAACTCCCCGACACCCTGCGGCCGGAACGGCATCACCGTGCTCGGCCGACCGTCCACCGACAACTGCAGCCTCGTGATCTCCCACGCCGCGTGCGAGAACACCAGCGACTCGTAGCCGTCGCAATCAAAGCGTCCCAGCCCGTTCGCCAGGTCCAGTCGTATCCGCACCTCCGTCCACGCCGATCGATCCGAGATCGTTCCGTGCACGTGCGGCACCACGGCGCCCGACGGCGCCGCCACCGCGCCCCGCACCAGACCCGACGCCTGCACCCCGATATCCGCCACCGGCGAGAGCGTCCGGTCCTCGAGCAGCACGCCCGCACGGACATCCCGCGTGTACGCGTGGTCCGGCATCCGCACACGCACGAACGCCCGAACACTCAGAACGCTCACATCGCCGCGCGGCGCGAAGTGCAGCGGAGCCTGCGCAAACGCGATCCAGCCGCCCCATCGGTTGCTGAATCCCGGGACGTTAAAGTCGCCGAAGTTCGTCGTGTCCACCCGAAGAAGACGCCCACCCTCCGCCGCACTCGCGTCCTCCACGACCTGGAAGTGATTCCACGGATCAGTCCACACACCCTGCCCGTGGATCGACCGCAGCGCCAGCTGCTCAAACCCTTCATCCACCAGCGGCACGCCCGTCGAAATATCCGCCGACGCAACACCGAACGACGCCGCGAACGCGACTCCCGTCACAAGCTGCTTCTTCATTGTTGTGCCCTTTCGGCGCCGCGCGCCGCTGCCCCCAGCATCCGGCACAAACTACCCCGACACCCGCGGCACGCTTCGCGTTCCGCCGACTTTCGCCGCAAATCTTCGCCCCGTGCGCCGTGCTGTCACCAGACCCGACGCCGCGAGTCTTCGCGACAACAGGCACGCAGGTGATGCCCCGGCTGTTTCCAGTGACAATCCGCGCCCGGCATCACGGCCGGGCCGCGATCGGCTTCGTCGGCTCCACGCTCGGCACCGCGTGCCCCTCGAT
>ERZ1066133.417-NODE-417-length-19625-cov-7.576239_pt1 | contig 19625 bp, 22 predicted proteins | sample MGYA00382780_ERZ1066133 | MGnify/ENA primary metagenome ERZ1066133 (study PRJEB33369, sample SAMEA5778363) | biofilm metagenome | biome: Industrial cooling water; feature: Water cooling tower basin; material: Biofilm | place: United Arab Emirates | collected... | reverse complement strand
AACTTGCATCCACCGGATTGCCAAAACCTCAAAGCCAGTTGCCGAGCGAATCAATTGGACATTTAGACCTCATACGGGGAGTACAGCCACTCACCTATCACCAGCGGGGCATGGCAAAGACCCCAGTCGAGTGCAGCTAACACTACTGGAGGCAGCGCCGTGAAAATTGTTACCTTGTGGCAACCCTGGGCAAGCCTGATTGCGGCAAAACTCAAATGCTACGAGACCCGGAGTTGGGAAACTGACTATCGAGGCAAGCTGGCAATTCATGCCGCAAAGCGTCCAGTCAAGCAAGAAGAGCTATTACCAATTTTCTACAGCACGGGCGGAGGTGGGGTTGATCTTGAAAAATTAACCCTTTTAGAGCAAGTACTGGGTGCAGATTTGCCGCTGGGCTGCATTGTTGCGATCGCAGATCTCAGTGATTGCAGAATGATGATCGACCACTTTCAGTCTGCTTATACAACCAGAACCACAAGAGAGGTTCGATACAGTATTGCGGAACAGTCTGTTTTAGAAAAATCGGTTGGGAGCTGGCAACCTGGGCGATATGCGTGGCAACTAAAAAATGTTTTGGCACTGCCAGAACCGATCGCCTTTAAGGGTTCTCAGGGATTGCAATCATTAACAGACCCTCAAGTACTGTCAGAGATCTCAGTCCAAACAGCCCAGATAGAGACGGAGGTGGCATGTGGAGCAACTTAGCTTGCTAGACTATGAACTCCCCCCAGAACTCTCTGAGCCACTGCCTAAGCCAAAACCAATAACAACTCAGTTCAGGCAAGGTGACGCAGTTCTCGTTTTGGCAGAAGGAACGGAAACTAAAGGCACCATCTACCACATCGACAGCAGCTACATCTGGGTCACGATCGGCAACACTGCGAAGCCCTACGAACCCAATCAGATAAAACCGTTTAGCCCACCTCCCCCACAAAACGAGCTGGCACACTCAGGCAATCGCTACACGATCGACTGGCACCAATCCGCTTTGCGGTATTACCAAAACTTGCAAGCGCAATTCATCAGCTTGGGTGCCAGCGAAGCGGCATTGGGCAGAACACCAAGATTGGCAATGCTCAGGCATGAGATCAGCCGATTACAAGATTTGGCAAATTGCACCAAGCAAAAAATTAGAGACTGTGGAGGGTCAGCATGAGAGTCGCTGATCAATACACCGAAATTTCTCCTACGCCCTGCTGGGTAAATCCGTTTGGAAGCTACTGGCAACAGGGCACGGCGATCGCCAAAAACGATGCTGGCTGGATCATGGTGGATTGGGGTAACAATGTGAAGTCAGCATTTAACGCTGAGAAGGTACAGTGGCACCCCCCAGAAACCCAACAGCCCAAGCCAGTATTTAACATTGGCACTTCGGTTTATTTGGTTCGAGCACGGCTATCGATTGAGAAAGACCTGGTTGGGCAGACCGCGATCGTGAGTGCCTACCGTTTTGAGTCTGGCAATCTGGAGTATCAAATCAAGTTTCAATCAGGTGACATCCTCTGGGTTGAGGTTGAGCAAATTTGGGCTGATAAACCCTACTGGGATAAGGAAAGCCAATTGCTATCCGTTGGCGATCGCATCACTCCAGCACATCGCCCTGGCAGCAGAATGGGTACCATTGAAGGCTTCAACCCAAAAAACAAAAAGACTCCTGTCTTAGTGCGGTTCGACAATGAAAAAGCCATCGGCAAATGGGGCGATCGTGCTCTGCTAAAAGTGATGTCAACAGAATCAACCCCGTCCATCACCGTCGGTCAGCGGGTGCGAATCGAGTTGCATCCGGTTGAAGCCATGAAAGGCAGGGTGGGCATTGTTGCCGAGATTGATTGCGGCAAAGGCAAGCCAGAAGCCAAAATTACCTTTGAAGACGGCACTTGCACCTGGGCGCGAACTGAGTTCTTGAAAGAAGCTCCGGAAGCAAGGGAGACATCCGACGGGGAAGTTGAAGTGGGCGATCGGGTTTATCCGCCAGAAGGGAGTGAGTACTTCCCCTTTGCAGGTCAGAAATATTTCTACGGGATTATCGATTGGCTTGACCCATCAGGCAGGTTTGCCACCCTGACCTTTAACAGACAAAAGTGCCATGACTTTTGGGCGGTGAGTGATTTGCAGAAATGCGATCGCTTTTTGGAGGGCGATCGGGTGCAGGGCTGGCATGAAAAAGACGGAGTCATGCTGTCCGGCGTGGTGCGGGGCGTTGGTAGAACAAAGCTTCAAATCTTTCCCGACGAGGGTCAGGAACACCATACTGCAAGTCGCTGCTTTGTTGATGGAGAGGCAAAACCTATAGCCTTCATTGCAAAGGATTCAGCAATTCTGGTTGCAGATGTAGACCCCCTGATCCAAGACGAACCAGCTCCTACGCACGAGCTGGAGCCGAAGGAAGTGCGAGAAGTCAGAGCTAATCAAGACTCCCTCAAAAAACTTGCAGCGCTTACGTCTTCTCAGTTGTTGACTGAAAACAAAATTAAGGCAACCACAACCTGGTTGGATCTTGAACTTGTCATTCTTGGTTATAGCTCTAAGGGCGGAAAAATCTTAGACGTGCGTGCAGTTGAGGTCGTTGACGCATCTGCATGGAATAAACCCACCTACACCTACGAAACCCTACCCAAGGGAAGTGTGGGCGGCTTTACCAACGGGTATGAGGGATTAAGGGTGAAGCACCGAAAACGCTCTCTGGTGCTGACCAGTAATGAGTTCAGATTTGTTCCAAGAGCTATAAGAACCGATCGCTCCAGTGCGAGCAACCCCACAGAAGAAAGCAGCACTCAGGCAGTCATTTTGAAACAAATTGAATCTATTCGGCAAAGCGGTCCGATCGCTCCCACGGGTGCCGAGTGGAAGCGATACCAAAAGAAAAAGACGATCGGCAAAGGTGAGAATGCGCGAGTGGTCACTTATCCCACCAACGGGCATTACTATACGGTCTGGAGCAAGCAGGCAGCGCTCAGGAACGCCGATGGGATTCTGGTTAAATCCATCCAGGTGGGGACTCAAGATTCTGAAGCCTACCAGGACTGGCAGCAGCGCTTCGATCGTCGTCGTCAGATCTACCAACTAGAACGACAACTCGCCAAAATTAAAAATTAGATCCTCGATTTGTAAAATTTGAGCAAAGCACACTGGAGATACCACCAGTGTGCTTTGCTATGTATGTGCAGCACGCACTGCAACAAGTTTTAAGCACCTAAATATATTATTTGTCGAACGGATCTACCTCGCTTCGTCAGCAGTTCGATCGACTGTACTTATCAAATCTTGATCCCTTATTAAAACTCTCCGTTTAAACAGAGCGTTTGAGATTGCGGAGAACTACCAGCGCTTGATTGCGTGGCAAAACCACTAAGACATCTCCAACGGTGGCTCTAGTGAGCACGCTCCAAAACAATGCAGACTGCCCTTGTGCTGACCATGCAGAGGCAATCTGCATCTGCGTTACTGGGGACAACAACGAAAATCCCTTGAATTCAGCAAAACTGGCAATCTGCATTGCTCCGGCAATCTGCATTGCACTGCCACCCCGAAAATTGGCAGAAACTTGCAAAACATTGCCTGCACCCACGACCAGCACCAAGCTAGACTTCCCCTGAAAAATTCCACCAGAAGCCATCTCTGCATTGCTCAGAGCCGCAATCCCTACTCGCCCGTCAACACGCCATCCGCTAGCGATCTCTGCCGCCCCTCCCGCTCTCAGACCCGATTTTCCTGGCAACAATATTGTGCTGGCGAGTCCTGTCAGTGGAGATGCAAGCAAGCTACTCAAGCCTGCAAACGCCGCTGAGCACGCCAGGACATTGCCTGATAAAACCTGGATGATCAGCCCACTCCGCCCTGCGCTTCGGAAGCCTCCAGAAGCTTCCATTGAGCTGCTTAACAATAGGCTTGCCACCCCCAGAACTCTAAGTTGTCCTGCCAAGCTGAGTGCGGGTTGCAGTCCCAGCACCGATCTACCAAGCAATCTCAACTGGCTTGCCATTTCAGATGAGCTACTACACCCCAGCCCGGATCGCCCCACAATTTGGATTGCGGCTGCCATCTCCAGTGCGGACAGTGCGTGCAGGCTCGAAGTCCCTCTGATGGCGTGAGCGCTTGAAAGTGTGAGCGTTGGGGCGAATGATTGCGCCCCAACGCCACTAAAGCGAATGGAGCAATCCAAAATATTGCCAAACCATGCAGCAAAACTTGAGACTCCCTTAGTGGAAAAATTAAGAGCGCTCTCGATTCTGGAGTTTGGCTGAAACCTGGAAAAGCCCCTGATTGCGCTTGATCCAGCCAAAGCAACTGAGCTGCCAAATTGTGTTGCATTTTGCCCAGCAAATCGCGCAGAACTATTTAAAGTTGTGCCTCCTCCAGCTGTCCCATGTTTTATCGAACAGCCCACCCCGGTTGCCGAAGAAAAGTTTGTCCAGCTTGCGGTGCTGGTGGGTGTGCCTACGCCTGATTGGGTGTAATTAGATAAACTCAGCGAGGACTGCGCCGCACTTGATCCAGAATCGTAGGACTCGCCTCCAGCGCTCCAAGAAACAGTCCCGGCATTGTTTGAGTCGCTTGTATGAATCGAAAATAAATTTAAGCTCTGATCGGAAACGTTCCCTCCAAAGCCAATCACACGACTGGTTCCGCTTGTATTGACGGCTGCACTGTTAGCCTCGATCGGGCTACTTGTGGCAACATTGCCAATTTGATAGAGCGTTAGAGCGCATCCTCCGGCATTGCTATAGCTTGCCGAGTAGCTCGATGGTTCCGATGCAGCATCGGAAATTTGCTTTGCAAAAAACTGAGATCTTGACCCGGTGCCGCTCCCGCGTTGAGCCAGTCCGCTCGCGGCTAGAAATCCACTGGGAGTGCTAATTGTCCCCGTGTTAACGGCAACTGTGACCAGCAAAACCAATACTTGCCCGTTGCTTAAACTGGCTGGTTTGTCGATCGACGGAGTCGTTGTCCCGGTTGCGTTTGCTGAAAATTTCGTTTCTTGATGGATGATCGTAGGCACGCTATTCCTCCCGATCGTCCTCCTCTTCTTCCGTGAGGTGTGCCAACCATGCCCACAATGCGACGATCGGCATGGCGAGAATCAGTAAGACGACGACTACAAATTTTTTGATTGATCGCTTAAGATTCGTCACTGCTCTGTATTCACAATTTGCCCGCTGGCAAATGACAACGTGATGCCACTGGCGTTGACATTGCGAGGAAGGAATCTGAAGATTTCTTGTGACCCAGCCCCGGCTGAGGTGAGGTCTAGGATCGTGGTTAATCCAGAGTTGGTATAAAGCTCGATCGTGTTTGCGTCGATCGATTTGACAAAGTACTCTGTATCGACACTCGCGCCCGCAGGAATAGTTGATCCAGCCGGAGTGCGAATCACCGCGCTATCGCCATCACTCCATCCGTGTCCGGTGAGTGTGATTCGGTTAGTGGTCGTGTTTACGTCCGCTGGTTGAAAGTATTTGCTGGTCTCTTTTCCGAGCCACTCGAAATATCGAAGTGTGCCACTGGTCGAAGCGCTCCAAATCCCCCCTGCCACAAATCGCCCCTGGTTGCCCGTTGAAGCCGGGAAGCTAAGCGCCGAGGAGTTAGAGCGAGAACCGCTGGCAGCAGCGCCATAGGTGATAGCTTGCCGAGCGTAACCATTTGCGGGAGAGGGTTCTGTGAAGCTACCGCCCGCCAAGGTTGGGTAAGTCGTCGATAGTCCAAAAAAAGTGCTGTCGAGGCGATCGGTTAGCACTGTATTTGCTTCTGCGGTGGTTTTTGGCATGATTCCTCGGCTATGAAATTACCGTCACTTCTGGGTAGACAACGATCAGCCCCTTGTGCGGCGATCGGACCGTTCCATCTGGGAATACCAATTCCCAATCCCAGTCGTAATCTTTGTCTTGGCGATTGCGGTTTGCTAAGTCGTCGTCTGAAAGAATTGTTCCTACACTGAGGTTTGGAGGAATCGCAGTGGTTTCGCTTGCAAGCAGGCTCAGGGTGATGCCACCACTGAGCCGATCGCTGGCAAAACTCGCGCTTAGTTGCCTGGGAGCAGGGATGAGTTTGCCCTTGTATTGCGATCGGACCGTGCAGCCAGTCAGGTCGGTAACCAGATAACCCGTTGTATTTTTGGCAATTGGCATGTCAGTTTGCACAACCAACAATGAAGTTGCCCCAACCACCACTGGGGTACTCAGGGTGACAAAAATCTCGTTGCCAAACAGAATCTTTCTGCCACTGGCGATCGGCGCTTTGGCGGGTTTGATTGGGATGGATGTCCCCCCAGCCTCCACAGCACCCGTAACCCGAAAGCTAATGCCTTCCAGAACGGTAATGGAGAGACTAAACGTCTCTCCTTGCTTAATCCAGAGGTTGAGAGTTTCGGTGATCATTCAATGGGTTTCAACCCCTCAGCCTCCAGGATCATAGGGATGGCATCTGCCCAACCCCCAGCGGGTTTCTCGGTCACTCCGTAAGGAGCCGAGATCGCCTCAATTTTGCGCCAACCATTCGCTTGAGCGAGTAAGTTTTCTAGCTCGGCTTTGCGGGTGGCATAAGGGTTCGTGTCAGATGCACCCGGGACGATCGGAATCTCAACCGGAGTTTCACCGCCCTGCTCCTCAACGACTGGGGGGGTAATCGACCATCCCTGCTCCGACCAAGCAGGATAATCAACGGCGTAACACATCCGAGGGGTCTCCCCATCTTTGTAGACGGGAAACGGATCTCTGGGTTTGGGCATGGTGCTTTACCAAATTAATTTGCAGTGCGAACGCCTCAGCAAGAGGGGCTGAGATAAGCTCCGTAGGTGAGATTGCCTGCGGTTGTGCCAGTCTTGGTGGCAGTCACCCGAATGAACTTGCAGTCGCTGTCTAACTGCTCTGCCCATTCCCCAGAAAGCGGGATGTCATAGCTGCCAGCAGCGGCGGGAAGGCGAATGCTCCCGATCGCGGTATAGGTTCCCCCAATGAGATCAGAAACCTCGATCGAGATTGTCCAATAGTTGCTGCCATCCACCGTGCCCCCGATCGCAGCGTTGTCAATCACCGCCTTGAACCCCATCAGGGTTCGCACGTTGTATTCTTTGCCCGTTCCAGAGGTTGTGGCAGATAGCGCTGCTGCATCGTAATCGCGCAGTTCCAGTGCTGCGTCAAAGTCTCGCGCTCTGCGAGTGGCAATCTTGCCTGGAGTGGTGCCCATGGTGGTTAATCCTTTGGTCTAAATTGATTGGTTCTGTGGGTCTGTGTTGATGGCCGGTGTTATGCCGTGACAGTGGCATTGCTGATGCCTGCCAATCTGCCAGCGGCACGCCCGTTGTAAATCACCAGGGAGTTGTACCAATCCACACGGGTGCGGAACACAGGTTGGTTGTCCAGTTCACCCAGGTCTCGCACGCTGATGCCGTACTCACCATTGACCGCGCCCTGAATCCCGGTCACTTCTGACCCGCCAAACACCACACAGTAAATGCTGGTGAAAGTTGTGCCACTGCCATTTGGGGCGGCTTCAGAAAATCCCAAAATTTGGTTGCCATCCGAGTCTTCGTCCACAGGCAGAATGAATGCCCCGCCGTACATGGCGAGCTTGCGACCAAACTGATCCTGCTCAAAGTTGATGAAGCCCCCCACCGTGGTGCTGCGGCTGGCAGCGGTCAGTAGTCGTTGTGCTGCCAGGGACATGATCAGATATTTCTGACCGGGCACCTTCACTACATCCAATAGTTCATCCAGTTTGTTCAAGCTCAGTGCTGCCCCTGCGCTGGCGTTTGCAACAAACTGAGTCCCAGTTGCGGAAATGCGTTTTTGCAGTCCGTCAAACACACGGGGATTGGTTGAGGAATCGCCCTTGATAAAAGTTTTCTCCCAATCCATGCGGAGTGCCTTCACTTTGGCAAGGGTGTGAGCAGCGCGTGCTTGATTGCCCTGGAGATCAACGATCGCGCGATCAACGTCCAACTCGCCGCCGAACAGCTTGAGTGCTTCCGACTCTTGCTTGACGCTCCCGTAGGAGTTTTCGTGAGATTCGTTGTAGCCTCGGAAAGCGACACCAGGCAACTTATCCAGGCGATTGTAGTGAACGCCCGTGCCCATGACATCGGCAAAGGGCACAATGCCCATCAACATGCCTTCGGAAAATTCATCAATGACCGCAAAGGTCAGCGGATCTTGAGCGAGTTTTTTCGCTTCGAGTAAGGGAATGCCAGACATTTTGGGGAAATCCTGAAGTCTTGAAGAGATTGGATTTGCGACCTTTCAGGCATCCCGCCATCAGGCGTGATAGGGCATCCCACCCCATCGCGACTGGAGTTCCCACAAAAAAGAGCCATGGAAAACCATGGCTCGCGTTCTTTTTACTCATCCGAAACTTGTTATTCCTTCGCTTCAAATGCCATTGACATTTGCTGCGTTCGATTGAGGGTTTTCCAGTCGCCAGGGTTCTGGTAATTCTGCTGGTTTGGGTTCATGCCCCCACCTTGACCATTGCTTTGGCGATCGAAGCAATATCCCAGCACCGGATCTTTCGTGAGCAGCTCGAAATACTCGGTTGGGGTCATTTTTTTGCTCGCGTCTTTTGCTGAGTAGCGAGTCTTACCCTGAGCGTCAACAACCTCTAAGGTGCCCTTGTCATCTAATTTCAGCGTTGGCGCGATCGATGCCATTAACGTGTCGAAAAAAGTTACTCCGGCTTCTCCCGCTCCGGTGCGTCCCTTGACTGCCTGGAAAGCGCGTTCAGCCTGAGTCCGCAATAGCAACCCATTGTATTTAGTTTCAAATTCTTGGGTTTTCAACTGCTCCGCCTGCACCCGTTTGTTGTGCTCAGTCTCAAGCGAGGTTCGCAGCTCTTGCTCTTTCTGCCCCCATTGCTCGGACTGGGCTTGCAGGGTTTTCAACTCGCGAAACTGTTTGGCAATCTCCTCTGGGGTGGCATTGCTATCGAGTTGTTTAAAAATGCCTTCAAATTGCTTGCTTTTCGATTCAAACTGCTTCCGTTGCTCGCGCTCTGCATCTAGAGCCTTTCGCAGCTCCGCATAGTTATCTGTTCCAGAGTCGCCCCCTGAGTTGGAATTATCTGGAGCCGTGCTTGTCGGTGGAGTTCCAGCCCCCCCAGAACCACCAGTGCCATTGTCGCTTTCAAATGCGATCGTCGGTGCAAATCGAGATTGGAAGTTTTCCGGCAACATCCCGTAACCGGAGCTTCTAAATTGAGTCTTCATGGGCATCCCGCCGTTAAAGTGTTGATCTGGCGTTCCCACTATCTCGGCATTGCATCAACAAATCCCTTACTTGCCCCGCGTGGCACTGTGACAATAACTTGCTGGTTGGGCTTGATGGTGCCACTGGTGATGGGCTGGCAAGGGACGATGCCGCCATTGTTGATCTCAACCAAGACAACCCCTTGATCCGCGTCAAACCCCAAGTATCGCCCCTTAAACTGCTGTTGTGCTGCCTCGGTCTCTTGGCGATCTTTTTGTTTGCGGGCAAACTCCGCCCGGTTGCTAGCCTGACGGAGCCTGATTGCCTGGAGTGGGTTACTGGTCATTTCTTCGAGATGAAATGCACCCAGAAGCTACCGTCTGGGATGCACAGGTTTTTGATCATGTCGTAGGAGTAATGCACTGCCTGTCCGCTCAGGTCGGTGCGGTAGCCATAGGGAGTCCATTCACCGTAAGGGTCATGCACAATTAACCCGGACTCATCAAACCCCGTGACGGTCACGATGTGCCCAAAGGTGGTGAAGTAGCCATGAATGACGATCGGTTTGCCATCGGTGAGCCACTCTTTGACCTGGGCGATCGTGGCATTGTTTCTAAAGTCATCTCGGCAGCCATAGCGCTCGACAATGACTGCCAGGTCATGAGGGTCGTGACGGCTCAATCCGTTATCTTCGGCGTAGCGATAAAGTTCGTCCTCAAATTGCCCCACCCCAGTTTTGCGCTTTGCTTCCAGAAACTGCAAACACATTGCCAGAGATGTGACGTTACAAGATCCTGTGGGATTTTCTTCATTGTCCAACTGGGATTTGTAGGGAATGTTCAACCTGATTGAGGTCGGTTTTGGCTTGGGAAAAATCACCTTCCCGTCTTCCAGTACCTGAACATGCTTCTCAAATCCGTACCAGGTGTTGAAGCCTTTAAAGTTGAAGTCTTTAGCCAGTGAGAATTTGATATGCCCACGCTCTTGCAGCCAGGATGAGCAAACATATTCAGAATTTGCTGTTACGGTTTGCTTGAGTTCTTCGGGCAGTTCCGAAGACTCGATCGGCTTCCGTTTGAGAACCGTGTTTTCAATAATTTTGAGGGTGAGAGGCATGGGGTTTTTAAGAGTGCAGGGTCTCTTCTGAGGTGCCCACGCCTCTCACGGGTGATAACTCAAACCCAAAACCGTAACATTAGCAGGAATGGCGTAGACCTTTTCTCGAAAGGTTCTGAGTGAAAGAATCTGATTGCCTTGAAACCCAAACTCCTCCACCAAAATGGTGCCGTCTTGATTGGGGAAATTTTCAAACCCAAACGGTTGGCATCGGTACAACTTGTTGCCAACAAAATTGGTATAGCCAGCACTCAAGTTGAATTGGTTGGAGACATAAGAAATTTGTCCAACTGTGAAGCTAAGTCCGCCTGCTGGTCCGAGTCCGATGATGTTGCGAATGCGAGTAGTTACCCCTTCGCTTGCATTCAGTAACTCCACATCAACCCCATTTCCAAACAGCCAATAGCGATAATTGCTGCCTGTGATTAGCTGCCTGAGAATTGCCAGATTGCGCTCTTTGTTGATCAGCGCAACTTCGCGATCGAGGTCATAGGTAATCAGTCCGGTAAAACGTCTGGGGACTGCTCCCGAAAAACCTCCACCCGATATCGTTTCAAGCCTGGAGTCGTAACTCCAGAACTCAATTGGCTGAGAGGTTGATTGGTCAAACTGGCACGCCAACCAGAAGCCATGTCCCTTTGCTCCCCAGTCCCCAGTGGTAAAGCTCCCGCCTCCACCTGGCAGGGTGTAGGGCAGCGAGAGATAGCCGATTCTAGGATCAAAGCCAGGGTCGATCGCGCTACTGGTCGATCTCACCCAGCGCTCTTTGCTACGAATACTTGCCAGGGTGCGAGCTGGATCGGATGGGCTTAAATCCAATCGGTGGTAGAAATCTGCAACAAAATCCCCCTCGCCTTGATTCCAGACCATGCACCCTTTGCGCTGATCGCCATCTGATTCGCTCCAGGTTGTTCCTGTCACCTCATACAACAGGACGGGTCTACGGATAAAGCCGCCCAGCCAATATTGCCGAGTTGTTGCGGTGTTGATTGAATAAAGCACCTGAATCTTGCGGGTGCGAGTGATGCCAGATTTTTCCGCCTTTCGCGCTTTCTTGACATGGGGCATCTGATCGATCGTGGCACTTGCACCCCCCACAGAAATCTTGACCCGCTGATTGGGCTTAATCAGCCCACTGGTTACACGCGCTCCATTGATCAGCCCCCCTGCGGGTGACATGGCAACTTCAACCCCCCGATCGGCGTCTCGCCCAACATAGCGATAGTCCGGCTTGAGCCTGTTAAGCAAACGTTCCTGAGCGATCGCTTTTTCGGCAAACTCTTGGCGGTTTGCTGCTTGCCGCTGGGCGATCGCTCGTAGGGGGTCAGTCACGGGTTAAACACCAACCCCATAATTAGTGTTCATCTCAACCAGGTCAAAGTCGTATTCCAAAGTCTGGCCATCCGCGATCGTCACCGGATCAACCTCCAGATTGAGCACAACGATGCGCCCATTGGCGTAGGACAGGTCGATCGTCCCACTGCCAACGGATGAAATATTGATTGGGTTGATGCCATCAGTGGAGATTTTGAACGTAGATGAGGTCGCGTTCAGGACTTTGTAGAGGGTGTTTGCGCTTGCCCCCCCAAACATGCTTGCCCCGGCTCTGGGTTTGAAGAGCACCTCATCCTGGTTGTTGAGGTTGTGAGCGGCAATTCCGATCGTGTCATTGGCGACATCGATCGCGGTGCTGCCATCAAAACTAACCGACGCGGGGGCACCCGCCTTGGCATCGGCAATTAAAAAGGCGGTTTGATATTGCAGTGCTGCACCGCTGGCTGTCCAACTGAGCGAGACGGTTGGCATCTCATGCCGTTGGTCGGTCACGTCATACGACCCATCAGCCGAGTAGGTCAGCACCTTGCGAGAGTACCCGTTGCCTTCCAGCAGTTCATGCTGGAAAAAGGCTGCTTTAGCCGAGCTGCGGGTCAGGGTGTTGGTGCTTGCTAGACAAAGGTAAAACCCAGTCGTGTCTGGAGGGGTTGCCCCGCGATAGAGCACCCTTGCCTTGTGAGTCACCCAAGTGTCGTGAAGAACGGCTGCCATAAGTCTGTGTCTTTATGGCTGGAGTTCCCCCGTGTGACCGTAATTGATTACGGTCACATCAGGAGCCGTAATTGACATCGATCGTCACCTCGATCGAGGTATTGAAATCGGTAACTTCCAGGTGATAGGCCGTTACCCCAAAAGCACTCAACCCATAGGCGGTGTCAGTCTGTGCTTGAGGGGTTGCAGTAGCGGCTCCAGAATTGAGCGTGAAGTTAACCCCAGTCCAGAATGTGCTGGTTTCACTCAGTGGTTGGTAAATTCCGAATACGTAAAATCCGTTGCCATTGCTCAATAGCGAGGTGAGGTTCAACGCTCCAGCGGAGAAGTCAACGCCTTCTACGTAGCGAGTGCGAGTAATGCCGTTGAGATCCTCTGGGGGCAATGTGGCAGAGTAATACATCCACAGTTCCGAGCCTGCCAGGTTTGATCCGGTCATGTTGGCGATCAGGCTGCTACTGGTTGGGGTGGTATTGAAAATTTGAATTGCGCCGCCGCTGGCAACCTCAAAATTTTGGCGCGTCACTCTGGTTGCTTTGACCGCTCCCCCGCTGGCAACCTGAATTGATTTGGTCACTGGGGTGCGGCTGTAGGGATACTGCCTGAAATTGACCGCGCCCCCACTGGCTGCTTGAAACGAAAATACTTTGCGATAAAGAGGGGTTGGAATTGCGTTAACGGTTGGAATGTTTCCTAGCAGCAACGTGTCAACACCCACCACGCAGCGATTCTCTCCCATCGCGATCGAGAACCCTTCTGCCAGTGTGGCAAAGTTACCATCTTCTTCCACCACATCCACCCGACAGAGCGGGGTGTAATCCCACCAGTCATCCCCCAGGTTGGTGGTGTAGTTGTGCCCCTTGTAGCGACCCCACAAAACCCCACCCCAGGTTTTTGCGAGAGCCGTAGCAGCGGCTTGCGGATCATCCCCAATCAGATATTCAAAATTCAACTCCCGATTCCACGCGGCAAACTCTGCCCCGTTGCGCTGAGGCATCCGTACCCGTGCCTTGATGGTTTTGTCTTCTACCGAAAACGCAGGGGGATAGGAGTCAGGTGCTGGAGGTTGAGCACCGCCGCTGTTGCTAGTCGTGCGGGTCTCTCCGGTAGAAATTAGCCCTGCCAGGGAGTCAGGAGCAAGATAAATGTCATCTTCCTCATAAGCCTGTCTGAGATTGTCTGCAACCTCAGGATAGGCGTTTGCTAGTGACTGGAATGATTTGTCGATTTGCTGCCACTCATCCGCTTCGGTTTCACGCCAGCGTTGCGCTAAGCGATCGCTCTCAACCATGCGGGTAAAGTCGTTGAGCCAATCTTCTGACTGATACTCAAACTCTTCTGGCACAACCGCCCCGATCGGCTCAAATGTGCGTGTGGTTTTTGTCAGCCCTTCCACCAGTTCTGGGGGGGCTTCATCCTGCAAATCAGGATCATCCGTTGGGCTGGGCAGTTGCACCCGCAAGAGTCCAGCGTAGTCGTAATCAGTGACCACACGTTCTGCCAACGTCAGATCAAGTTTGCCTGAGATCGTGAATCCAGTGGGATAAGTGCTGTAGATTTCCCGAAAGACCACGGCTTTGGTTCGCCAAGTCTCAACTACATGCTGATAGAGTCGCCCCTGATTGCCTTGCTCACAATTCCCATCACCTGGAGTGATGAGGTTATTGGTTTCGTAGTAATAGGTTTCTCGAACCAATTCAGAATCAATCAGGTTGGTTCTACCTTTGTAGAGCGGATCTTCTGGCAGTAACAACCCAACGGGTTCTTTGCTGGAGATTTCAATTTGTCGCTTCTTGGCTGCACGCAAAAATCGATCGGTGGTCTGGCTCTCCTTAATCACGATCGTCTGGGTGCCAATTCCCCCAACCAGGGAGAAGGGACCATACTCGGTTGATTGAGTGGTAGAGCTATTGCGCGATCGCCGCAGAAAGGGATATTGAGCCACGACCGTTACTCGACTGGGGGGTTGCTCGCCTCCCAGTCGATCGACCGAAACCGCGCCGGCGCGAATATCAATAGCAAAAGTGGTTGCTGCGTCCAGATTGATCCGGGCTGCCCTCACCTGCCCCAGGCTATCCACATACAGAAAGTAACCTGCCCCGGCTGCAATTTGTGCAGCCTGGTCAATGTAGCTCCCCCTTAACAACTTCGGTTGAGGTGCCCTAAGAATGCCGGGAATGGTGTCAATGCAGTTTGGGCATTCGGCTGCACTGAGCAGGTTGTTGATCACGGTGGTGACGGGGACACTACTCCCAAGGCACACGCCCGACTTATCCCCGATCGGTTCGCGGTATCGCAACAGGGCAAAATGATCGCCCACTTGAATTTCCAGTTGGCGACTGGTCCGATCGTAGGCACTGCTGATAATCCGCAAGCTGCCTCCTCTAGGGGGCGGTCTGAGGGTGCCTGTGGAATCAGCAACCGTAATCAGAACTGGGTTGCCTCTATCCCATCGGGTATTCACCCGATCGTCTAAACTCTCCCCAAACCCGATCGGTTTTTTCAGACGCACCGACCCGGTAAAACTGACCAACCCCTCGCCTTCACCCAGCTTTGAGTCTGCTCCATCAAAGCCAACCAACAACGAGGTGACATTCAGTCCCCCGATCGTCAGCGTGTAATTGCGAATGCTGAGGTTGATGCTCATGCGGGAACGGGGTCAAGTTCTTTGAGTACAAATCGACAGTTGTAGGGATACCTGCCACTATTGGTGCGTTGAAAGTTGGGTTCAAATAACCTGACGTAAAACTTGGCGGGATACTCAATCCCTCCCCCTGAGAGGTTGGTCACTGCTGCCCCTGTTGCCAGGGCGCGAGTGCGTGGGGTCTGATCCTCGGTGTGTGGAAAAATCCAGTCTTCGCACGTAATTCGATAATCCTGTTGTGCAATCCGTTTGCGCTCCGATCGTCGCCAGATTTGCTCCAACGCCTGCTTGATGGGCTTGGTTGCCATGGCAGCGATCGTCCAGATGCGCTTCGGTTCGTAGAGCGAGCCACTATCAAGCGATGCCCCAAACAGGCTGTATTCGGTGTCCCCGTTCTCCTGAAAAAGACACTCGTATCCCCCCTGCTCAAATTCGATCAGGGTGGTTGAAAAGGCATCAATTGAGAGCGTCAGACGATCGGGCATGTTTGGAGAGGTTAGGATGAATTACTCCTAAAGTTCCTACTGCGATAGCAAAAAGTGACTGCCAACCAGTCGGTCGATCTTCGGTGGATGCTGGATACGGAGTTGAATTTAGCAAGTTAAATACACTCCCAATCCTTGTCAGTTGAGGGTTCTTCCGGTTATCAATGATTAAAGTCTATTTGAGCAAATATTATGCCCAAAGCACTGAAGATCGGCGGCTTGGCAATTCTGGCTTTCTTTGCAGTGTGGCTGGTCTGGAGCGCTTTTGCTACAATCAAGCCCACAAAATCCCCGGAACAGCAACAGGCGGAGGATGCCTTGAAAAAGCTGGATGAATTGCAGCAGAAACAATCCCCTTAGTGTTGCGAGTTGACCTGGGCAGCAAAATCGAACGCAGGTGGATGCTAGAAGCAGAGTTCGATCTGGCAGCTTAAACCCCAGGTTTTAAGCTGCTCGCAACCCAGTAGGAACGCTAGAGCGATTCTGTCAACCAGCCTATCGATCTTCTGAAAGATTTACGTGCTCAGTGGGGCGGTTGCGGTTCTGTCTGCCTATTGCCAACCAGCCTATCGATCTTCTGAAAGATTTACGTGCTCAGTGGGGCAGTGGCAGTGCTGTCCGCCTATTGCCAACCAGTAGATCGGCATTCTGAAAGATCTTACTGCACTCCGGACAAACCCAACTGCGAGATTTGCACCTGTCAACCAGCCGATCGGCATTCCAAAAGATCTTACCGTCAGACGATCGGGCACGTTAGAATCGATGAATCCTGTCAACCAGCCGATCGGCATTCCAAAAGATCTTACGCCGAATCCCAGATTTCAAGCTGAATAGGCTTTTCAGACTGGTTTTGCAAGCTCTTTTCAGAAAGTCGATTTTCCCCAGGATTGCTGGTTGTGAACTGACTACAGGTGTCGTCAAGTCCAGTTGGGTCAGAGGTTCCAGCATTTGCAAGCACCTCTTTACCTCCCCTTCTCTGCGTCTTTCCCTTTCGGGTATTTCGGGCAGTTCTAGGGGTAATGGGAATCTGAACAGTGTCAGATCCCTGCAAGTCCGAAGACTTGTACCTTTTGGCTGCATCCTCAGCAGAGTCACAGACAGCAGTGCTGCCAGGGCTACGCATAGCCAAGCCTTGTCGAATTGCTGGGGCAATCCGCAAGGTTCTGTTATGGGCGGGCAAAATTGCGCCACACGCCCCATGCAAGACGGAACTCAGGAAGTTGCAAGCTCCTACTCCGTCTCGATCGCCCAACCAACCACAACCCCCTTTGGAGGTGCGGCAGTGGTAGTTACGGTTGCGAGGTTTATGCCTGCGACCGCAATTCGGGCAAACTTGTGATGAAAACGCTTCATTGGCTTCTTCGGTGCCTTCAGCGCCTTCTAATTCTAATTTTTCATCCAGGTACTTAACCTGAGTGGGCATCTCCCAACGGTTGTTACGAGCAACCTGCTTGATCCGACGCTTGCCTTTCTTACGACCTTTGGGCAGGTTGCCTAGTTTACCCACATAAACTTTAGATACCTTGTTTTCAATGCACCACTTCACTGCTGCACGGGTAACACAGTGGTTGGCATAGGTCAGTCTGACACGATAGTAATCGGCTGCTTTCTCTTGTGCCCGCTTGAGTACCATCTCACGATTGCTGCGTCGCTTTAATCCCTGTTCTTTGCGGCGTTGACGAATGATCCGCAACGCATAACGAATGTCATTCCCTTGACGTTTTTTGCCCTGGCGTTGCCGATCGTTGTCTTTCTCCTGCAACTGACGATAAACCAACTTTTCTTCAGAAGAGAGGTACTGTCGAATTTGCCCCCGCAATGTGCGAGAGCGTAGACGATTGATTTCTCGGTAACGGCTATCCCTCTCACGCTTGAGCGCCAGGATATTTTTACCGCTAATGGTTGCTGTGGTGCCATCCTTGAGAGCTAAGACCATTGCTCGTTTTTGCCCAAAGTCAACGGCTGCAATCTCGGTTAGTTCTGGGTTACGCTCAACAGGCAATTTACGGGTGAGGTGGAGGTAGAACTTGCCACTGCGCGATCGAGTGATTTTGGCATCACTTTCAATTTTTATTCCCTGTAGTTCTGGAAGTCGAAGCTTCAGAACGTAATTGCCGTTCCCCAGGATGAGGCGATCTCGGTTCTGAACGACCAGTTGATTGCTGAAAAAGAGTGTATGCAGTCCTTTTTTCCGCTTGGGCAATTGAGCATCATAGTTGCCATTCTTGCGATGAGTAAAGTAGCTCTGGATATTTGCCTCAAAATCCTGACAAATTAAACCTTGTGTCTGCCCTGGGACTCCATAATCAGGTTTTGCCTGTTTCTCGGTTGCAACAATCCAGCGATCCTGACCTTTGGCTTTACCTGATTTGGCGGGTTTGTTGACTAGTTGTCGAGGATAAAGACAGGCTTTTTGGGGAATCAAAGTCCGGATTAACTCAGTCGCCCATCCCGTCTGTCTGACATCAACAAAAGGATCTGCTTCCCAAGGCTTTTCAGGATTTAAAGCTTTAGCCTGCTCCCATGCCTCACGTTTGTAGCGAAGGAAATCAATCAGTAAGTTATAAATTTCAGCACTTGAGCGCATCATATTGAGCAACAGCTTGCGCTGTCGTGGTTTGGGGTGAACCTCAATTTTGAGTGTGCGAACGGTGCTATCCATAATGTGAGATGTGGCGAGTTGTGCAAAGGGGGGTGAGTAGCACTCACCCCAATCGTCAGGTTTTAGAACGGTTGGTTGCAATCGAGGACTTCAAACACCTCGTAACCAAGCAGCTTGTGCGTCACCTTCTGATGGCAAATCTCACGCATCACATCAGCAAAGCGATCGCTTAGGGTAGTAATCTCAAGACCAACTTCGTGACCCGTTCTGCGGTTGATCAGGGTGACGATGTGAACAAAAGCGGGAACGATCGTGGGAAGTTGAGCAGTTTCGGGAAGTTGTGCAATCATTGATTTAAGACCTTTAACGGTTGGTTTTTTTGAGAGAAGGCGGTTACTTGCTTGCGAGGCGTGACCGTCTTTTCTCATGCCTACACTTTAACTTATAACGTTACTCTTGTAAAGTTAAACGTGTTAAGTTACTATGGTTGCGTGACTTGAAACGTGAGACATTAGAGGAGGTGTTGAATTTGTGATCGAAAACGTGAAAGTAGTGCGGACTATAGAACTAGAAGTTCTTGATCTTGGTAGACAAATCAAGACAGCCAGAAAAGCAGACGGTAGAAGCGTTACTGAAATTGCTGCTGCTGCTGGCATGTCCGTTCAAAACTGGTATCGAATTGAAGACGAAAGACAGTCTCTACCCGAAGACACCCTCAGGCTAATTGAGAAGGTTTTGGGCATCGATTTTGGAGTCGTCTTTCCAGACAGCAAAGACTAATTCTGACTGATCGAATTTTCTTGACAAAGACATAGCAAACCGAGGCGGGGTTGGTAGCCAGTCGCCTCGGTTGCACTCCCATACGCAAACAGGAGCAATTTCATCATGACTGAAAAGTCTAATTTTTCGTTCAAAGATTTCTTTATGCCGCAAGTCGGTGGCTCTGTATCTGGAGCAAGTCACGCCATTGAAAAGGGCGATCACGAATACGCCGATCAATGCCTGAACGCTGCTGAATATTGGCTGGAAAGAGCTAAAGAGCAGACTGAAAAGCAAATTGCAGATCGAGATGCTGGCACCTATGATCCAGACAAATACCTAGAAGACATGTCCAAGCTTGAAGAGGTGCCAGAAAAAGATGTCAAATTCCCAGAACCCACGCCTTGGTGGGAAACATGGAAAAGATGATCGCGTCTTTAGTCAGTTCTCAGTAACCGTGAAACAAAACGCATTCTGCGCCATTTACGCTATCTGTGGATGGACTTCACAACGCCTAGAGGGGGCATTCGCTCTAGGCTTTACCTACTCAAGCGCTGTATTGATTCAAGACGTTAGTGACGATCGCAGCCACATAACCCGTTACGCAATCCGTTTTCTAAACAATTCAATCGCGCTTGAGTGGTTGCTAAATGCCCTTTTGCAGCTTGAGGACGGATGGAGAGTAGAGGGTGAAACTCTTTACTCTCCAGATGGTTCTCAGCTTGAGAAATCGATCGACGACTTGATCATCTCAGCAGTTCAGGGTGCTTGGGACTGCGGGGAGAATTAGTTTCCCG
>ERZ1066133.414-NODE-414-length-19706-cov-8.608264_pt1 | contig 19706 bp, 43 predicted proteins | sample MGYA00382780_ERZ1066133 | MGnify/ENA primary metagenome ERZ1066133 (study PRJEB33369, sample SAMEA5778363) | biofilm metagenome | biome: Industrial cooling water; feature: Water cooling tower basin; material: Biofilm | place: United Arab Emirates | collected... | reverse complement strand
ACGGGTGCAGGTTCAAGCTCGGGCGGTTCGTCGGGCCCACGCCCTTGGGAGGTGAGTCGATACTCAACGGCTCGCTCAAAGGTGTCGGGCTTTCCCACCTTCCACAGTTCGAGGTCGCCCCGGGCAACAAGCTCGTCGAGCGTTCTTGTTATCACGGCGGTTTCGAGTTCCAGCGTCATGGGCGCGCCGCGCATGTACTGAAGCACCCGGCGTTGAAGTTCAGTTCGCGCTGCCACTGGGAGTCTCCTTCCGCCCGCTGACGAAGTGAGCGTGATCTTCTTCGTCGGTTTCTTCGACGGGCGACCCATCCTCGGGACCGAACTGAGCGCGGCCGTTGGCGTCGAAGTAGCCCTCCGTAAAGGAGTTCGCCGGAACGAAGACCTTGAAGCGCCCATCAAAGAACTCGCTCGCGGGGCGGATGAAGGGCATGTCCTCGAAGCCCGGCGCGCAATACATGACGCCCGGTTCCATGGTGGCCTCGATGACGGTCAGGGCCAGGTACTGATACACGTGGCCGGTCTTGATGTGCAGAAAAAGCATGGTAACTCCTTAGCTGTAGACTCCGGGGATTTCAACTTCCTCAGCAAGCTCCTCGAGTTCGCTGACGATCTCACTGTAGTCATCATCAAGGCCGCTGTAGAAGTCGATCACGGCCTGGATCATGGAGATGGCGTTGCCCAGTCGAACCTCACGGCTCGGCGAGCGCTTCTTGCGTTTCGGCAGGTAGATGGTGTAGGGTATGGACACCTCGTCACACGGAAACTCATCGATGTTGACCTGGCGACCGTTCAGCGTGTCGGCGGACTCGGTCAACGTCGAGTACTTGTCGCCGTTCTGCAAGCTCTCGGGCATGCTGTCGGCCCACTCCTGCAGCTCTTCGCCGAGTTGGTTCATTTCGGCCACAGCATCCTCGACGAGCGCGGACGGTGTGCCCTGACGAAGTTCAGCCTTATAGCTTTTCATTGTTCTTCTTCTCCATGAGTTGGTATTGGCCGCGGCCGAGACGTTTCATGGTGCCCTCGATGACCATCATGGACAGCATGGGCCCGGCGGAGCGCGGACTGTAGCGATGGGCAAGAAGAGGATCTTCGAAATCGCCCACGTAGAAGGGTCGGCTGCCGAAGTTCTTTCGGACATAGGTGATCATCAGGTCGCCGAGTCGGGTTTGACTGGGCGGCGTCTTGCGCTCGTCGGTATCGAGCTGGGTGTATAGGCTTGTCTTATAGCCCATCTCCCGCAGGATTTCCTGAAGGACGCGAGCTTCCTCGGCGTCTTCGCAAACTGTTTCGAGTATGGTTTTCATGACACGTCTCTCTGTGTGTCGTCATCATCGCATGATGGTTTTCCCTTGTCAACAAGGGCGTTCTGATGCCCTATTGGACGGGCTTCCGCGGGCGGATGATTTCGATCACCGCGGCCTTGTCCTTAAGCTCAAACACCCAGCCTCGCATCTTGAGACTGGGTGGCACGGGCTTCTTGGCGGCGGAGTGTCGGCGCATCTTGTCGCGCGCAACCTTGGGGTCAACGTTCAGCTCTCGAGCGACATCGCTCAGCTTGATGACTGTGTTGACCACAGGGGCACGGACGTGGCCATGGTGGATCATCATGTCAAGGATCAGCTCGATCAGCGTGGAGCGATCGATGTTGCTGTCGGGTGGTAGTTCGGCTTTCTCATCGTCCACGTACTCGTTGTGGGTGTTGATCAGTAAAGCCATGGAGTCACCTTCGAGGGTGACCCTCATTTCCGCTACGGTAGGTTTCATGATGTCTTCCCTGGACTCAATGGTTTGACAATATCAACATGGCATGGTCTTGTCAACCACCGTTGACACGGGGCTGAAGGGCGGCGCTGTCACCTGCCATCAACCCATCGAGCCCGTCCTTCGTGTGGAGCTTGAGCTGAGTCCTGCTCTTGACCACTCGCACGAGCTGTTTCTGGAGGAATGCCTCGACTTCCTTCTCGAGCTCGTTCTGGATCACGACGAGCTCACGGCTGGTCAAAGGGTTGTCGTGGAAGCGGGCCTGATCACAGCGCTGCTTGATGCGGAGAGCACAGGCGCGCTTGAAATCCTTGCGGTACTGCGCCCGCTCGCGTTTCGACATGCCCTTGGGCAGGTAAATCTTGTAGAGCGACTCGACCTGTTCGGCCAAGAACATGAGCAGCTGATGGGCGATCTGCACGTTGACCTTCGTGCCGGCCATCTTGAAGGTGTCGTCGGCGAAGTAGACCATGGTGACGCCCGTCATGATCTTGACGGCGTGACCCAAGATCTTGAAGTAGTCACGGTCGAGCGTATGAGCTTCGCCGTAGGATACCGAGCTGACGGTGCCCAGGTCGCGAAGCTGGATGTTGTACTTCATCATCAGCTTGCGGGCCATGTTCATGGCGTTCGCTGCTTCGTCTTCGCTCGGGTTGTTGTTGGCGAGCTCGAGCAGGTGTTGGATTTTGTTGTGGATGTCGGTCATGATCGTCTCCATGTGTTTCGATGGATTAACGATACATGGATGGCAAAAACCTTACAACAAAAATATGGCCAGTCTAGCTATTTTTTCGCTTAAGGGTTGCGTCGGTATCTTCGACCAACACACAGCCTCGGACGACTGGAAAGATGAATTGTCCACACTCGCTGCAGTAGTTGGGTAGCCGATGGTTCACATAGCAGAGTAATGTGTGACAGCACGGCGTTTCAATCAGCCGAAAGTTTACCCTTTCGCTTACGACGGCGCGGTGGCTGGATGAAATATCGGTAGAGGATATTGGTGAGGCCAGACTTTTCGGGATGGTCATGGATCCACATTCCTGTGTGGGGCTTGAAGTGCTGGCGGAAGAAATCATCCATCACTTTGTTGCCGGTGAGTTTTGTCGGGTCTATTCTACGTGCCAGCCGGTCGTAGTCACCGTCGGACATGATTGGCTGGTTCAAGACCTCATAGGCGTATGCGGCCAGTGAGACCTTAATTCTCAGCCGTGTCTGTCGGCAGTAATTGCTTGTTCTCGGCTTCACGTTTCTTCCTCGCCCACAGAGCATCGTTCAGGTATGGGTCGCTCCCGATAACATAGGAGTTCTCCATGAAAATGTCAACCGCGAGGTTATCGATGGTAGCGAGCTTTACGTGCAGCGTCATCCATGCTGTTTCCTTGCCTGGTCGATCCAGTTCAAAGCGTGGGGGTCGTCCCGCTTGGCGTCCTGAACGATCTCCAATGCCTTGAATGGGCTGTGGCCGGCTGCCTTGAGAACCTCGTAGTCGCTCAGCGGCTCTTTGCGGGGTGTGGTTGTTGGCCGGGCGTCGCCCTTCGTCTTGTAGGATGTGACGATTTTACCCTGGCGGTCCATCAAGAACTTGCTGTCGTTGCGGGTGTACCAGATATCGCCGTGCTCGGTGTTGCGGATGTCGGTGTCGCCCTGCTTAAGGCGATACCGCCGCTGCCTCGCCATGGGTCCCTTCTGGATGTCCTCGAAGGTCGCCACTTCGACGGATGTGAAAGGCTTGGTCATCCCTTCCACGCCACACGCAGCGGGTGCTCTTCAAGGCTGAGCGCACCGCCGCCGGGCACATCGAAGACGACCTTGGCGTTGCCCGGCAGATCGAAGGCCTTGATGATGTCCGCAAAGGTGATGAGGCCGGTGTGGTAGGTGGTCGTGACGCGCTTGGTGTTGATGATCATGGTGTCCTCCTATGGGTGGGCGTATCGCATTGCGACCAGGTGGGCAATCTCGTCGTTGGTGCGGGTGGGGTCGAGATGGAGCTCGTCGCTGATCATGTCCCGGTAGTCAGCGTCGGGATGCAGTTGCTGAGCTTTGGCGTCGATGGCGTCGACCCGCTGGCGGGCGTAGACGGCGTTGAACTTCTCGTTCGCTTTGAGGGCGACCCGGGTGGTGACGTCTACGTTCAGGTAGCGGAGCTCGTTGGCGTGGTCGGTCCAGCGTTCTTCGCGGGTAAGAGGGCGCGGGTGGTTCTCGATGGTTTCGGTCATGATGTTCTCCCTTTCGTGTATGTGTATCGGATCGGTGCGCGCGTGTCAACGCCAGATTGACTCAACAAGGGCAAAAAAATGCCTATGTTTAGGAGTCTGGTCGATGGATCTGTCAACATGGGCAGTTTACTGCCTATATTGAGGCTTTTATTCGATGGATCTGCAAGGCCCAGCCGCTGGTGCTACAAGGGGACTCCTCCGGACTTTTTCAACTCCTGCCGACGGTGGGTGTTGGCGGCGGCCCCGACTCGGCCGATCAATGACGCCTCTCTCTCGATGGAGGCGAGGCAGAGGAGAGGTCATGTGTGCGGCAGCACACACAAAGAAAAGATTAAATCATTATGAATGAGTATTCACATTGTGCATAGCCACGCATACACGCATGGCCACACGCATACACATGGCTACACGCCATGGCCAAACGCTCCCTCTTCATGCATAGCGCCACGCGCAGAGAGGCATGCATATGGACACGCATCACGCAGCACAAGATAAAAGATAAACGCATACGCCCGCACACTACACATCTACGCCATACAGCGGCATAGCACGTGGCTACACCGCTGCATGTAGACGCCGGGGGTATACCTACAGGTCAGAAGCAGGACCGACGTGCTCTCCTCTTTGGCGCCCCTGCCGCCGGGCGCGCGAGACAAGAGCGACGAGAACGAAAGAAACGGAGAGCTCCGACTCGCACTCGTCCAGGTCGCGCTGCAAGGCTTCGCGCTGCAGAGCCCAAAAGCGAATCCTCATTCCGAAGCCTCGCATGTGTAGGTAGCCACAGTGGTGTAGCGCTGCAGCGTGAAAGCAACGTCGAGACAGTCGCCCTCGGTGTCATACGCAGCGACGGCCACAGACACGTCAGGCGCGTGGAAGACGAGTACCGTGAGGGTATCCTGCGCGAAGGCGGCAGCAGCGGTCATGAGAGCCGCACAGACGGCGGACAGGCAGATGGCGGGGAGTGATTCGGGTTTCATCACTTGGTCTCCTGTGCTTGCTTGTGAGCGTCGGCGGTGGACATGCCGTTGTAGCGGCCTTCGTCGAAGGCGTCACGCTGGCGGAAGTAGAGCGCTTCGGAGTCGCGCGAGGCGCGGACGTCATCGGCGACGGCGAGCTTGCCTTCGCGCATGGCGCGGGTGATGTCGCGCGGGCGTTCTCGGCGCGGGCGGCATGAAGCGCGCGGGCGAGGAAGGCAGCGACGAGGTCGGAGGTGTTGGTCATGATTGAGATCCTTCGTTGGGTTGGTGAGATCAGCTTAGGGCCGATCTCGCCGGTTGTCAATCAGAAATCTCCACAGGGCAGGTCGAGCGCCTGGATCTTCCAGACGTATTCGATTTCGTTCTCCCTCAGCCAGGCGGTGATCGCTTCGTCGGTGTCGCTCTCCGGCAGGTCGGTGTCCTGACCCATCTCGTAGATGTCCCGCATCAGCGCTTCGCGCGCTGCCTCGGTGTTGCTGAAACCTTCGATCTCCAGCTCTCCGTCGCTGTAGATGACTAAGATGACGCGTCGATCTTCGCTTGCAAGGGCGGCGATTTCGAGCAGGCGGGCGTTCTCGGCGCGGGCGGCATGAAGCGCGCGGGCGAGGAAGGCAGCGACGAGGTCGGAGGTGTTGGTCATGATTGAGATCCTTCGTTGGGTTGGTGAGATCAGCTTAGGGCCGATCTCGCCGGTTGTCAATAGTCCATCTCAAGATCGACGCCCGGGCACGGGCACTGATGCATCCACATGAGCATCGCCCAGTCGTTGCCCAGCTCGACGTGCATCAGCGTCCGGTTCAACCCAGCGGTTTTGCCGATCAACGGCGTCCGCAGGTTGAGCAGGTCGACGAGCATCTCGCCGCGCTGTAGCATCAGCTGAGCCTCCTCGTCGGGCTCAACGTAGACGTCGAGGGAGCCGTCCATGTCGGGAAACCACCCGAATTGCTTGGACTCGAGCTGGTCGTAGACGCGGTGCAGTTCGGCGGTGAGGGCGTTCATCACTTGGTCTCCCGTGCCATTTGAATGGCTTTGCGAGCGGCGGCAAGTTCGTCGCCATCAAAGCGGATCATGCCGCCGTTCTTGGGGGTGGCATTCACAAGAACGGATAGCGAGTCGAGAAGAGCACGGGCAGCGGTTTGAGAGATGGTCATGATTGAGATCCTTCGGGTTGGGGTGACGCGCACGGGTGAGGCGCGCGTCATGTTGGGGTCAGACGTGCTTGTAGGTCAGCGTCGCGAAGACGGCGGTGACGGGCGCGGCGAGGACGAGCGCGAGGACGCGCACGTCGAGGTCGAGGACGAAGGCAAGGGCTTCGAGCATTTCAATCTCCTGTTACGTCGTTTCGATACGTTCAATATAGGCGAACTTGCAATGGATGTCAACACCAATCTTGCTGAACAATGCGAGGTCATTGTTTCTCGGCTGAAGGCGGGAAATGTCCGAAAAGCCGCTCCCCGCGTAGCTAGCATACGGGGGCAAGCTACCCGCGTTAAAACCGCCTTCGTGCAAGACGGGTCACGCCGCGGGTTCCTCGCCCGTGTAGCTGGCATACGGGGGTAGGGCCGAAGGCCAGCAGCCCGCTGGACATTGTGAGAACGGATTGTGCCAGAAATGTGGCGGGGGTTGCCAGCAGCCCGCTGGCCTTTGCCCAACGAAAATACCCGCCCCCATCGCTGGGAGCGGGCGTTGATCATGCCTCGATCATTCGGGCGTTTTGATGATTGCATCAATCATCTTGAGGTTCGCGTCGGTGCGCGCGTATTCGTACCTCGCATTTTTGCGGGACGGGTTTTTGATCGCCGTCGGGGTCGCGAGGGGCTTCGTGCGGGCGACGTTCGCGCGCATACGCCGACGGGCGATTTTTTCGTCGATCTTCAATTCGCGTGCACGTTGCGCGACAGAGAAGGTTTTGACGACGGGCGCCTTGGGGGCCTTCTTGCCCTTCGGGGCGGCGGGCGCGACGGGGGCGGAGGCGGGGGTTTCGTTCGTCATGATCGTTTCCTTTTGTTACATCGAGGACGTTGTGTCGTTCGATGTATTCAATATAGGGTCGGGGCAAGGTCGGGTCAACAGAAATCTTGCCTCATTTTTGGAAACAATCGCCAGGCATTGTTTCGCCCCACCCGACACGTCATCACACCCCCGGGCGGGCGCGCGCGTTATCCGAAAGGCAAGACGAGGTCAACAGAAATTTCTTGCCCAAACCGAGAAAAAAAGATTGACAAGATTTGGGCCGGTTTGGCCGCCCTTCGCCCCCGCCCGCGTAGCTAGCATTTCAGGGGCGTCTGGCCTCGGTCAGCGGCTCCGACATATCTAGAACGGATTGTGTCAGGAATGTGCCGGAGGCCAGCAGTCTTGAGGCCAGCAGTCCTATGGCGAGGGGCAATTTGATAGGGGTTTGCCAGCAGTCTTCTGGCCAGAGAGCCACTGGGGCCAGCAGTCTGCCGGCTGTGAGTGAGAGAGGGGAAGACCAGCAGCCTACTGGCAATCCGCCTAAGACTAACGGCCCGAAGGCCGTCAGCTGAGTCATCCGTTGACGACCGGCAGGTCCTGGACGCCGATGACCGGCGACGCTTGGCGCTGCTTCAACCAGTGATCAAGATCGGCGATGGCGAGGTCGAGGTCAACCTTGCGGTAGCCTTTCTTGCCGGTGATCTGTGCAGCGGCAGCGAGCGTGTTCGTCTTGGTCCACTTGCGGTTCGGCTTGATCCCGGCCTTGAGCAGCTTCAGGCCAGCTTTCAGGGCAGCGGCGCGGTAGTAGTTCTGCTCATCGGGGGTTACGAATGAGGTCATCTTGATCGAGCTCCATTGCTTTGTTTCGGTATATACATCATACAAGATCCAGTGTCCAGTGTCAACGCCAATCTTGCTAGTGGACTGCTGGCACTACGTGCTTTTTTATTAGGGCCAGACCAGCAGTCTGCTGGCCAGAGGCTTCGCCATCGTTGGGCGCCAGGGCACACCCCACAACCCAAAAACCTTTTCCCCATTTCTAGCCCCTCAGCCCCTAAAGACGAAGTGCCGCTGTTTGGTGCGGTCGTTGGTGTAAACGTTCTGGCCATCGATCCAGCTATACACCGTTGCTCCTTCGGGATCAACCACAGTGAACCTGGTCCAGCCGCTCATGCGTTCGCACCAGATCGACCGAGCTTCAGGATGTCGGCGCACCAGATTCTCAAAGATCATGACGCACCCGCTTGATGTGGGCACGACAGTCGGCCAGCTGTGCGGCCAGCTCTTCCTCAGCTTCCAGGAGCTCGAGGAGGATGTCGAGCTTCTTGAGGCGCCGGTAGTTGAACAGGTAGGCGTGGTGATCGATGAACTCGGGCAGCACCGCATCGCTCCATTTCCAGTGGAGTGGGTCGATCATACTGCCATTCTGCATCGTCTCCAGATCCACAGGTACGCCATGCACGTCGATGGTCTGGACGCTGCGCACCCCGTGCTCGTCGATGTCGAAGGTGATGACGCGGATGTCCGTGCCGTCGGTGTCGATGAGGATTTCTTGCATGGCTTCACCCGTAGACAATGACGGAGATGGCGTCGACCAGGCGCCCGGTGGGTACTGCGCCGGTGTCGAGGTGCTCGCAACCCTGCTGCTGCACGATGTCCTGCAGAGCGACGGCGGCCGGCAGGTCGTTCGGCCCACCCATCATTACGAGGCGGCCGATGGCGTGGCGCAGGGCATCCTCGATGTCCATCTGAGCATTGCGGCGGATGGTGTTGGCAACGTTGTCGGGTATCATGATCGGTTTCCTTTTGTTTGTTCGTAGCATATCATCGCACGATGCGGACGCCAGTGCAACGCCAATCTTGCCGGCCAGACACTATTTCTTGCCAGCAGGTAGGGAAAGGCCAGCAGTCTACTGGACTAGAAGGCTAAGGCCAGCAGTCTACTGGGGTCGGGCTGGTAGCTGGCGGCCGGCAGGCTGAAGGCCACAGGCGAAGGGGTCGTTTGTCCCAGGGGGTTGCGACGAGTCAGACTTCCCCGCGCGCGTACTCCCGGAGTCCTTTCTGCCACTTGGCCTCGAGAGAGTCGATCTGCTTGGCCATTTCCACACTGCCGCCGACCTCATCGATGAACTCCGACATCACCAGCACGAGTGCCAGGTCGACCGAAGTTGCCTCCAGACGCTGAATACGGCCCATTGCCTCGAGGAAAACCTGGTGAAGACTCTGATCAATCATTGCTTTTTCTCCTTTTCTAAGCCGAATATGGACGATTTTGTGCCAGTATTGAACGCTTATTTAGCTTCCGCCAGCTGCTTATTTTGCCTCCAGCTACTATGAGGCCCTGCACTAGTGCCAGCAGTCTACTAGCCATATTACCCGCCTCGCAGAGGTAATATCTGCGGTAGATAGCGCTTTTTCGGTGCTTTTTAGCCGCTTTTCGGCTACTTTGGCGTCTTTTGGAGCGGAAGTGTCGCTTCTAGAGCATATATGAACGTCTGTTCGTTTCTGGTGCTATCTGAGCTTGTCTTAGGTGAATAGACGTTCGTTTATACAGTCCAGACTAGGAAAAAGGGCGTAGCCTACAAGCCAAAAACCTATTTCCTATCTATAGCCCCTAGCCCCTAGCCAGAAGTTTTAGGACCTTAGGCCTCTGGGCTCTATTTAGGACAATCCATCCCCAAAAACAACCTCCAAAAACACGTCCACGTCTGCATTACTCCCTCACGCGCGCGCGTAAACATACACAATAATAATAAACACACACTCAATATATACTATATATATGATATATAACAATCTTTTCCTCATTACACTTCACACACACCACACTAGCCGATTTGTACCCCCACCCAGCCGTAGTTCGCAATTTCAGTATTTGCATGAAGCGACGTTTTTGGGGGACAAATTTGGTGCCCCTGTTGAACACCCCAGTCCAATCAATAACTTAGAAACTCAAATCAATAAGGCACAAAAATGCCCCCTTACTCAAAATTCAGGGAGACTTCTGGGACCAAAACACGTCTATTTGTCCCCCACCGCCCAAAATACAAGCACCATCGCGCCCCATTGACACATGACCCAGGTCATGCTATACATCATGCATGAAACCGAACACTCTCAGACACTTCACTCAGCAGTTCCTGACCACAGAAGAGCAGGCACACTATGCCGGCGTAACGACGGGAACATACAAGAACGCGCCCCAGAGTAAAGTCTACAACCGGCGCGTACTGATCCAACTCATCAAGGACCTAGAGCATGAAACGGCGGCCAGTGACGGAGCAGACAAAGAGTACTATCGCGCAGCGGCACAGCGAGCGAAAGCGTTCCTGTCTGAATTGCGAAACACCCCTCGACATTCTACGGGCTGATTGGAAGCTCAGGGAGATAGCGATACTCACGGGCTTCAGCCTCAAGACAATTCAGCGACAGGCGCGCGCGTATAACGTCCGCGGCCACACGCACAAACATCTGTGCCACATCGCACTCGAGCACCTTGAGACGATCGAGCCCCGCACCGAGCGCATCAAAGAGCTTCACGCCAGGGTGTTATCATGGCTCAAGTGATCCTTTGGGACACTCAGCAACGTATGGTTACACAGCGCCCCAACAAGGATCACCTCGGTGATAGCCACATCATCAAGTACCGGGGCAAATTCTACATCCACACTGGCACATACAAGGGCGACTTCATCTTCGAAGAGACAACACCCACGGAGATCACATGATCGAAGACCTCAAGCAAGCGATGGAGTTCACCCGACGCGCTCAGATGACAAAACCGCCATGTCCGGTATTGACAATGGCAGCCCTGTCGATATATAAAAACTTGGTAAACGACCTCAACAGGCGTATCGCCACACACGAGCAATGGATCAAAGATGAACTTGCAAGCGACGGATCCCCACCCCTGGATTAGCGCAGTAGCTATGGACGACCGTCGCGTCAACAAGATGACGCTCGAAACAGCTCAGATGTATTGCACATCCACCGGCCTCGGTGATTACAAGCCCACACACAACACCCACCCCCTTATCACCTGGTGCGCCAACAACATATCTTGGCTGATCCGCTTTCATCATGCTCTCGCCGGCGAATACTACCACCGCTTCGGCAAACAGCACAAAAGCTTTGTGGACGTCGGCCAATACATGATCGAGCCTCCCGAGCGTGACCCCGTCGCCTTTCGCAATCATGCCCGCTCGCCACACATGAGCCGTGAACCCGGCACATTGCTTCAGCCCGGCGAGCTCACTGTGCCCATCGATTTCTCCGACATGAACGATGTCCACAAAGCGTACCGCTACTACCTGCGGGCGCGTTGGTGGATGGACAGCAAGCCCGCAACATGGACGAACCGTGAACCACCCGACTGGCTCGATGAACCGCCGCAACGGCCGCTGCCGTTCATGCTGCGCTCGACTGAGATCGTGCAAGTGGGTGAAAACACGTGGCGCTCCATCATATGGGACGGCCTCAACCCTGCACAACGGGAGCGGATGAAGTGATCATTCGGTGTTGGCTTTGTCAGAGGGAAGTGGATAAGCTCAGCATGAGGTACTCTGAGCTTCACATGGCCACCATCGTGACTGTGTGGTGTCATGGCGAGAAGGACGAGTGCTACATCGCCGACCAGACGATGGCCGAGGCACTAAACGGCGAAGCGGATTTTCAAGAGGGCATAGCCTTCCAACCCAAGGAGATCAAGTATGACGGACATCAAAGCTATGGTGAACCGCTTTCTGTCGTGGCAGCTCCCCGACGACTTCAGCCCTGACGGCGGTATCAGCTTCGACCGGTTCATTTATCCGGACCCAAGCGGCAAAGGCGGCAAGGTGCGTGAGCCCACAGGTACTAATCTATTCAACGCCCAGCAGGCCGAAGCGATGATCCGCCATCTGCTCTACCCGTCGCCGGCCGAAATGGTGGACCTGATCGGCGAACTCGGGCGCGCGGTGTTCAACCTCATCGATAACTGCGAGACCAGTGGTCCGCCGGGCGCTGAGGTTCACATCATCACCGACGAAGATCTCGCCAAGGTTTCTTCGCTGCTCGACCAGATTGAAGCGTTGCCCTTCAGCGGGCCCAACGAGATCCTCGGGCCGGGCGCTATGCTTCAGGAAGCAATCGGTCAGCTCTTCGAGGCCAAGAAATGAGGATGTCGCTGGAGAGATTGGGGTGGACGAAGTGCAAGTGGGCTGGGATCGGCTTCGGCTTTTGGGAAACCTTTGACGAAATGCCCGGCGGCAATCATTACACCGAGGCCCATTTCTTCTGGGGCTGGTGGGTGTTTCGCTTCCGCATCTGGGTTCATCTGCCCGAGCCTGACGTTCGCCGGTGGTATCATTACCCGATTGAAATGCCCGTCAATGCTGAAGGTCAGGGCCCAGTGACTATCGCCGAGGCCACGGACATCCTATATGAGGTGTGGGACAAGACCCTTCAGTCTCATGACAGCTTCGACAATCTGCCCGACGCTATCAACGATGCTATGAGGCGGAACCACCATGGCCTGTGACGACCTTGTCTACCGAAAGCTCAAGGCCCTGGTGGATGAGAGGGGCAGTTGGCGTCGTGTTGCTGATCACTTCGGGGTTCACCCGACTTTCATCAGCAACATCATCGCCGGTATAGCCCAGCCGAGCGCGTCCATGTGTCGAAAGATGGGCATCGTGAAGAAAACTACCCGAACCACAACCGTCATCTATGAGGAGAAACCCGATGACTCTGTATGAACAGCTGGAGGACGCGACACATGCCGACTGGTCCGGAGGTACGCCGGCCGTCGAACTTCGTTTCGCCCGGGAACTGGTTGAAGAAGTTCTTCGACTGCGTTCGCTCGTGAGGTATCAGCCACTCATCTGTGGCCACTTGGTCGATGACGTGCTGGGGTATTTGGGCATGGCGCTTGCCCCTGAGGCCTTTGAGAGCATCAGGGATCGCGTCGAAAGGTTCAAGACTCACGCCTACGCTCAGGATATTCCACAGGCCTGGCTTGATGTGATCGATGAGCGGCGGCGGCAGTTCGAGAAGTTGGGCTTCACCCACCAACAGGACGACGGCTACGTCTACGCTGAACTGCCTCGGGCGGCTTTGTGCTACATTCGCACGGCGATGGGGCACCCCAACATCGATCCTCCGATGGAATGGCCATGGTCGCTTCAGCACTGGAAGCCCCGCTCGCCTCGCGAAGACCTGGTTCGTGCTGTCGCGCTGGGCATCGCCGAGATCGAACGCCTCGACCGTCAACCCAAAGGAGTATAAAGATGTCTGCACCCACTTACAACGGCCTTTGCCTTGGCGGCCCCAATCGTGGAAAGATCATGGAGTCCGATGGGCCTGTCGTCCAGATCGAACAAAAGGTGCTCGGGTTCCACAAGAACTACTACTACGTGCCGCTGTTCGGCCGTCAGGGCTATTGGCTTTGGGAGGATGAGACCAAGGGCACTATGCCCTACGATGACATCATCCGCATCCTAGTGTCGACCTACATCGAGCACTACAAGCAATGATCGCCACGCTGCTCAATCATTGCGGCACACACTACCTCGTCCATTATACGGGCGGGGTACTTATTCAAGTCTACCCCATCCATGAGAGGCTACCCCTAAACGTCAAGCTTCGGCTTAAAAATGCTGACGGCCGACTCCAGGTGAACGCCACCTACAACGACAGGGATGGCTGGTCCTTCAAACGTTGGCAAGATTAGCGTTGCAAGGATCAAACCTTGATGATATGGATAAATGATCAGGAGGATACCAATGAGCAGCAGCTTCGAAAACAGCCCCTACGTTCGGACGAAAACTTTGGCCAACGCGGCGGTGGGCATCAAGGCACTTCGCGAGGAAGATTTCGTCGACCTCGTATCCGAAACCCTCGTTGCACAATATGGAAAGGAACGCGCGACCCGGATCATTGTGGCCACCATGGAGAGGATTGCATCGGTGCAGCTATCTGTTCCCGTGCAATCTCGCACGAACGGAGACACAACATGAGAAAGCTTCTTGTTACCTGTTTGATGATCTGGACGCCGGGCCTCGGGCTTGCCGACGGCCTGACGACCCCCTACGACGATCCTGTGGTGATGGCGCCTGAGAATACCTGGACCGGACCCTATGCTGGCGTGAGCTACGGCCGGGACGACAAGATCACCGAAACGCAGCAGTGCTTCAAGCTCGACACGCCGAAAGCTTGCGACGATCCGATCTTTCAGCAGTACCCTGAGTTCAAGCGGATCGAGATTTCCTCGACCAAGTCGACCGAGGACTTGTTCGGCGTCTTCGCCGGCTACCGTCATGACTTCGGCCGTATCGTTGCGGGCGTCGAGCTTGGCCACATGGGCGAAGCGACGACCTTCGAGGGACAGGTGGGCGCTGACCTTGGCCGAGTTCTCATCTACACCCTGGCCGGAGTGAACGACGACAGCGACACGATCTATGGCGCCGGCGCTGACGTGAGGCTGGGTCGATCCCTGCTCCTGGGCGTCAAGGCGACCAACGAGATCACCACCTTGAGGGTGGGGGTGAAGTTCTGATGGAGCCTGCACTCGGTTTCGCGCTCATCCTCTTCTTCTGGGGCAGCTGCCTCACGATGGTGGGCGCGCTTGGCCTGGCCGGCGTCTTCAGCCTCAAATAACAACTTGCCCGGTGCTTAACTGTGCCGGGCTCCAATAAGGGGGCAGACCATGAAAGACCTTCACATCCGATTGCCCGAACGCCTACACGATTGGCTATTGGGCGAATGTCGAAATCGTGGCCTATCGATGAACGTGTATGTGGCCAAGATCCTCGAAGACCGTATCGCTATGGACGGCGTGAAGCAGGCCGCGGAAGCAACGAAAGGCCTGACCGCTGCTGAGTTCGCCGACGCGCTTGACTGTTTCTGGAATGCCGCCATCGGCGAGTCCCACAGACAGCAAGAGGGTATCTCGACAGCAGCCATTATGGCGGAAGGTATTCAGGCCGTTGCTAATCGGCTGAGGGAGATTGACAATGCTAAAGGGTAAGCCACCATTTCCCCTTCCTGACTTCTTCTGTCGGGGTTGCGGCACCACAACGGTGGATTGCCCCATGCTCCGTCATGACGTGTGGGCTCAGGTGGAAGCGCTGATACCACGTGGCGAAGCCCGCCGGGACTTGGTGTGCCTTCAGTGTGTGGAAAAGGCACTTGGCCGTCACATCGGTGTGGCCGACCTCCACAACTGCCCGGGCAACGCTTTCACTATCATCCACGATGAACGGCTGATGGCTCACGCCGAGCGGATGGTGCTTGAGGAGTTGATCAAGGACTCTCGGGGTGATAGTGTGCTCACGCGATTAGCGAGGGCCTCTCATCGGGCAACATCCGAAGAAGTTGCTATAGCGAACATCCACACTATTCTGGCGAGCATCCTGGAGGAATAATGAAAAGCTACACCGACGTATCTGTGGACCTTGAAACCTATGGCACCGAACCTGGCTGTGTCATTCTCGAAGTGGCGTTCACGGCCTTTGACCGACGCAACTCTGGCCGCTCGATGGCCACCATTCACCGGTTCTTGAACATTCAGGAGCAGGTCGAAATGGGCTTCAAGATCAACCATGACACCGTAACTTGGTGGGCAAGCCAGCCGGACAAGTGGGCTCGGCAGAACAGCGCCGAACGCTACCCGGTCGATGAGTGTGTCCATGACCTCCTCAAGTTCATTCACGACTATACCAACCCGCAAGAAGTGCTGGTGTGGGCGAAGGGCAGCCACTTTGACCTGCCCATTCTTCGGACGATCATGCCTGACCCCTGGCACTTTCGGAATATCCATGATCTCCGAACGCTGGCCTTCGCTTTCCCGTTCAGCAACCGCTTGGATCGGGATACTGAAAAGTTTCCGACCCATCATGGGCTCGAGGACTCCCTTTTCCAGGCCATGGAGGTTCAGGCGCTGTGTTCTATGATCGTGACGGGCGAATAGTCCAGAACATCCTGCCGAACCACGATGATCGGCGCCCACAGGTTGAGCTTACCTCGCGCGTTCAGCAACCCTTGCTGGCGCGCGTTTCTCGTATACTAGTGCCCTGCCAGCGATATAACCTCTTCATCGGTAGGGGCAACGAGCTGGGCCTTGTGGCTATACACTGGGACGAGAAGGGTGAGTATGCGGTTCGCATGAAGCCAAGAGTATGCGAGTTAAAGCTGTCGCCGATCATCTGCCTAAAGGATGACACGTATCGGTCGGCGTTTAAGCTGGGTCGACAGGTGTTGGTCTTCAGAATACCGGACTCTCGGCACGAACTGGAGAGCTGGTGGCGACGGCTTCCTGATGTGCTGGACAATCCCGGCGACCGTGTCCGAAATCTTGCCAAAAGGTAAGCAAGCCAAATAATTGTTGACTTGGCAATAACAATCGAATAGATTGTATATGCGAGCTGAGCTCGTTCTCATGATCGAGAAACCTTGGCGGGTCATTCATTTGGCTCGCCACTTTTTTTAGGCGTTGCCCTTTCATAACCCCCGCGATATGATGCGACATCGACAACGTGAGGGCAATATGAAGATCGCAGACTATGATAATAACTGCGGGCCAACCGCATTCCACCAAATTCTTCCCGACCGATCCGAACGTGAAATCTTGAAAGCCTGCTTCAAAGCCGGCTACCACCCCGACATCGGCATGCTACCCACGTATATCCACAAAGCAGCTGACCTGCTCGGGTTGCGGTGGGAGTCAATTAGCCTTCGCTCGATCAAACCTTCACACGGCGCGGGCGGTGATATGCGAAACAACATCACCCTCTCCCAGGCCCTTCTTGCGCTGCCTGACGAGGTGTGCATCATCCGGGTCAACGGGCACGTTCTCGCGTCAAATCGGGGATTGTCTCTTGATCCCAATATCGCGCAAAGGGGATCGCGCAGGCGCGTCCTAGAAATCATGACGATACGCAACGCGACGATTGCGGAACATCGCCCAGGCATCGAATTTGACGACCCTTTGATACGTTTCCAGCGCGACATTCTCGACGAAACGCAACGCAGGTCATACCGGCGTCAGGTTTATGAGCGGGTGGTCAATGTGATCGGCGATAGCGATGCTATTCGGTTCAGTCAGCTTCGGCCTTGCGGCTACACCAAGAAAATGCTGAAGCGACATCACAGCCGCGGCGACGTGATCATTTTAGATCAGTAGGCGCTTTCTTGTAGAAACGGGTGTCTCCCCGCCCCATCATCGAGTAACCTAGCCGGCGCATTTCCACAGGCAGGTTCTTGATCACAAAGGCTTCCCGTTCGAAGCGAGCTTCCACTTCTTTGACCGGGACCTTCATCTTTCCAGCGAACATCTCTTCCAGGACGCCCGACATACGAGCACGTTCCTGCTTGGCCTCTTTCTGTTTCTGAGGCGCATCCTTCGAAGCGGCCACAATCTCATAATCACTCAGGTCAAGCCACTTGCCCCAACGCATACGTGTCCGGTCGCGAAGAGCCGTCTCTGTAGCACCGGGGAAAACAGGCTCGAGCGAATAGCTCAGTGAACGAAGGTCGCTCTTGGACGCAAGCGAGGATTTTGAGATCGTCACGACCCGAGTGTCTGGGTCATCCGGGTGTCTGTGGACACCAAGCATAGCGCGACACGTTGCAGCGAACTGAGTCGAGCCCATCCCGCGGTGCATTGAGTTCGAGTGCTGGGTTTTACCGTAGTGACGGATGATCGCAACAGCACAATCCTCCTCCTCAGCAAGCGTCTTGAGGTTGCCCAGGGCGTTCATGACATCGCTCTGCTTGTTCGTGTCGGTGTCCCCGGAAAAGTTGATGAAGGTGTCAAACAGAATAAGCGAAACCTTGGTGCTATACTTCTTGTTATTCTTGTATAGCTTCAATGTGGCCTTGATCCGGTCGCGTATCTGATCGATGGCCTCCTCCTCACGAAAGTCAACCCGCATCTTCACATGGAAGAATGGCGCCTGATCGTGGGGGTTCTTCACGTGGGTGAACATATCACTATCTTCCATACGCTGAGCGACGTTGCCGATGTCATTCTCCGCGTCGAAGTAGAAAACAGCGCCGCGCTCGTTGGTGTCCTGCCATCCATCAGTCGGCATAAGCTTTTTGCCTTCCGAGATAGCTGCTGCCACCGCAAGACAGAACCAAGATTTACCGACCTCGGGATCACCCTCGATGGACGTGATGTGACCACGAGCAAGATAGGGATACACGACCCACCGAGGCGTTTCCTTTTCGGCGATACCCAAGAAGGACTTGAGTATTTCGGACTCGGGTGTTTCTTCCTCATCACCCTCGTCGGGTATATCGCTCTCCTCCTCATATTGCTGCTGTGGGTTGATGCCATCCATCTTCGAGGAGTAGACCTTTTCGATCTCTCGATTGAGCTGCTTCTGCCCATCACGACGATCCTTGAACTTATTCCAGGGTGATGCCCACAGGATTTCAAAAGCTTCGGTCTCGTCGGCACCCGCTTCGAGGATCTCGTTTGTCAGCTTCCAGAAAACTTCCGAACGTGTTCCACGACGGGGTTTACCATTCAACAATTCCCGACGAGCCCACGGGGAAAGGTGTGCGCGGTACTTCTTGAAAATGGCGTTGGCGTTCGGTGCGCCTGTCTCCGGTCGTTCCTTGGATTTGGGCAGCTGCCGTTTGATCTGATCGAGCGTGTAGCTTTGGCCATCCTGCCACAGTAGCCTTACGCGCGGGGCCGCGGGGTATTTGTAGTTGTTCGTGCCAGGTACTCGAAGAACTTGGGTCAAGTCCCACCCGCCCTTGTCGGCACCGAGGTGGTAGGTCAGTTTTTGGTTGGTGGTGTCTTCATCAAGGGTCTCGTTCAAAACCCACAGTGCGGCGAAGCGACCGGGTGAAGACTCCCACGCAATGGTGGGCTTCAGTTTGTCGAGACCCCGGGGGTCAACCTCATCAAGGTCCGCCCACAATAGCTTGGGCATTTCCGCATATCGTTGAAGTCGGCGCTTCTTGTTGAAGCCGTGGGGACACCAATATATGTCATGCTTCGAAGCCTTCTTCTCGTCGATGTAAGCTTGAACGATGGGGAATTGCTTGCGGCTAAAGAATTCGTCGTGCCATTCACCATCCCTGTCTTTGGTGGATATACAGAAGTAGGCCCCGGGCTGTTCGCCCCAAACTCTAGTTAGTAGCATTGTTATTCTTTGCCCCTCGGACTTCGTCTTTATGGATCAAGTGGAAACGACCGACTCGTACCGTCTTGATCTTCCCCCTGTCGATGCGAGCCATCAGCGTCGCGTAGTTAAGGCCCAATTCCGCAGCCGCATCCATGGGCGTCATGTAATCATCAAGATCTACCACCATCGTATTGGCATTCCCTCGGTTGACTGGGCGGAGTTTTCACATTACAAAAATGCTTTGATTAAATCAACACAAGAGGGTGGCACTGATGATGATAGTACTCGAGGGTCCCGATGGTGGTGGAAAGAGCACTCTTGCTAAGACGATCGTCCACGAGCTCGGCCTGACGTATGTTCCGAGCGAGGGTCCCGCGCGTGGCGAAGGCGAGATTGATCGACGGATTGAGCGGTACCTTATGATGAAGGGTGATCTGCTCTTTGACCGCCACCCATGCGTCAGCCAACTCGCCTATCGTGTGGTTCACGATCAACCGGCGCCCGAGGGCTTCCTGATCGACCAGTTCTATCGGTTGAAGCCAATCCTCATCTACTGTCGACCCATCAGCTCGGGCAATCATCAAGCCTCGGGTGAGTGGGACACCCCGGAATACTTGGCCGCTGTGGACAAGAATTTCGGCGCGCTGATGGAGTGGTACGATCAGTGGGCGGTTCGCCGCG
>ERZ1066133.410-NODE-410-length-19768-cov-31.068686_pt1 | contig 19768 bp, 18 predicted proteins | sample MGYA00382780_ERZ1066133 | MGnify/ENA primary metagenome ERZ1066133 (study PRJEB33369, sample SAMEA5778363) | biofilm metagenome | biome: Industrial cooling water; feature: Water cooling tower basin; material: Biofilm | place: United Arab Emirates | collected... | reverse complement strand
CGGGTTTTAGCTTTCAGCCAGAAATTTATTTCTAGGCTTGGTGCAAGATGTGAGTCTTGCTAAATTTCCTTTCCTCTTCAAAGAGGGAGGCTAAAAACCCGTTTTTTGTGGTAATTGGTAATTGCCAGTTATCAATAGTGTAGGGGCGGGTTTTACCAACCATCTATGTCATCAACGACAGTTAATTAAACCCGCCCCCCATCAGCGATCGTTTTCTTTAGCTTGCCCAGGTTCGCTCGGGAGGAAAATTCTACCAAATGTACAGTCAAACTAGCGACACACAAATCACCTTTTACTATCTCGACGGTCATACGGAATCGTTTAGTATTTCTAACCCAGAGGAAACCGCCGAAACTCAGCAGGAATTGCGGCAAGAATTACGCCGCCTGTTCGACAATCCTTGGTGGGTTTTCCACTTGGCAGATCAAACAATTTGCGTCAATACTGCCAATGTTATCAAAGTGGAAATCAAGCCTGCGATTCCTTACCTGCAAGGGGATAATGTTTTTTCTAATGCAGAACGAGTAACTGCATTGGCTCAATCATCGCGCCGTTCTGCAAGTTAGGAAAATAGTTGTTAAACTAAACCAAAAATTAGCAACTAATCGCCCATGCAACCAGCCGTTAGCCTAATTCGCGCCAACTCTTACGAGATTGAGTTATTGCGGTCATCGCTTTTAACTTTACTGGAACCTTTGGGAGGAATAGGAGCGATCGCTAAAAAGGGCGATCGCGTCCTGCTTAAACCCAATTTACTCACAGGTGCGCGTCCCGGTAAAGAATGTACCACCCGCCCAGAAATCGTTTACTGCGTCGCCAAAATGCTACAAGAAATCGGCGCTAAACCGTTTATGGGGGATGGCCCCGCTTTTGGTAGCGCCCGGGGCGTCGCCGAAGCCAACGGCTATAAACCGATTCTGGAAGCACTGAATTTACCCGTGGTCGAATTCCACGGCAGTCGCTACCAAACTGTCAGCGAGGAATTTAACCACTTGCTACTGAGTAAAGAAGCGATGGAAGCGGATGTGGTAATTAACTTACCCAAGGTGAAATCCCACGTCCAGCTAACTCTGACAATGGGGACAAAAAATTTGTTTGGTTGCGTCCCCGGTAAGATGAAAGCTTGGTGGCACATGGAAGCAGGCAAGGATAGCGCCCGTTTCGGTCAAATGCTGGTAGAAACCGCCAGGGCGATTAACCCAGATCTAACCATCCTCGATGGCATTATCGGTCACGAAGGTAACGGCCCCAGCGGCGGCGAACCTCGCCCCTTGGGGATTTTGGGCGCATCTACGGATGTATTTGCCTTAGATCGAGCCATAGTAGAAATTTTGCATGTAGATCCCCTCATTGTGCCTACCGTCGCCGCGTCGATGCGATTGGGGCTGTGTTCGGATCTAGCAGCGATTGACTTTCCTCACCTGCGACCGGAAGATCTAAAAGTGCTGGATTGGAAACTGCCAGAAAAGCTGGTACCGATTGATTTTGGCTTGCCCCGCGTTGTCCAGTCTACCTTTAGGCATCTCTATATCCGATTTATTAAAGAACCCTTGAGTGCCTACTCTGCCAGGTAGGTAAACTCAGATCTTGCACCTTGGCTAAACCTTAGTTTTTTGCAAATAGCTCAGCTTGAAAGCCTAAATTTTTGGTCAAGAAACCCGGTTTTTTCAGGCTTGTTGATAATGGTGCCAGATCTGAGGACATGAATAACGACTAAAGTCGCGGCTACACAAACTAAGACCGCCTGCGCGGTCTGTAAGAATAAGGGGGTGGTTAATCTGGTTTGCTGTAAATAGCCCATAACGCCTGGTTATTTGACAACTCCCCGAACTTCAGGACGGGGATTCTTGGATCGTCGGGAGTCCAACGACTTTACCCTCACCAAAATTCACTGCGATGTGCCCCACCGCTGTATGAGAGAAAATCCTTACGTTCCCCAGGAAGGAGAAATTTCTCAGGAGATTACGCCCCTTGCGAGACAGGTTCCGCAGCAACAATGGCGCGAGCCTCTGCCTGTGTTGCGATTAGTGCAATCGTATCCTCAAGCCGTGCTAGAAGCACGGGGCTTGTATCCCATTTCTTTGGTCAACTGTCGAAAGACAGCTTTTTAGGCTGTCTTTCCTCTATCTTTAGGTATATTTGGTTGAAAGTGTTGTTATGAGTACAGCCGTATCTAAACGAATAGCTAAAATGGATTGATAGTCGGGAGTATATTACTCTCGCCTTTTCGGTTAGGAAAGCATCTACTATTTGGTATGGAATCAACTGAATCGTCTGCTCAATCGTCAGACAACCCTCCCCAGGGACTCGCAGACCTTCTAGGGACTGCGATCGCACTGCTAACTCTGACAATACCGCTGTATGCGATCGCTCGCTACTCTTCAAACAGCGTTGAGGTTATGCAACAAATCACATATCCCCTACCAGAAGCACGAGAATGATATGAACCCAGACTAGGTAGGCAAACAAGTGAAAGTCTGCCGGTGAGATTGTAACAGAAATTTAAGGCAATATTATCCTTTTGTACGGGAAAACCTGATTTTCAGCGATTCCCGATCTCACCCGCTTACCCGCTCCAACAGCCGAGCGGTAAAATTCTTCTGAGTTTGCACCCATTCCTCTAGAATGCTACACGGGGGTTGTCGAGATTAGCCGTTTGGTTAGGCTCGTCAATTCCATATCTGCCGTTAGCTTAGGAGTTCCATTGTGGACTTATCGCGCATTCCGCCCCAACCAAAACCCGGTTTGATTAACGTTTTAGTCGAAATTACCGCCGGGAGTAAGAACAAGTACGAATTTGATAAAGACTTGCAAGCGTTTGCTTTAGACCGCGTACTCTATTCCTCGGTACAATATCCCTATGACTATGGGTTCGTACCCAACACCCTCGCCGACGATGGCGATCCCCTAGACGGGATGGTAATGATGGATCAGCCTACGTTTCCAGGATGCGTGATTGCAGCGCGGCCTATCGGCATGTTAGAGATGATCGATGGAGGCGATCGCGATGAGAAAATTCTCTGCGTACCTGATAAAGACCCGCGCTACGCTAATATCAAATCCCTCTCGGATTTGCCAGCCCACCGCTTGGACGAGCTTGCAGAATTTTTCAAGACGTATAAAAATCTAGAAAAGAAAGCGGTGGAAATTCTGGGTTGGCAAGATGTGGATAAGGTGATGCCCCTAGTTGAACAGTGCATCAAAGCCTGTAGCGAAAAAGGCTGAAATTCAAATTCAGCAACCACCTAAACGCCCAGGCTCTATTTCAGATTGCAGATTTCAGATAGCAAATCTGCAATCATAAAAAAAATAATTTTAAATCTAAAATCTGCAATTCTTCAATCTGAAATCATCAATCTGAAATCTGAAATTAATTATGCAACGAACGCTTCTTGCAGCTAAAATACACAGATGCACGCTCACGGCATCAAATCTTAATTACATGGGCAGTATCAGCATCGATGAAACGCTTTTGGATGCTGTCGGAATTTTACCTTACGAGCAGGTACAAGTTGTTAACGTCGCTAACGGTGAGCGTTTTATTACCTACGCGATAGTCGCCCCAGCAAACTCAGGCGAAATCCAACTCAACGGCGCCGCCGCTAGACTGGGAATTGCAGGCGATCGCTTAATTATTATGACCTACGCACAGTTTACAGAGGAAGAACTGAAAAACTATTATCCCAAAGTCGCGATCGTGGATGAGAATAACCGCATTTTAGAAGTGCGTCGCTATAACGATGAATTGTTTCAACATTCTATCGTAATTTGATTCAATTTGTCACCAATGTACGGGCGGGTTTTACAGATAAATTATGTCAAAGAAACCGCGTTTCTCATCTCGATCAAGGGCGGATTGATGAATCCAATTCGCTATCAATCAAAGGTGTCTGGTGAAACCCGCCCCTACAATGCCATTAACCATACAAGTCCAATGCAAACGGACACAATATCAACTATCAACTATCAACTATCAACTATCAACTATCAACTATCAACTAATAACCTGGCTTGGCGGAGAATAAAAGATAAAACGGTTTCTTCTCTGGAAATAATATCGGCGGTGACAGCCATTCCTGGTTGAATGGGATACTCGATATTGCTGCGAGTCAAAAAAGTTTTTTCTGGTTGAAGGGTGACTTCGTAGTAGGGGGAATTATGATTGGGATTGGAGATCGCATCGGGAGCGATCGCGCTCACCTTTGCCGGTAAAGTGCCGTAATCGGGATAGGGATAAGCGGATATTTGCAATTGGGCTGTTTGCCCTAATTTAATTTTACCAATATCTTGAGCTTTTATGCGAGCTTTGACCACAATTGCGGCATTATTAGGAGCAATTTGGGCAATTGCATCTCCCAGTCGCACGGTTTGACCTGAATTTCGCAAGTTTAATTGTAAAATAGTGCCATCGACGGGAGAACGTAGGGTAGTTTTTTGCAAGTCTTTTTCGATTTGTTCTAGTTCGCGGGTATCGGTTAAGATTTGATTTTGCAGTTGTAAGCGACGCTGGATTAAAGCTTGTTGTTCTTTAGTTAAAATGGCTGATGTAGCGTCGCCTTTGGCTTGTTCTTGGGCGATGCGATCGCGGGCGATCGTAATTGGTGCGATGCTGGGATTTAATGCTGCTTTTTCCCCTTGAAATTTAGCTAAAGCAGCTGCAACTGTTTGTTTTTGTCGTTCAACGGTTTGCGCTTGTGCGAGGACGGCTTTTTTTTGCGCTTCGACGGCGGCTTTTTGTCCTAAAACTGCTTGTTCTTGTTGCTGTACTTCTAATTCTGTCTCCTGCAATTGTTGCAAGGAAATCGAACCGGATGCGGCTAAAGGTTTATAGCGATCGCGTTTGGTTTGCGCGGCTTTTAAGTTGGCTTCTGCTGCTTTTAAATTGGCTTTAATTGTTTCTAGATTAGCTTTTACCTGCCAATATTCTTGTTCGGCTTTTTGCACTTCGGCTTCGGCTATTTTTATATTAGCTTCTGCTTGTTGAACTGAGGTTTGGGTGGTAATTTGTCGCTGTTGAAAATCCCGTTGATTTCGGCTTAATTCTGCCGTAGCCGCATTAATTGCAAGTTCCGTTGCGCGGGTTTCGGCGGTGATTTGAGTGGCGATAGAATTGATTTGAGCGGCTATTTGATTGATTTGCAGTTGGTTTTGCTGAATATTGCCTTGAAGTTGGCTTTTTTTGGTTTGGAGGGAAGAGTTATCTATGAATGCGATCGCATCCCCTTGTTTAACTGCGGTATTCTCTTTTACGGGGATACTTTTAACCATACCTTCGGCGATTGCTTGGACAAGTCGCACTTCTCCAGAAGGACGGATGGAGGCATCGGCTCTCACGGTAACATTGTACCGGGTATGGTGTGCGATCGCCAAAGCCGCCCCACAAGTTCCAATTAAAAATAATCCTCCCAAACTCGTCCACCGACTCACCGATGGCAAAAATTCATCGCTGCTAACTAAAGGTAGATATTCTGGATTCGACTTCCCCAGCATAAGCGGATATCAAAAAACAACTTTTATCCCCACCGAAGGGCCATAATAAAGACTACTTCCATCGAAATCGATGCTACCCAATTTACCCGTTGAGGCAAAATCATCGAGTTGTCTGGGTGCCAAAGCAACGCCGCTGACATACATCACATTAAACCCAGCGGTTAAGCTAACATTTCGACTCACGCGCCAGTCAGCAGATATAGTTCCTTCTAACACTGGCGCGACAGTCCATCGAGTTTCCCCATCCTCAATTCTGTCGAGTAGATTTCCCGTCTCAAAATCAAAGGCGCTGATGCTACTGTTTTGTTCCCCATGATTGCCAAATACCCCCGCTTTGCCGCGCAAACCTATACTAAAATTGCGACTGAGGTCAACATCGATATTAGCGCCTATTTGAATCCCAAATAAGTTATTTTTCGTTTCAACTTTGTATTCTCCTCTAGCAACAGAAAGCAATCCCTGTGGCGGAAACGCCGCCGCGCCTCCTGTATTTAAGCTAAACTCTTCTGGCGCACCCATGTAACGCAATCCTACTATTAAAGAAGGTCTAAAGCTTGTAGTCGAACCGAGAGCGCGCTGATAGTTTAACTCAAAGTTGTACAAATTTGATTCGTAATTAATCCGGTTTTCGTAGCTGGAAATAAACGACCTGGTAATATCAAAATTACCATTCCCTCGTCCCACAGGTGGCGGCTGATCTAAAACGTTTATTCGCTCTCCAAACGACTCAAACGGTTCAAAAATTGGCGTATCGTCTAGATCTGCTTGCACGATAATCGGATTGGGGAATCCGGGTGCAGGTGCGGTAAGTCTGGCGGAACTTTCAAAGTTTTGCAATCCAAAAAATGAAAAGTTTAAACTATTCTTGGGATTGAAACTGTAGCCAAGGGTTACCCTCGTTCCTAGTTCGTAGTTAAAGTCTAAATTGTCCGTTCCTAAAGTTTCCCCAGTTTCAGCAGTATCGACATCATAAAATTCTGAAGTTATGATTCCTCCGGGAATATTGCGAGTCAGAAATAAAGCTTCTGCTGAGATTGACCAAGGGTTAAACCTGGCTGAATTTGAACTAGATTGAGTTTGCGCTATTTCTTCAACTGGGATAATATAATTTCGGTCAATTGCTCGATCGAGAATACCTCCGTTTAACAAATCATTCGCATTTTGGGAAGTTTGAGATTCCAGAAACTCTTCTTTAGTTTGCGGTTGATTTGGATTGGCTAAAACTGGGTTGATAATGAGTAAAGCTACCCCAGCAATAACTGTCTGAAGCCCTAGAAAACTTAATTTCACGGTTGATGCACTCATTCGCTCGCTCTTCACACACAAGGGCTTATTGTAAACTCTCTGACTCGATTTTGTCTTTGACAAGCTGTCAAAGACAAAAAGGTTTTTTTGTTGTATATTATCTAAGTTCACAGCCAAAGTAAGATATATTGATTGAGCTGCATTCTGCTTGGTTTTTGCAGAATGCGGTATGATATTTTACAGCTTAATTGAGTAATAAAATAATCATAAAGATACTTGACTCGCTGATTTATAAGCAGTAGATTTAAATCTTGTAAAAGCGGAGAGTAAGCCAAATGAAGAAACAAGAAAACAAAGCACCTCTGTTCGTAGAAATGACAGCGAAAGAAGCTGCTTCGTTAAACGGTGGATGTAAACCCGGTGGCAAATCTATGTGCCTCAATTCTCGCCAAAAAACAAGTTGGTTGGGACTCGCATCCAAATAGTCGTTAAGTTGAAAGATTGAGTTAAGTAAAATAGGCATCTGTTTTTTACAGATGCCTTGTTTGGTATATAAAAAAGCGATGATTTATCCATGCGTGCTTCAGCAAAATGAAGAAGATTGCGGTGCAGCTTGCATCGCTTCGATTGCTAAGAAATATCGCCGTAATTTGGGGATAAATCGGATTCGGGAAGCGGTAGGTACGGGAAGATTAGGAACGACTTTATTGGGATTACAACAAGGTGCAGAATCCCTTGGTTTTAATGCCCGTGCGGTGCGAGCATCGCCGGAAATTTTAGATAGAATAGATGAAGCACCAATGCCTGCAATTATCCATTGGAAAGGCAATCATTGGGTTGTGTTGTATGGTAAGCGCGGGTGGAAATATGCAGTTGCAGATCCAGCGGTAGGGATTCGCTATCTTTCCAAAAAAGAATTAGCCCAAGCTTGGACAGATTGGGCGATGCTTTTATTAGAGCCAGATCCAGTAGAATTCGCATTACAAAATGACGAAAAAGTCAAGGGATTCGGGCAATTTTTGCGGCGAGTTTTGCCCTATGGGGGGATTTTAGGCGAAGCGGTATTAATTAATCTGTTTGTCGGGTTACTTTCTTTAACTACACCGTTTCTGATTCAAATTCTCACCGATCAAGTGCTGGTGCGGGGGGATACAAAACTGCTGACGGGGGTAGGGATAGCGATCGCATTCGCCAATGTCATCAGCAGTAGTCTAGGATTAATCCAATCGAACCTCGTAGCGCATTTTGCCCAGCGGTTAGAATTAAGTTTAGTTTTAGAATTTGGTAGGGCAATTCTGCGCTTACCCCTGACTTATTACGAGTCTCGCCGCAGCGGCGAAGTGCTTAGCCGCTTGCGGGATATCCAAGAAGTTAATCAACTAACTGCTCAAGTTGTTATTAGTTTACCCAGCCAGTTTTTTGTGGCGCTGGTTTCTTTCGGGTTAATGGTGTTTTATAGCATAAAGCTGGCTATATTTTCCGGATGCTTAGCCTTTTTGATGGTTGCGATCGCTTTACTATTTTACCCCACATTACAGCAGAGAATTAGGAAAGTATTGGTTTTAGAAGCAGAGAATCAAGGAGTTTTAGTCGAAACATTCAAAGGCGCGATCGCTCTCAAAACCATTGGTGCAGAAAGGCACTTTTGGTCAGAATTTCAAAGCCGATTTGGGCAACTAGCAAATCAAACATTCCGAACGATTCAAATTGCGATCGTCAACAAAACCACCTCAGAAATGATATCGGGAGTGGGAGCGATCGCTTTATTATGGATCGGCAGCTACTTAACCATAAATAAAGAAATCACCATCGGACAATTGCTCGCATTTAACGCCATGAACGGCAACTTTATTGCCTTCATTAATACCGCGATTGGATTCATCGATGAATTCAGCCGCGTCAGTACAGCCACCGAAAGATTAACCGAAGTGATTGAAGCAACGCCAGAGAATTTAGGCGAGGTGAAAAGAAGCTTTGTTACGCTTCCAGATGACGCGGATATTGTATGCGATCGCATCAACTTTCACTATCCCGGAAGAACCGATCTGATAGAAAACTTTTCCGTCAAAATTCCCGGCGGCACAGTTATCGCCGTCATCGGTAAATCTGGCTGCGGTAAAAGCACATTGGCGAAACTTTTAACAGGTTTATATCTACCCCAATCTGGTAACATTCGCATCGGTGCATACAACCTGCAAGACATTTCCTTAGAATGCTTGCGCCAACAAGTAGTATTAGTTCCTCAAGACGCACACTTCTGGAGTCGCACCATTATAGAAAACTTTCGTTTAGCATCTCCTCAAATAGGCTTAGAACAGATTGTCCAAGCTTGCCAAATAGTTGGTGCCGATGAATTTATCAGTCAACTACCCGAGAAATACCACACAGTTTTAGGAGAATTTGGTGCCAATCTTTCCGGCGGACAAAAACAAAGATTAACCATAGCCAGAGCAATTCTAAACAACCCACCCATACTAATATTAGATGAATCCACCGCCGGACTCGATCCAGTAAGCGAAGCGCACATTTTAACCCAATTGCTAACTTACCGCCAAGGCAAAACAACCATTTTAATCAGCCATCGTTCCAGTGCCATTCATCGAGCCGATTGGATAATCTATTTAGAACAAGGTCAACTACAATCGCAAGGTTATTTAGCAGAAATGCGAACGCTACCAGGCGAACATCTAAACTTTATTAGCGATTAAATGGTGCGTTACACTGCGTTAACGCACCCTACTTTCTCTTAAAGTCCGCGTAGGCGGACTTCGTTTGTATAGCCGCGAATTTATTCTTTATTAGCGATTAAATGGTGCGTTACACTGCGTTAACGCACCCTACTTTCTCTTAAAGTCCGCGTAGGCGGACTTCGTTTGTATAGCCGCGAATTTATTCGTTAAGGCTGACGATCAACCATGAAAAGGCACAGCAAACAAAGGGACAAACGCCAACAACAACCAACTCCAATCCCACCAATTTAAACCAGGGGAAGACTCAGGAGTCAACAGCGCTTCAATCCTCTCTTCTAAACGATTTTGCCCCACAGATTGGCTAAAGGCAGCACAGAAATCTTCTACCATTTGTACCCGAAAGCTGGCAACAAACAATAAAGATTCAGCTAACAGCAGCGGATCGACGCGATTAGCAGCCCAACGATCTGCACGCAGTTCTCGCAAAGCTAATAATTCCTCCCATAACGCCTCTGTATTTGGCAACCAAGAAGTGAAAGAACGCAACCAACCCAGCCAGAAAAACCAAAACGTATCCCGGTAATAATAATGCCCTTGTTCGTGGGCTAATACTGCCTCCAAATGCTCTAAATCCAGTTTTTGTAATAACCCTTGACTGACAACTAATTCAGGCTGCCAAAAACCAATTTGAGCCGAAAATAAAGCGGATGTATTCAAAATGCGGGCAGGTTTATTGCCGATATTAGTCTGAGTTGAAACGCGAATTTGTTGCATACCACTATATCCCCGAAACGCCAGTTGCAGACATTTTACTAGCGCCCATCCCCCAAAAGCCAAAGCTAAGAAATAGCTAAACCATCCATTATCTAAATCTGCCATATATCCATTTGGTCCCATGCAGATAATTGACGCCGCTGTGATTATCAACAGCAGCGGGGGAAGCGCAAAACATAATAGGGCGCATTGCCAGCGTTTTGCCCAGTTTTGTGCTGAATTAGACCAATGTAGTCGCAGATACCAGGCTAACAGAAGTGCTGCCAGGATGATGATTAGGTGCATTATTGTTGTTCCTCCCTTGCTTTACGCACAGCCATTATACGCAGTGCGATCGCTTCTAATTGTTCGCAGCTTGCCGAGTCTAGGCTATCCGCAAACGCTGCCACAATATCAGGGTTAGCAGATGCCAGAAATTGCTGCAACTGTTGGTAAGCCTTTAACGCCTCCGCCTGTTGACGGGAAATTAAAGGTTGCCAAGCAAACGATCGCTTAGTTTTATCGCACGCCAGCCAACCTTTTTCGCTCAAGCGACGCAGTACAGTTGTCACAGAAGAATATGTTAATTCCCGATCTGGATCGGTCATGATGCGTTCGTGTACGTCTTTAGTTGTTGCCGTTCCCAGTTCCCAAACAATGTGCAAAATCTCCGCTTCCAATGGCCCTAATGAAAGCTGTTTGGGACGGTAATTGGGCAGAGGTGTCATACCAGTTACGCCTCTCTTACAAGGTTTTGTCGCTCAGATTATAGTTGAATTTTTCTGCCCAATCTGTTGATAATACGCTTAGCTTAAAGTTTGACAACCTGTCAAACTTTAAGCTGATAAATTTTTACGTTCATTAACGTTTTAATTCTCATTACCAATTACCAATTACGCATTACCCTTTTTCAAATCCTGGGGCGTGTTGCAATTAAATAACATGTTACTTAACCGCTCATCTAATAAAATAGGATCTACGGGTATTTGATCTAACCAAGTTTGAAACGATCGCCCGCCTTGTTGAATAAATTTTTCTAATTCTGGTAAAGCTTCACGGCGGTAAAACCCACAAGTAGGTTGCCAAAAATTTTCCTGCTGGGGTACCGTAGCTAAAATAGAATCAGGTATATTATTTAACCGAGCCGCCCAATCTCTAATAATTTCTACTTGCAATAAAGGCAGATCGCAGGCTAAAAGTAAAATCCACTCAGTAGGAAGTTCAGCCAATGCCTGAGCTAAGGCGACTAACGGCCCTTGTCCTGGATTTGATTCTACCAGAAATTGATCATTAAAATCGGTCACAATCTCTTGATATCGTTCGGGCCAAGGGGTGAGAATGTAAACTTGCTGGCAGCATTGGGATGCAACTTGGCAAACTCTTTGAAGTAAAGGAATACCATCCCAAGCAATGAGGGCTTTATCTTGCCCCATGCGAGAACTTTTACCGCCAGCAAGGATAACAGCCGAGAGAAATTGTTTTGAGCTTTGAGATTCTAGTTGATATGGGTTCAAATTTCTTCTCCTACCTCAGATGTAGCTAAATTTTTTTCCATCGCATGACGCCCTAGCAAGCCTAACATTCCGAATCCAATTCCTATGGTCATAATGCTCAACTCGACGCTACCAAAAACTACTATATTGGGTAGGGTAAGAGTTAAAATCAGCACGGCTACGGCGGCAAATCCGCTCATAATTAAAGACAGCTTCACGCTCGATTCGCAGAATTTATAAAGCCCTTTTTCAGCCAGAAGGTAGACGATAAAGGGAAGGAAGACTGAGGCAACATAGACGGCATAAAAAGACACAATCAAATTGACGATTGAGCCACCCTTTAAGGCAACTCCTAGACCCAAAAGTGCGTTTACTCCAGCTACCAGCGGCCTATTATAGTTGGAAACTGGAAGAATATCAAAGTCCAAAATAGTCTTGGTTTGGATTCGCAATATACTACTGCCGACACCCAATGCTGGAACGACTAAAGAAATTATCAGGAAAATACCCAATGGTTGGTGATTTCCGCCGCCAATCCAGGACAAGATAAATGGGATTGTTTCTTTACCATCGATACCATTAGGCAAAATACCCGCTTCTTTAGCTGCTACCACTACTGCTGAGGGCAACAAAGCCAGCAAAACCAGTAAAATTCCCCCCAAGAAACAGCCTTTATAAAGACTCTCTACATCCTTTGCTTGCACAATAAATTGCTGCTGCTTCATGTCTATCAGTACCAGCAGAATTGTCGATAAGGAAATCCCGATTAAGCTGGAGGGATTTACTTGTTCTAGTGAAGGGATAAACTCGAGGGGCGATCGCAAATAATAAGGTAACCCATGCAACACCCACAAGCCGTAAAGCAAAGCCAGGATATTGAATCCTAGCAATGCCTGAAATACCCAGCTAGCTTTCTCCACTGGCAGCAAGGAAATTACCATCAACAATACGGTCAAACCTACCATGCTAGGCAAGATTGGTAAACCTAATACCTTGAGAATAAAAGCACCAGCAATAATCTGGACAGCTTCGATGCCAATCAAGGATGACCAGGATATCAACCCGACTAGGATTTTAACTTGTTTGCCGTAACGGTTTCCCAGCAATGTCCAGATTTGCTCTACCTTATTCCAGTAAAACTTCGCCAGTGCCAAAACAGCTATTGTGCCCAAACCAACGGAGACGGCGTAGAGGCTACCAGCAGCGCCCAAAGTAAATGCTTTTTCAGCAGTTCCTAGTAAAAATCCCAAGCCATAATGCCCAGATACCAGTAAGACAGCGAGGGAGAAGGCGTTAAGTTTACGATTGTCAGATATATTCACGTGCGATTCAAAACTTGGCTACACTTATATGAACTTCAATGATTTAACTAAAACAGGATTTACGCAAAGATTCTAAATGTAGGGTGCGTTAGCTCACATCTTGCACCTTGGCTAAACCTTAGTTTCTTGCAAATAGCTCAGCTTCAAAGCCTAAATTTTTCGTCAAGAAACAAGGGTTTGAAGGCTGGTTGATAGTGGTGCAAGATCTGAGTTAGCGCAGCGTAACGCACCGTCAGCAGTATATTAGCGATCGCTCAATAACTCATCACTGTTTGATGCGATCCTACAGCATCGCGAATTTCCTGGAGTTTTTTAGCTGCATGTCCGCTAGTTAGCAGGGTTTTCGCTTCAGCAATACCCGCATTCATATCGGAAGTGACGCCGCAATGCCACAGATAAAATCCGCCATTCCAAAGCGCAGATTGCATCATTTCTGAAGGTTCGCCTTGCAATACCGATTGGATTTGTTTGACCAAATTTTCTGCCGGTTCCAAGGGAGGATTGATGTTACTAAAACCGTAGTCGCCGTGGGCTAATAATAAGCGTTCAAACTCCGCATCGGGTTTAACAATACCGATAATCGCAGTGCGATCGCGCGGTAAATCGCAACTTCCTTCCAATCCCTTGATGCTGGTTAAATACCTGGGATTTCCCCGCAAGGCGATCGCATTTTGGAACATATTTTCTGTCGGCGGATGCACGTACCCAGAAATCAACCGCGCATCCCCAGCATAAGGACACCAAATTAACTCCATCGTGGCGAAAGGCGGACGCTTACCAATTTCATCGCGATAGGTAAATATACTTTGCGCTTGGGGGAAATGCCGAGGTAAATAAACAAATCCCAATCCAGTGGTTTCAAATACCGACTGGGCTTGATCTAAGGAATTTTTAGTCAAATCTACGCCCAAACCTTGCCAGATTTCCGCCAAGGGGACGCCGTATTTAGTCGGTAAGCGATCGCCTCCATGCAAGATGACTGGAACTCCCGCTGCGGTTAAAATTAATGCAGTTAGGGGACTGATGGGTGCAGTGCGCGATCGCCCGTCGTAAGGAATGCCCAAAACTGTTACCGGATACTCGTGGCGCGCACAGGGTTGCAATTTTGGCCCTAATTCATCGTAAGCATCTAGCATTCCGGCTAATTCTTCTCCCGTGGGGCGCTTGATGCGATGGGCAATCATAAACGCCCCGATTTGCGCCGGAGTTGCAACTTGTTGGAGCATCATCCTTGTTGCGGCAGCTGCTTCTTCACGAGTTAGATCTTCCCCTGTATGGGGGCCGCTGCCGATTTTCTTGACCAGTTCTCTAAATTCTTTGCTCATTGGTAATTGGTAATTGGTAATTGGGATTTCAAATTTTAGATTTTAGATTTTAGATTTAATTTGCTTTCAATTAAAAATCCTTAAATCTGCAATCTGAAATCTGAAATCTGAAATTAGCTATTAGCGATTAGCAAAACATGCTTTTCTGATTCTGACTGAATTCCCAGCATCTGGTGGACTAGCTGGCGGAAGTGTTTAATTGGGGGAATGGAGATGCGATCGCTTGTCGTCACCAATACTACTTGACGCTTCAAAGTCGGTTCCCCCGTCTCGCGCACGGCTAAACTTGGATCGTGACGGGCATCGTATACGGCTGAGGCGGGTAGTAAAGCGATCGCATCTCCTTCCCGCACAATACCCCGGAATGCATCGAGGGTATTTAGTTCCAACACCGCTTGCAGTTTTGCCCCTTGCCGATGAAATTGTTCTTGTACCAAGCGTTGCATTCCGTAGCCATCCTTAAATACAATCTGCGGGTAACGGGTGATTTCCGACCAAGGTACTTGTTCGTACTGACTTAGGGGATGGTTCGCTGCCATCAATACTTGCACGGGTTCGTTGAATAAAATGTCCACTACCATATCTGGACTGGCGGTTAAAAAGCGGTTGTTCATTACAATCGCCACATCCACCAATCCATCTTTGAGGACTTTCAACGCGCGATCGCTCCCCAAGGAAGTCACCCTTAATTGTACATCCGGGTAATCTTTACAAAACTGGCGCAGAACTGGCGGTAAGTGATGGGCGCACACCGAAGCAATTGCGGCAATGCAAAGTTCTGGCTGTTTCCCCGCCAATAACTCCGCTAATTCCTGCGTCGCATTCTCCCATTCCTGACAGATTTTCCGCGCGCGGGGCAAAAACCTTTCCCCCGCCAGCGTTAGCTTTGCTTGTGCGGTGCGATGAAATAGCGGCAACCCCAGATCCGCTTCTAACGACTGGATCTGCCGACTAATCGTCGATTGCGTGACGCCGCATTTTCGCGCTGCTTTCTGAAAGCTACCAGTTTCTGCGATCGCTAGGAATGCCTGCAACTGCTCGACGCGCATGGTTTTGTATCCTGGTTTACATTCTGCTCTGACAAGACCATACCGCATTTCTTGCCCTACTTCCGTAGAAATTGATACAGCCTCTCTTCAACTGTTTATTTTTCTGTGCTTAAGTTTAAGTTTTGGTTCATACTTTATTTTCTCCGTAGCCCAGTAATACTCAATAATTTTGTTGAATGCTATATCAAGCTGAATTCTAAGATAGTAGATATCAGCGAGAAAAAGATAGCAGAGAAAAAAGCGAAGTAAACTTCTGCTGTTTTAAAACACAACTTGGTATTAATTGCGTCTCAACAGTACGGACAAAAGTTAGTGATTTTTCGTAGCTTTTAGAACTAGAGTAGATTACACTCGAATTACGCAGGCAAATGAGATGATAGATAATGATGTAATTTCTGGCTTAACTGGCTTAACTTTCTTAAATTTCTTAACTTGCTTGTAACTGATTTCACTCAGATGCAATCTGCTGTAAACGCAAGAAATCAAGCAGTTTTGCTAGAGCGATCGCACAACTTAGAAAAAGTAGGAAAAGTAGGAAAAGTAGGAAAAGTGGGAAAAGTGGGAAGTTTGCCAAAATGGCAAGTTTTTGATTGACAAGAAATATTTGAATTTCTATACTGACCAGAGTGATAAAGTCTGGATATTACTCGGAGGATGAAATAATTCTTAGAGTATATAGACAGCCCTGTAACATAAAAGTTTCCCTGAGCTTGGAATTTAGTAATTCAATAATTCTCACGCGCCTTGATTAAAGGTGCTAATTCTTGTGCAAAAGTTCAGTTACCAAAAGTAGGAGTCAAATTATGCGAGCGGGAGGTGAATAATACCAAGTTAGATCCATGAACCACCATAATATTCCCGGCTTCTGGGAGTGAATGCCCGTTTGGACAAGTCTAAATCGATAAATAATACCGAAAGGTAATTTGTTGTACAAATTTGCCAAACTGGCAACGCAAATAGCTTGGATTAGTGTCTACTAGATTTACACATCTATGTCAATCTAAGTCTGCCTATGATGAAACTTCATTGCGCTTGATCTATCTCGCGCTGAATTTCTGCGTCGCTAATTAGTTCAAGTAAGTAAATTCAAAGATTCGCAATTCAATCAATTGCGAAGAATGCTGCGTGTCTTTAATTTCGGTTTACCTATATTGCCACAATTAGAGGCTTATATATCAGCAATTAATTAAAAAATAGTAATTAGCATGAGCTTAATGGCGCGCCAAAAGGTAATGGCTGCGCCCATATTGGCGTTTTTAAATATTATTTAAAGTGGTGTTTTTAGTTGGATTATAAAATCATGAGAAAATTCTCATAATCCTTGACACAGGCAAGAAATAAAAATTAAATAGAGGTGATTAAAACAATTGATGCCTTGAGTAACCACTGCAATTAGGTAAAAAAACTAACTTGAAGCCAGCAATCTTAGTCGTCAATCAATTTTATATTTTCTAGCCCGATTTACCAGGTTATATTTCACGGCCTATCATCCTGTGAAAAATTGGCTAAATTAGCTGCTTTACATCAGGGTAAACCTGGATAAATAAGCATTAAATACCTACGTTAAAGCCCTTTTAAATTAAGGGCTAAGATGCGGGAAATTATTATTTTTTTGCTTAACTAATATAATTTAAAAAATTAAAACTTCACCAAAACTTTATGAAAAAAATCTCATAAAAGTCTTGACAGTACCGAAGAATTAGAAATAGCATTAAATCAATTGAAAAGAGTTGTTGTATTGCTCAGTAACTTGGAGGTTGCAACCAGCTCAATCACAATAAATAGATAAGGGAATACAAAATTTCCTTAACCAATGCAACAGGTTTGATTTCAGGCGATCGCTTGGCGTAAAAGTTAGGCGAAACTATAGCCTTGAAGTAGCTTAGCTCAAGTTTTGCAGACTTTAATTAAAGCTGCATTTACATAGGAGAGAGAGATTTGTCAAATACCAACTTGAGCGATGCAATTTTGCAAGCAGCCAATCTGAGTGGCGAACAATCTAAGCGGAACAACCTGTTTGGGGCTGGCTAACTTCAAACGAGCCGATTAATTTAGATTCAAGCTATTTGCTTGATCTAAGATTTTGCATGTTTTTTTGTAGAAATGATAGGAGATTATCCACAGTGGCAGCCCTAAATTTTAGCAACCAATTACTTTCAGGTAATAACTTTAACGGTCAAAACCTGAATGGCTCGAACTTTTTCAAAGCTCAGCTCTATGGTGTCCAATTCGTCAATACCCAACTCAGAGGCACCAACTTTGAAGAATCATTTATGAGCAATGTGAATGCAGCGGGGGCTGTATTTGCAGCAAATAGCAACTTTGGGCCAGCTAATTTATTTAAAGCGACCTTAGAGTTTGTCAATTTCCAGGGGGCAAACCTAACCGGAGCCAATCTAACATTAGTTAATACAAAAGAAATCAACCTACAAAACGCCAACCTGACCAACGCCATTCTGCACGAAGCGAATCTGAGTGGCGAACAGTCCGAGCGACCCAATCTCGCTGGAGCTAACTTTACCGGCGCTGATTTCTACAAAGCGAAGCTGAAAGCGGCTGATTTTACAGGTAGCATTCTGCGGAATGCCAAGTTTGAAGAAGCTGACATGGAAGCCACCCTTGTAGTCAACGTCGATGCCACGGGCGCTGATTTCCGGTTGGCAAAATTAACCGATATTACCCTACAAAACTCAATATTTGACCTAGCTAATTTCAGTGGTGTTCAGTTGAGTGATGCCCCACTCGAACCAGGACAGACGGGCAATCTCAGGTTTCGCGGTGCCGATTTAACCAACTTTTTCGCCGATGATGCTAATTTAACCGGCGCTGATTTTAGTGCCCATATCGCTACCAATGGCACCGTAACCGCAACAAAGCTTTCTGGTGCTAAATTTGCCGATAGCGATTTAAGTGGAGCCAACTTCACTCAAGCCAATGCAGAAGGTATATTCCTGAATGGGGCTGTGATTGGCGCGAATTTCACTAATGCCCGTTTGGTGAATGGCGATCTATCCAAAGGCGACTTTTCCACCGCCAACTTCACGGGTGCTGATTTAACAGGCGTGAAGCTCGTTGACGGTATTGCCGTTGGTGCAAATTTCACCAATGCCAAGCTGAATAATGCTGACCTATCGAAAGTTGATTTCACCAACGCCATCTTAGTAAATGCAGACCTCACAGGTGCAAACCTGGTTGATACCGTTGGTCTGATTCGTGGGGATAGCGGTAATAACACCCTCAACGGCACAGCAGGCAAGGATAATATCTTCGGCTTTGAGGGCAGCGACAACCTCAACGGCAATGGGGGGGATGATTATCTTGACGGCGGCGCCGGTAACGATAATCTCAACGGCGGCGCAGGCAACGACACGATGAAAGGTGGAGCAGGTAACGACACCTACACCGTCAATAGCGCTGGCGACGTAATTCTTGAAGTTGCCAATCAAGGCACCGATACTGTGCAGTCTACTGCGTCCACCTATACCTTAGGCAGTCATTTAGAAAGACTGACTCTCACGGGTACAGCGATAGAGGGCGTTGGCAACGATCTCAACAATACGATTACAGGTAACGCCAGCAACAACATTCTCAGGGGAGAAGCAGGCAACGATACGCTGAGTGGTCTTGGTGGCGATGATACCCTTGATGGCGGCACCGGCAACGACTCGATGAGTGGTGGGACGGGCAACGACACCTATATTGTTGATAGTGCCAGCGACATAATTATCGAAAACGCCAACGAAGGTACTGATACTGTCCGCTCTAGCGCTGCCAGTTATACACTCGGTGCGAATTTAGAAAACCTGACATTGATTGGCACCGCCCAAAATGGGACTGGTAATGCAGTTGCTAACGTCATTACAGGCAACGACAGTAACAATATTCTTAACGGTGGTGGTGGCAACGATACCCTCATTGGTAATGGCGGAAATGATACCCTCGATGGCGGCGCAGGCAACGATGCCCTGATTGGTGGATTAGGCAACGACACCTACATCATCGATAGCGGAGATAGCATCACCGAAAATGCGAACGAAGGCACGGATACAGTCCGCTCTAGCTTTGCCTCCTACACTTTAGCCAGCAATCTGGAAAACCTGACCTTGATTGGCACTGCCCAAAATGGTACGGGTAACGCGCTGGATAACACCATTACAGGTAACGCTTTAGACAATACCCTCGATGGCGGCGCAGGTAATGATGCTCTAATTGGCGGATTGGGCAACGACACCTACCAAATCGACAGCGCCTCTGATAGCATCACTGAAAATGCTGGTGAAGGGACGGATACAGTTCTTTCTAGTGCTGCAAGTTATACCCTGGGTGCCAATGTAGAAAACCTGACATTGATTGGCACTGCCCAAAATGGTACGGGTAACGCGCTGGATAACACCATTACAG
>ERZ1066133.399-NODE-399-length-20304-cov-5.576917_pt1 | contig 20304 bp, 14 predicted proteins | sample MGYA00382780_ERZ1066133 | MGnify/ENA primary metagenome ERZ1066133 (study PRJEB33369, sample SAMEA5778363) | biofilm metagenome | biome: Industrial cooling water; feature: Water cooling tower basin; material: Biofilm | place: United Arab Emirates | collected... | reverse complement strand
TGACCACGGGGTCCTTTGTGAATCCAGGCAATATCATCGCCCACAGTGGTTACTTTCCATCCTTCCATTTCTTTAGGCGGAATGAGCATGGCAAAGTTGGTTTTACCACAAGCACTGGGGAAGGCAGCCGCTACATAACTCTTTTCACCTTCAGGGTTTTCTACACCCATAATGAGCATATGTTCTGCCAGCCAGTCTTCATCACGGCCCATTACACTTGCAATACGGAGTGCAAAACACTTTTTACCCAGCAGTGCATTACCACCATAACCGCTTCCATAAGAAATAATCAAACGCTCTTCAGGAAAATGGCTGATGTATTTTACTGTGGGGTTACAGGGCCATTTTACATCCTGCTGACCCTGCTGCAGTGGTGCACCCAATGTGTGCAGACATTTTACAAAGTCATTGGTTAAATGCGGCATCACCTGCTCGCCCATACGGGTCATGATACGCATATTGATGACTACATACTCACTGTCAGTAAGCTGTACACCATAGCGGCTGAGCTTGGAGCCAACGGGGCCCATGCAGAACGGAATTACATACATGGTACGTCCGCTCATGCTTCCTTTGGTTAAATCTTCAAGGATGCCTTTCATTTCAAGCGGGTTCATCCAGTTGTTGGTGGGGCCGGCATCTTCTTTACGAAGGCTGCAGATATAGGTGCGGTCTTCCACACGTGCCACATCACTGGGGTCGCTGAAACAGGCAAAGCTGTTGGGCCTTTTTTGAGGGTTAAGTTTGATAAAAGTTCCTTTGTCAACCAGTTGTTGACACATGGAATCGTACTCTTCTTGTGAACCTGTACACCAATGTACTTTGGCGGGTCCGAAATGAGCGGCCATTTGATCCACCCATTGTTTTAATTCTGGTTTGGCAGTAGCAATCATATTCTTAAAGGGAGATTTTGAAAGCTCAAACATAGTATTACATTTAGTGATTAGCAAATATTAACGGGTGCAAGATTAGCGATGCCCTGTTTTTTAAACTATGAGAAGAATCATAGAGCGGTATAACCTTGGTTTTCAACGGCTGTTAGCATCAGCAGCAGCATCATGTGCGGGTTGCTACCGGTACTTAAAACCGGCCATGTACAATATTATTTTTTTATAATACCGTGTTTTTCCCGTTGACATTGCAAAAAATTGTTCAGAGTTTCGGTTTCGCAATTCAATAGTAAATAGCTGTTGGTAAACGCTTATTGAAAACAATAAAAATTACACCATATGTATTCTTCATCAAACGGGAGTAATGGTAAACAAAATGCAAAAAAGGATTTCAACGAAGAATTGAAAAATGATTTTTCACTGAAGATTCTTATTCTGGTATTGGTATGCGGTATCATTGCCATATTGCTTGTGAGTTTTTTTGCTGCCTTTAACGAAAAAACAATAAAGGCCTTTTTCTCTGTTCTTGGATTGAGTCTTGCTATTGGTTTTGCAGCAACACTCTCCGGCGCTTTTCTTGGGTTTCTTTTTGGTATTCCTAAAACACTGCAACGCAACCAGAATACTGTAACCATTCCTGCAGAAACTTCAGCAGATGGACAACCGGTTGCTTCATCTTCCAATCAATCCTTCAGCAGTAATACCAACCTCGAAGAAATATCAGACTGGCTTACAAAAATTATTGTAGGTGTAAGTTTAATTCAACTTACCAATCTCATAAAATTTTACGGCGAATCCTGCCGATCGCTGGCACGATCCTTCGAGAATTATTTATCACCCGACTTTGGATTTACGTATTCAGGAAGCCTTATCATCTTCTTTTCTGTATGCGGATTTCTTATTGTGTATCTGTGGTCCCGACTTTATTTTATACGACAACTCAATACTCTTGAAGACTTATTTAAAAATGTAGTCAATAAGGCGATTCATACGCAGGATAAAAAAATTGAAAAGGAAAAACTGGAGCGTAAGGTTGATGACTTTAACCGGGAGCGCAATAAAATAACAGTTTGTGAAAGCAATGAAGAGGTAAAAGCCGTTTTAGAAAAAGCAAAACCCGCACCTGTTACTGTTTTAAATGATTGTCAGAAAAACCGCTGGGGATCATCTGCTGTAAGCGGAGCCTATTCGCTGGCTGCAACGGTAGTGCAGGATGGTAATGATCCGGATTTGTTTCATATTACTGCAACAGTGAGTACAACGGATGAAGCCGGCAGCCCGCTTACAGGAAAAGTATATTTTATGCTGCACGACAGTTACTTTCCCAACTGTATTTTAACTGCAGATGCTGCAGAAAACAAAACAGCTTTCTGCAGTTTTGATTCCTATGAAGCATTTACAATAGGCGCTGTAATCAATGATGGCGCTGTAAAACTTGAACTGGATCTCAACACCGATCCAGGTGTACCTGCCGAATACAAATACCCTGATAAACTGGAAACAATTGATGAAATACGAAGTAAACTGACTGAAATCAAATCACTGGAGCAGTAAACAACAACCCGTTTCCTTAACAGGAAAAATATATACAACTTAAAACAAACAACATGAACAGAAATTTTTATATCAAAGAAGGATCCAAGGCCTCTGTTTTTCTGGAGGTAAATGTTTCAACACAGGGAAGTGCAGATACTTTTGTAAACAAACGCAGGTCTGGCGGATCTGTGGAATTACTTGCTGATTCGCCCAAGCATGACGGTATCATTAAACGTCAGGTTATTGCAAAGGCCAATGAACTTGCATCCAGTGTGATTACCATCACAACAATGATCAATCTTGAAAACGTACCAAAACAACACTGGCAGGCTGCATTTGATAATGTAGTTATTGATTATGCATTAGAAGGCGGAACGGATGGAAAACAGGAGTTTGGTTATGATAAAGATGATAAGGCCAAAAGTAAGAATGGACAGATCATTGTAGTTGAAAAAGCCATTAAAGTCATCACCCTTTAAAACAACAACATGAAAAAATATGTACTGCTCTTTGCATTGCTTGCAGAGGCGCTGCTCGTTTGTGCACAGGATCCTATTGACAGTGTAAAAGTGGAAGACTTTAAAATTCCTTCTACCCCGGGTTTTGCACTGCTGGACCTTGCACCATCCACCATTCAACGACCATCCAATCCCAAACAGTTTGCTTTTAGCTTACTTAATTTTACAGGCAATAGCGGTGCCCTGCCCAAAGACTTTGCACTGGAAGTAACACCTTACTGGTTTTTAAAACTAAAAAATGAAACCTTTTATAAGTATTCTTCTGTGAGCGATGGAGAATACAACAATTATTTTACCGGCATCCTGCGTAAAATGAGTATTTCATTAAGTACACATTTTAATGACAGTGGCAAAAACTTCTTACCCAAAACAAATTATGTGTCATTTGGTGTGCGTACAAATCTTATTACCATCTGGGGAAGAAGTCAAACCAAAGAAATGAAAACCTATCTTACTGCATTTAAAAGTATTGCGGGAAGAGTGGCAGCAATGGATTTAAGTGTACAGAAAAAAGCAGATACACTGGACGCCCTGCAAAACGAAGAACTGAAAAAAATAAAACGATTTGGAGCCATCAAACCCCTGTTTCAGGTAGATGTGGCTTATGCCCATGCCGATATGTTTGCTGAGAATAAGTATGACAACAGGCAATTTTATAAAAATGCATTCTGGATAAACGCAGCATTCAATCTTCCGTTAAAGAATTCGGGGTACTTATACATCATAGGATATGGAAGAGCAGGAAAAGAAAATCTTTTAACTGATACTGCCAAGCGTTTCTTTATTCGTGACTCGCATGTGGATATAGGTGTAAAGCTGGAATACGAACAAAACAAATTTTCAGTGGGGTTTGAACATATACAACGAACCTACAGTTCAAAAACGCAATACAACGGTAAACGAACGGTGCTGATAGTGCAATATAAAATTGATAACAATCTCAATCTGTATTGTACCTATGGTAAAAATTTTACCGAGCTCAACAACCTCTTTACATTATTCGGTATTAACTGGGCTTTTGGTAACGGACTGCTTAAAACAAGACCGGAGTAAGCTCTTGCCCATTCATGCCATCCTGCTTGAATGTAACACACAGTAAGCAAGAAGTATTTCTCTGTATACTCTGCTCCTCTGTGTGCTATTCGCTTATTGAGTTGTTTTTTCATGCTGAGGAAAAGAGGCGCAGCGTGGGAACAATTTCAAATCTTCCCTTCACTAAATGACATTGTGCCCATGGATGGTAGTTGGTAATCTTTACCGCCTCTGTCATACTCATACTTTAAACCGAAGTTGAATACGTTACCCCGCTGGCCCACTTCCAACGGTTAGCCACCTTCCAGTGCGCCTGCAATAAAAAGATTGCCGCTGCCAAAACCCTACAATACCCGGACTGAGCCGTAAGAACGCTCATTTAAAGAAAGCAAGCTTGTGCGGTGAATAATGTATTTATTCGCCGCAAAAAATGCGGGACATTGAAAAGTGCGGTAAATAATATTTATATTCACCGCATAATTTACGGCAAATGGCAGTTTATATCCATCAGTTACCTCACTGGCCACGGTTTACCTGGAATCAGGAAATGCTGTCTCCACTGCTGGCCGATGTCAAAAGCAGACAGGGCCGTTTGCTGGGTCGCATGGAGGGGCTGGGTTTTCAACTCCGCTCCGAAGCCAACCTGCAAACGCTCACCCTCGATGTACTCAAATCAAGTGAAATAGAAGGGGAATTGCTGGATGCAGCACAAGTTCGTTCCTCCCTTGCACGCAAGCTGGGTATGGACATTGCCGGTCTGGTACCGGCCGACCGTCATGTGGATGGCGTAGTTGAAATGCTGCTCGATGCTACACAAAACCACCGGCAACCCCTTTCTGCCGAAAGATTGTTTGGATGGCATGCGGCGCTCTTTCCTACAGGTTGGAGTGGTATGCATAAAATAACCGTAGCTGCCTGGCGCACCAATACCAAAGAAGATCCCATGCAGGTAGTATCCGGAGCAATGGGCAGAGAAACAGTACATTTTCAGGCGCCGGATGCTGAGCGGCTGCAAGATGAAATGCGGCACTTCCTTCATTGGTTTAATGAAGACGGGCAGATGGATGCCGTATTAAAAGCCGCCGTGGCACATCTATGGTTTGTAACCATCCATCCGTTTGATGATGGCAATGGCCGCATGGCAAGAGCATTAACAGACTTGCAACTCTCCCGGGCCGATCAATCGGCACAGCGGTTTTACAGCATGAGTGCACAAATACGAAAAGAACGCAATGCCTATTACCAGATACTTGAACGTACGCAAAAAGGCTCGATGGACATTACCGAATGGCTCATCTGGTTTTTACAATGTATGCAGCGGGCACTCACCGCTACTGATGAAACGCTGGCAGCAGTGTTACAAAAAGCACGGTTTTGGGAGCAGCATGCCACTACCATTTTAAATCAACGGCAGTTGCTCATGCTTAATAAACTATTGGATGGCTTTGAAGGTAAACTCACCACCTCTAAATGGGCAGCACTCACAAAAACCTCCACTGATACGGCTTTGCGTGATATACAGGATTTATTGAATAAAAAAATACTGGTGAACGATGTGGGGGGAGGAAGAAGTACGAGTTATGTGTTGCTGATGGAAACCGCACACAAATCATTTTGAAAAAATGAACAGCACAGTTTATCATTGTAAATATTTACAACCATGAGCGAAGACCAAAAGAAACTGCTGGAACAGCAACTCTGGAATGTGGCCAATACCCTGCGGGGTAAAATGAATGCTGATGAATACCGTGATTATATCCTCGGGTTTATCTTTTACAAATACCTCAGCGAAAAAATGGAGCTGTTTGCCAACGACATTTTAAAAACAGATAAACTGCAGTACAGGGATATTGATGAAACCGGCACCAAAGGCAAAGAATACATCAGCGCCATTAAAGAAGAAGCAGTAACCACACTCGGTTATTTTTTAAAACCATCAGAGTTGTTTGGCGAAATTGCCAAACGGGGCAATACCGAAGAAGAAAGCAATGAAAAAGAAAACACAACGGATGAAAACAAAAAGCAGTTCATTTTAGAAGACCTTCAAAAAATACTCAACAACATCCAGCAGAGTACCATGGGCACAGAGAGTGAAGAAGACTTTGACCACCTCTTTGAAGATATGGACCTCAACAGTACCAAGCTGGGCAAAACACCGCAAACAAGAAATGCAGTGATTGCCAAAGTACTGGCCCATCTGGATAAAATAGATTTTCAACTGCAGCAAACAGAGCTGGATGTACTGGGCGATGCCTATGAATACCTCATTGCACAGTTTGCCAGCGGCGCCGGTAAAAAGGCCGGTGAGTTTTATACGCCGCAGGAAGTAAGTAAAGTGCTGGCCAAAATTGTAACCACAGGCAAAAGCAAACTCAAAAGTGTATACGACCCCACCTGCGGCTCGGGTTCTCTATTATTACGTGTGGCTAAGGAAGTAAAAGAAGTAAGCAACTTTTACGGGCAGGAGCTCAACCGCACTACCTACAACCTGGCCCGTATGAACATGATACTGCACGGAGTAAACTACCGCAAGTTTGATATAAAGCAGGAAGATACACTGGAGCACCCGCAGCACCTGCACCTGCAGTTTGAAGCCATTGTGGCCAACCCGCCTTTTAGTGCACAATGGAGCGCCAGCCCTTTGTTTGCAACGGACGACCGTTTTAGCCAGTACGGCAAACTGGCGCCTGCCAGCAAAGCTGATTTTGCATTTGTACAGCACATGATGTTTCATTTGGCTGAGAATGGTATAATGGCCATGGTGCTGCCGCACGGTGCCTTGTTCCGTGGCGGGGCAGAGCAGCATATACGCCGCTTTTTAATTGAAGACAAAAATTATCTCGATGCTGTAATAGGCCTGCCTGCCAATATTTTTTACGGCACCGGCATACCCACCTGCATACTGGTGTTTAAAATATGCCGGGAGCACCCGGAGGATATTTTGTTTATAGATGCCAGCCGTGATTTTGAAAAAGTAACTAATCAAAATGTTCTTCGTGATGTTGACATAGCTAAAATCATTGATGCTTATAGAAATAGAAAAGAAAAAGAGAAGTATAGTATAAAAGTTTCTATAGATAAGATAAAAGAAAATGAATTTAATCTGAATATCCCCAGGTACATAGACAATTTTGAACAGGAGGAATTAATTGATTTAAACAAAGTAGCAGATGAAATTATAGAGATTGAAAAAGGAATGACTGCTATAGATGATAAAATAAAAGCATTTTGTGTAGAACTAAATATTAAGGCACCATTTTGATGAGCAAGCTAATAGGTATACCAAAACTAAGATTTAACTCTTTTACAGAAAATTGGAAGGTTAAAAAAAATAAAGAACTTCTAAATAGAATTTCTATTGCTGTGAAAGTAGAATCTGATAAACATTATACACAAATTGGTATAAGGTCGCATGGGAAAGGAATTTTTCATAAAGAACCGGTTACCGGTAAAGAGCTGGGAAATAAAAGAGTTTTTTGGGTTAAAGAAAATTGTTTTGTAGTAAATATTGTATTTGCTTGGGAGCAGGCTGTGGCAAAGACAACCTTGAATGAGATAGGCATGATTGGTTCACATCGGTTTCCGATGTATGAAGCAGTAGATGGGCAATGTGATATTGATTATTTGCTACTATACTTTTTAACTAAAAAGGGTAAAGCATTATTAGAATTGGCTTCTCCTGGAGGTGCTGGGCGAAATAAGACTTTGGGTCAAAAAGAATTTGAAAATTTAAAGTTTCTAATTCCAGAGATAAAAGAGCAACAAAAAATTGCTTCCTTCTTTACCGCCATTGATAAAAAGATAGCCCAGTTAAAACAGCAAAAAGAAAAACTGGAGTTGTATAAAAAAGGGGTGATGCAGCAACTCTTCTCGCAGCAGTTGCGGTTTAAAACAGATGAGGGCAACGATTTTCCGGAGTGGGAGAAGAAGAAGCTGGGGGAGATTGCAGATTGTCTTGATAATTTACGAAAGCCATTAAATGAAACTGTTAGGCAATCCAAGAAGGGTGTTTATCCGTATTGGGGTGCAAACAATATTCAGGATTATATAAACGATTACATATTTGATGAAACAATTGTTTTGCTTGCAGAAGATGGCGGCAATTTTAATGAATTTAAAACAAGACCTATTGCTAATATCTCAAAAGGTAAGTGTTGGGTAAATAATCATACGCATGTCCTTAGAGGGAAGTCAGATATACTAGTAAATGAATATTTATTTTATTCATTAGTACATAAAGATATAACTGGTTTTGTAAGTGGAGGAACACGAAGTAAGCTTACAAAAAATGAAATGCTTAAAATAGCAATCAATCTCCCATCCCTATCAGAACAAATCAAAATCGCCCAATTCCTTTCCGCCCTTGATGAAAAAATAAACAAGGTACAGCAGCAGGTACAGCACACAGAGCAGTGGAAAAAGGGCCTGCTGCAACAGATGTTTGTTTAAGTAATACGTTTAGTTTTTAGAACAATACACGTGAAAAACACCCTTTTATTTCTGTAGCCTGTTTTGTATCTTTTTGCTGTAAAATTTCTCTAAACAATTTTGTAAAACCTTAAAACTGCTTTTATGAAAAAAGGAATATTGGTTCTTGTAGCTTTTGTAATAAACTGGCAGCTACAGGCCCAGATTAAAGTAACTGATATTGCAAAAATTTTCGATAAATACCAGCAGGATCTTGATGCTTCTGAAAGTAAAGGTAAAAGCGATTCACAAAAACTAAGGCTGTCATACAATCCCCGTATGCTCAATATGTTTATGGCCAATAATATCAGCAATTATATTTCCAGTTCTAAAGATATCTCACTTCAAAAGTATTATGCGGTGCTGGAGTCAGGGGATGGTTCTTTGTTTTTAGGTTATAACTTCATGTTCAGAAAAGATAAGATTGACAGGTTGCGCCAGGTATTTAATGTGGGTATCAAAACTAACATGGAAAATAATTTTTCAGCATTGCTGGTAAATGATAATGTTAATCCGGAGTTGGCACTCAACCTTAAATACTCTTATATTTTCAGAGGAGCAATCAGGTATTACCCAAGCCATAAAGATGCAGTTAAAAAATACAGAGATGAATTTTTGAAAAAAAAGTATGCAGAAATATTAAAAAAGTATGAAGATACCGGGCCAGCCGGAGAAGACAATACAGACATTGAAGCAAGGCTCAAATACGCAACTAACCTTAGTGCTGAGGAGAAACAGGAATTAATAGATGATGAATATACCTCTATCTATCAAAAAATTGCAGAGGATGAAGAAAAATTTATAACTGAAAATAAAATGTTTAACTCCATCATTCTGCGATGGATAAATTTGGAAGGTTATTTGCCAGTAGCCAACAAAAAATATGAAGTAGCACCTTCTCTATCTATTTTTAATACAATTGTAAAAGAGATGTATAACTTTAACGTATCTGTATCTTATACAAGAATGCAAAAATGGAAAAGTAAGCAAATATTTTATACTACGGGTACAGCTTCTATTTATAACATCAATAATATTATAAACAAAGAGCTTAAAATCTACAAGTTTGAAACAATTGTTAACCAGGGAGGTAATAACCAAACGGTGAGCGATACAAAAGACGCCTATGTGGGTGTATACAAATCAGGCACTGCAATAAGCTTAAAAGCAGAGCTTATAGGGTTTATCTATAAAGATATTACAGGCCTGAGTGTAGCGGGCGAATTAGTATATGGTCCTTTTACTGCACGTAACTGGAAATTTGGAATACCATTTTCTTTAAAAGACAAAGATGATAAGCCTTCTGTTAATCTTGAACTGCAGCTTAAGGAGGTATTTGGAGTACATTCAATAGGGATAAGCGTGGGCTATGTATTTGGAAGATTTTTTAAATAGTCAAACAAATAATTTCAACAGGTTTAATAATAAAATTTTAGTAATTACCAAAAATTCTGCTTTTATGCGAGATAGAAAACTTAAAATAACACCCTGGCTGGAATCCTTTGAGGACATTTTAGAAGAGCTTGCTGATGAACTTGTTTATAATTATTTGGCAAATTCGTTTGGGGATGACGGTATTGCTGATCTTAATTTTGAAACGATTACCAATCCTGAAAAATCGGCTACTAAGCATGGGTTGAATTGGCTGGGTATGGACTCTGTGCGCAATGTAACAATAGGTGAGTATTTTAACCAGCGTCGTAAACAACGTAGAAGATGCCGCAATGTAATGATAATAGGTGCAGGCGCTTCATTTGATGCATATGGAGCCATTCCACTCGGACGGCAAATGATAGCTTCGTTCAGAGATATTTTTGCCAATAAAATAGAAAGCATCCCATTTTTAAAGGAAAAATTTGAGCATGAACAAAATGAAATCAGGAAACTACTTATTGGTGATCTTGATTTTGAAAATTTTCTTTACCTGTTATCAACTTTTTTTGTAAAGCAGGAGTCGCTGCGGGAAGAAATTAAGTCGCATACAGGTTTTCGTTATGCTCCCAATTTGTTTTATGAAACAGCAGCACACCTGCTTAAGCATCAGTTTCTGGATACCATTATTAACTTCAATTTTGATGAAATACTCGATCAGGCAATTTTGGAAGAACTTGGAAAGGATAACTATCATTTTGTATTATCAGATGGTCATACGCTTAATATGGACGATCTAATCGTTGATGGCAGGATAAAGGCGCCAATTTACATTAAGCCTCACGGCACATTCAGCCACAAATCATCACTTCGTTTTACAAAAAGACATTATCTGGATCTTCCGCTGGATATACAGGAAATGCTGGCGGGTTTGCTTAGTGGTTACCGTGGTGCAGGTAAAGAAGTGCAGCGTGTAAATCTGATATGTGTGGGTTTTGATTTAGCAAGTCTTGAGTTTAATGACATAATTAATAAGCACCTGGCACCTTCATCCCGTATTTACCATTTCTTACATGAAGAAGGAAAGGATACGGTATCAATCAAAGAGGAAAAGCGGGTAAAAATATTTCAAAAGCACTTTGAGTCATTTTTGGAGCGTGCTTCTGCCAATGGTCATGAGTTTGATGAAATTTATAAGCCTGTAAATCTTGCACAGCGGCTTAGCAGCATTGCTTATGCTGGAGGTGAGGTTAACACAGTTACCTCACCACTTGGCGAAGTGTTTTCAAATTTGTGGAGGCTAGCTTATAGCAGGTTTAATGAATTCAATAGGCCGAGGAGTCTTGGCCGGCATGAAATAATCTCCTACTTCTTTTACAATACACAATTTGCAGAAAGCCCGCACACATTAGAATCTGCCAGTGAAACAAGGAAGAATATTCGTAACTACTATGACGAGTCGCCTAAATATTTTCGTGACAGGGTTCTTGTGGAAATAGCAATTGAATTATTGCGTAATAATGGTAATGCTGATATAGTAGAGTTATTACGAAGCCGCACAGGGCATTATTTTGACAAGTACCTGTGGGCATGCAGTGAGTTTAAAACAAAAATAAGGCTGCGTAACTCAATATATGATTTTATGTATGAGTTTACGCCGGAAGGAGAGAAGCCTAAATCATTGGACAAGGAAAAACGATTTGAGGCTACAAAAATGATCTTTCGCATATTACCGCCTGATGATGACGAGCTGGATAGTATTTTTGAGCAACTAAAGTCTAATTTTGCTAAACCACTCGATAAATTGTATAACTCCAGTCTTAGTATATCTAAAAGCAACTATATTGATAATTTTATAAATGAATTAAAAGCAGGGTATTACCAGTATAAAAGCAAGAGTGAGCTTGGGGCTACATTATTGCTTTACTTACTTAAAAGCGATATGTTGTCTTCTGATTTCCGGCAAAATTTACTTAGGAACTATCAAAAAACTATATATAATGGGCTCGCCTTTAATACAACTGAAGATGGATATAAACGGAATTCACTCTGCAGGGAGTTGTTCAGGATATTCACAAAAACAAATGCAAATGCCAGCTTTTTCAATATTCACTCACGTATAAATGACCCAACTTATAAATTTCTTGAAAGCCTGTCACCGGAAAAAATTTTACATACTAACCTAATTCTTGATACTGATTTTAAGATGGTATTTAATGGGCGCAACTGGGATTGCTTACTTACTGTGTTAGATTCGGGTGACAGTATAAAAAAAATTTTTCGCCAGCACTTTAAAAAATATACAGAATATTATGGAGTAGATGAACAAATGGTTTCAGGAGCAAGATCTTTTTTTGAAAGTTTGAAATCAAAAACTATTCTTTTGTTGTGCAGTATGGAAACTGTTGATCAGATACATCTTCTCAGAAATAAAGCCATTTATAACACAAAGAGTTACAAAGGAATAGAATTTTGGTCTCACGGAGCCGAAATTGCAAGTAGGACAAACCCTGCAACGGAAGTTTATAAAATTGAGGCCCTAAATGAGCTCCATACAGAATACTTTTTTGATTTTATTACTACTGAGATAAAAGAAAGCACCAATGAGGAAAAGAAAAATGAAATGCAACGATTTGCTGATTTAATCAAAGGGTGTTTGAAAATTGTATTTGTACCTTTTTGGGAGCACAACCACCACTGTAGCGTTTTCCTTAAATCTGTTGCACAATGGGATGAGATACTTGAAAATGCCTATACCAATATGATGGTGATTGATAATGCAGACGATAAAAATGCCGAAGAATTGAATTTTAAAAATAGCAAGAAGTATTATACACAAAAGAAGTATATATATCTTTTTGAAGGAGCATATCATATGTATCGTAGAGGCTTTTCAAATACTGTAACACCAGTGAAATTAGTAAATACAAAAGCTGGTGTTAAAACTGAGTATCTAATGAGGGACGTTGACAAGATGCTACAACTGTTTTTTAATATGCTGTGTAAAGGCATTACTTATCAGGTGCAAAACGCTCAACTTATAGAATATCATGATGCGTTCATGATAAAAGATTTAATGTCATACAGATCATGGAGCCCCGGTTCCTTTTATAAAAACATGCGGTTGTTTCTGGGAAATCTTTACGGTTATGCAAGAGAAAAGTACAAGAATTAATGATGTGAAAATTTTATGCCAAAACAACCGGAAGCCATATTAGAACAACAATTAGTTGACCAGTTGAAAAAAATTGGTTATAGCTATGCCGCAATCAACAGTGAAAAAGAGCTGCTGGTCAATTTAAAAACACAGTTAGAAAAGCATAATAATATTCAGCTCAGCACAAAAGAGTTTGATAAGGTGCTTAATATTCTCAGTAAAGGCTCTGTATTTGAAAAATCAAAAACGCTGAGAGAGAAACAGCACATCATCAGGGAAAATGGTGACAACCTGTATTTTGAATTCATAAATACAGAACACTGGTGTCAAAACCAGTTTCAGGTAACCAACCAGGTTACGATGGAGGGCAAATACAAAAACCGCTATGATGTTACCCTGTTGATAAATGGCTTGCCTTTAGTGCAGATTGAATTAAAACGCAGAGGATTGGAATTAAAAGAAGCTTTTAACCAAACCAATCGTTACCAACGGCACAGCTATGCATCGGGTTCCGCATTATTTCAGTACATACAAATATTTGTCATCAGCAATGGCGTAAATACAAAGTATTATGCCAATAACCGCAAGCAAAGTTTCAAGCAAACCTTTTACTGGACAGACAAAGAAAATAAGCGGCTCACGAATATTTTAAATGGTTTTACGGCGGAGTTTTTAGAGCCCTGCCATGTCAGCAAAATGATTTGCAAATACATTGTGCTCAATGAAACACATAAACTGCTCATGGTGCTGCGACCTTACCAGTATTATGCGGTGGAGGCCTTGATTGACCGGGTAAAAAACACGGGTAAGAACGGTTACATCTGGCATACCACGGGCAGCGGTAAAACACTCACATCCTTTAAAGCCAGCCAGGTAATTATGAACCTGCCCACGGTAAAAAAAGTGGTGTTTGTAGTAGACAGAAAAGATTTGGATTTTCAAACCACTAAAGAGTTTGACAGTTTTAAAAAAGGTTGTGTAGATGCTACGGAGAATACAAAAGATTTGGTAGGCCAGTTTAATGATGATACCAAACTCATTGTTACCACTATTCAAAAACTAAACAATGCCATCAGCAGTAAGCGGTACTTGCAGCAGATGGAGAAGTTCAGGAATGAAAAGGTTGTATTTATTTTTGATGAATGTCACCGCAGTCAGTTTGGAGATACACATAAAAGAATTAAAAGCTTTTTCAGCAATACACAACTTTTTGGTTTTACAGGTACTCCGATTTTTGCTGATAATGCCACGAAGAATGAACTGGGCAAGAGAACCACAAAAGACCTTTTTGGTGAGTGCCTGCATAAATATGTAATTACCGATGCCATAAGGGACGAAAATGTATTAAAGTTCTCCGTTGAGTATGTGGGCCGTTACAAAAAGAAAGACACTGCCACGGAAATTGATATTGAGGTAGAAGATATTGATAAAAAGGAGCTAATGGAAAGTGAGAAGCGGCTGGAGAAAATTGCGGATTACATTATCGCAAATCATAAACGCAAAACGCATAACAAGGAATACACCGCTATGTTTTGCGTAAGCAGTGTGGAAACGCTGATAAAGTATTACGATATTTTTCAGCGCAAGAAAGAAGCCGGTCAACATGATTTGCGTATTGCCACCATCTTTAGTTATATGGCGAATGAGGAAGACCTAGATGCCAATGGGCTTATCAGTATCGAAAAAAATTATGATCAGTTGGATTTAAACGAGGTGGCTGAGGATGGAGAAGAGTATGTGATTAATAACCACAGCCGTGAAAAACTGGATACATATATCAGTCATTACAATAAACAATACGGTACTAAATTTTCTACAAGAGACACAGAGAGCTTTTACCGGTACTACAATGATATTTCTAAAAAAATAAAAGATAGAGAGCTACAGCCGGAGAACGAGGCCAATCGTATTGATATACTGCTGGTGGTAAATATGTTTCTAACGGGTTTTGATGCCAAGAAAGTAAATACCCTGTATGTTGACAAAAACCTGAAGCATCATGGCTTGATACAGGCCTATTCAAGAACCAACCGGATACTCAATGAACAAAAGAGCCAGGGCAACATCATTGCGTTCCGTAATCTCAAACCGGCTACAGATGAAGCGATTACCCTGTTTAGCAATAAAGAGGCTATTGAGGTTATCGTTATGAAACCATATGATGACTATGTTAAGAAATTTAATGCCGCTTTTGTTGATTTGCTGAAAATTGCCCCCACCATAAACAGTGTAAACGAACTGGGGACAGAAGATGATGAGCTGGAATTTGTAAAAGCATTTCGTGAGTTGATACGGATTAAAAACATCATGAGCGCTTTTGCTGATTTTAAGTGGGATGATCTATCTATGAATGAGCAGCTGTTTGAAGATTATAAAAGCAAATACCTTGACCTGCATGATAAAGTAAAAGCGGAACATCAGAAAGAAAAAGTATCAATATTGGAAGATGTGGATTTTGAACTGGAGTTGATACACAGAGATGAAATTAATGTGACGTATATCATCCAGTTATTGATAAAGTTAAAATCAAAAGTTCGCAAAGATGTGGCACAAACTGAAAAGGAAATTTTCAACCTGCTTAATACAGAAGCAACACTTCGTAGTAAACGGGAGTTGATAGAGCAGTTTATTAAAGAAAATATGCCGCTTATTGCAGAAGCAGACGATATACCCGGGGAGTTTGAAAAATTCTGGAATGCAGAGCAGCAAAAAGCGTTTGACAAAATAGTAGCAGATGAAAAGCTGGATGCGGAAAAAACACAAACGCTCATAGAAGATTACCTATATGCAGAAAGGGAGCCATTAAGGGAAGAGCTGTTGAATTTGATGGAAGGAGAAAAACCTTCTGTACTGGAACGTAAGAAAACCGGCGACAGAATCTGGAGTCGCATAAAATCATTTGTGGAAAGGTTTATTGAAGGAATGGCAGGCGCATAAAATACAGTATTTCGAAAGCGGTACTCGTTTCTCATCATCCTCTCCCCCCGCCCAAACTACTCAGTACAGGCAGGTTGTTCAGAATAAAAAATTCAAGCTTGGTTTAATGGATCTGGTTCTTCCACACCTTTAACAATCTTCCCCATATAAAATGTTTCATGATGGCTCATCCAGTCAAACACCTCATAAGGCTTTGAACTCCATTTCCCGTTTTGGTACATAAATCCGTATGATAACAACGAATCATCCTGTGAAGCAATACGAAATGAAAGCTGTAACAGATCGTTTTCTTTGAGGGTTATGTTTTGGTCAAAAACATTTCTTTCATTCAGCATTTGCAAAAGCGTTTGTTCATTGAGTGTATTCAGTTCCTCATCAATGGAAGCAGGCGGTAAGCAAACGCCCAGATTAAATTCATCTTTACCTTCTACCAAACGGTGCAATACCCAGAAATGTGTTTTTGAAATTTCGCTTAGTTTGCAGGAACATAATTGCAGTTGATCAGAAACCCGGCACATAATGGTTGTGTTTCGTTCAAATTACCACAGATAATTCAGTTTCATTGGAATCAATGTACACCTGCTGTGTATAAAAAGAATTGCTTGATAGAGGAAGATGGCCACGGCTTTGTCCAGCACACTTGGCTCTGTAAATCCTCGCAATGACGTTCTTATTGATGTGCATCTGTTCACTGTTGTACACTGTCGCACCCCTGCACGTCATAGCGAGGAGGAGGAACGACGACGTGGCTATCTCCTGAGCTTTGCACACAGTTATTATTGCCCTTGTTGGTGTTATCACCAACAAGGAATCTAAAAATAGCCTTACTCTTTACTGGACTTTATTGCTTTTGTCAATAAAATTGAATATCCCAATTGTATTTGAAAGAAATGATCCTTCTTTTCGGAAGTATAAAGAGGCATCAAATAATTAACTCTTCCAAAAAGCCGGCCGGCCCTTTCATTAAGTGGATTCCAATATACTTCACCGCCTACTCTCCAAAACCATTTTGCAATATTGTTATCATTAAAATTTGTTTGAGGACTGTAGTTAACCCAAACCCTAGTTACAAGGTCAAAGCCAATATTATCGCTTGACTTTAAATTAAGCCCCATTTCAGCAAAAACGTTTTGTGTTAATACGGTGCTGGTATCTTTTGATTTTGCAAGATTAAACGTATTTATTCCAAGGCCTAAATCAGCATAGAATGTGCTTAAAGATTTTCTTTCAATCCATGTTGTCATCAAATTATAAGCACCTTCAAAATTCAACCAGCTTTTCTGCTGCGAAAGCGTTCTTGAAAAGTTAGCAGAATCTGTAAAATTCAATTTGCTGTCAAACTTTGCTGTACTTAGATTGAATCTGAAGTAATGACCAAAAAAAGTTCCTCTATTGGGAATATTTTGACGATGAAGGATTTGTTTAAATCTTATATCAGATTGAGTTATACCATTAGCCTCTTTTGCAACAAGACCCAGGGCGTCAGTATAAACTCTAAAGTCGAGTACACTATTTAAGCCTACATTTCTGAAAAGTGAGTCACACTTTTTTGAGGCATCCAAAGTAATAAATCCATCTTCAGGTGCAAATGTATTATTGGGTTTGTACTGTAAGAAGTCACGTAAAATGATAGCTCTGTTTTTTAAAGACGTACTCCTCAAAGAATCTCCTAATGAAAATCTTCTGGTAGAAATTGTTATAGGCGCCTTTCCATTTGTGAATTGCTCGTCTTTATCTGAATAAACATTGATGTCTAGTATATAACCGTCCTTAATTAAAAGTGTAACTTTTTTAATTTTTACTTTTTCCTGTGTTGACTCTGTTATGGATTGTTGCCCTCCCTTATTTTTATATACATTTACAGACAGGTTGCCTATCAAACATACTTCGCCAGTAAACTGCTTACTTTCACTTTCCTGTTTTTTTAACTTTTGAAGGATTTGATCTAATGTAGATTCAATTTTTGCAATTTTACCCGTGTCATTTGACCCGGCATCTGCTGTTTTTACCTGCCCGTTACTGATAATAAATGATACGAGCATTACGATTGTGATACACACTTGTTTCATAAACAATTATTTTAATAATATAAATCAGCAACGGCATTTTTATTTGGTGTAATGAATCTTTACAAAGATGTTTCTAAGGCATCACTCCCGCACCGTGAAATTGCACAAAAGAGTACGGGATTTTTCCCGTAGAATAGTTTAAATTAATCTTTCATTTTTATTGCTTACATTTCTTAACCATCAAAAAACTATTTATGGCACAAAAAAATTTTATGAGAGTAAAAGGGCGTGCAAAAGGCAACCCTAACGCAATTCTTGATATAGAACTTGCAGATGATCAAAAAGATGTGCGTGGCTATGGACAGCCAATCACTCCTGCATCAGCAGCAGAAATGGCTGAAGAGTATTTTCAACAATGCAGGGCAGCATGGAAGATTGTGCGGGAGATTCGGCAAAACCCTGCTTATGTTAACTTGCGTAGTCTTCCTGAATTTGCGCAGCTTGAATCACTTATTGATCCTGCAAATCAAACTGTATCAGGCGTCTTTGGAAAAGAAATTATTTTACAAATCATAGCTCAAAAAGGGTGTGAAGGTATTCGATATATACAGGGAAAGGATAACAATAAAAATACAATTGTTTTAGTGGGAGTAAAAGAAACAGGTCAATTGATTACCCTTCCAAACGGACAAACCCGTGCAACCTCTGAGCCTGTTGATTTTAACCGGGAAAAAAATGAAGCTGATAATGTAATAGGCGAAGTACATGAAGAAGCGTTGACAATTGAAGGTGTTGAGGCCATTCTGAACGGTAGTGGCGGACAGTTTACAAAGAGTATTGATGTGACATTTGGAATTTTTTAAATGATTACAGGCTTTGATATTATTTATTACAGCATTTACCTGCTATGTTTAGTGGCTTCTTTTAAGGCCAGCAGTAAAAATTTACCTGGCCTTATTTTTCTTCGCCTCATTTTGGTAAGCGGATTGATAGTAGAAGGTATTGTTGAAGTATTACAATACTTTAAGTTGAATGAGAACTGGCCTTATTACGCCTACATTCCTTTGGAGTATATTTTTATGTGTTTTTATCTTGCAGCCAATACATACAAGCAGGTTCTTAAACGAATCATTCTATATTCCATCATACCCTATCTGTTGACGGCTTTTATTCTTACAGCTACGAAATATAAGTTTGAATTTTTTCCGGCTTATATCTATAACATGAATTGTTTTCTTAGTGTGATTTGGTTGGTAATGATGCTAATGAATCTGGAAGTGGTAAATCATCACTCCCCCCTGAAGATTCCTGCTTTTTGGATATTTACCGGATTCCTGATATTTTATGCCGGTATCTTTTTCTTCAATGGCGCTTACAATTATTTTTTGAAGAATGATCCTTTTGTAGCCGACCAACTTCGCAACTATATAAATACAGGACTGAATTATTTACTATATTCGGTATTGACCTATGCATTCGTATGTTCAGCGATCATGAAGAAATATTAGTTACTGTAATAGCCGGAGGATTCCTTTTCATGTTCCTTATAATTATTTTGATTGTTTCAATTGCACGCTATAAAAAGCGAATTATTCAGGATCTAAAAGAGAAAAAGCTCATGCAGGAAGTTTATGCTAAAGAGTTACTACGAAGCAAGCTTGAAACGCAGGAACAAACCTTTCAGCAAATTGGAAAAGAACTCCATGATAATGTGGGTCAGTTGCTCAGCACCTCCCGCATGCTGATAGGATTAACTGAGCGTGAACTGCAAACCCCGCCCGATACCCTGCTTACAGCCAATGCCACATTGGGCCAGGCTATTAATGAAATCCGTTCACTTGCAAAGTCGCTCGACAAAGAATGGCTGGAGCGGTTTAGTTTCACAGAAAATATTCAAACCTTAGTAGAACGTATTAACGCCGGTAAAATGATTGCAGCAGAGTACATACAAACAACAGATCTGTCTTTAAAAAACGACGAGCAAATCATCTTATTCCGCATTGTACAGGAGGCCATTCAAAATGCTGTGAAGCATGCAGGCGCTACAAACATGCGTATACAGGTAACACAGGAAGGGCAACAGTTTAACATAACGGTGAGTGATAACGGAAAAGGGTTTGATGTACATTCGGCTGCCAAAAGCATGGGGCTTGCCAATATGCAGCACAGGGTTCAACTGCTGAACGGAAGCATCGCCTATAATTCTGTGATTGATCAGGGCACTACGGTAGCCATCTTCTTACCGCTTCAACCGAATGATGCATAAACTATCTGACTATAAAAAAATTAAATTGACCAGATGAAAACGATGATTGGATTGGTAGATGATCACCAGTTGTTTTTAAAATCGCTGCACCTCATGCTGGAGAGTTTTGGTGTGTATGAGG
>ERZ1066133.398-NODE-398-length-20345-cov-7.819961_pt1 | contig 20345 bp, 18 predicted proteins | sample MGYA00382780_ERZ1066133 | MGnify/ENA primary metagenome ERZ1066133 (study PRJEB33369, sample SAMEA5778363) | biofilm metagenome | biome: Industrial cooling water; feature: Water cooling tower basin; material: Biofilm | place: United Arab Emirates | collected... | reverse complement strand
GGCGTCGGCCAGAACCCCGCCCGCCAGGTCGCGCTCAAGGCTTCGCTCCCCGACACCATCAGCGCCCAGACCATCAACAAGGTCTGCGGCTCGGGCCTGCAGGCCGTCATGCTCGCCGCTCAGTCCATCAAGGCCGGCGACAACCAGCTCGTCGCCGCGGGCGGCATCGAGAACATGACCGGAGCCCCCCACTTCGCCCGCGTTCGCGAGGGCGTGAAGTACGGCCCGGCCCAGATGGAAGACCACATGGCCTACGACGGCCTGCGCTGCGCCTTCGAGGCCTGCGCCATGGGCAACAGCGCGGACCACATCGCCCGCAAGTTCGAGATCAGCCGCGCCGAGCAGGACCGCTTCGCCGTGCAATCGCACCAGCGTGCGGCCGACGCCACCAAGAACGGCTTCTTCAAGAATGAGTTGATCGCCCTCACCGGCGAGCAGTGCCTCGACAAGAAGTCGCCGGGCGTGAACGCCGACGAGGGCATCCGCGCCGACACCACGATCGACGGCGTCGCCAAGCTCCGCCCCGCGTTCGACAAGGACGGCAGCGTCACCGCCGCCAACGCCAGCCAGATCTCCGACGGCGCCGCCGCGCTGATCGTGTCGAGCCTCGCCAAGGCTGAGCAGCTGGGCGCCAAGCCCATCGCCAAGATCCTCGCCTACCACACCAGCGGCGTCGCGCCCAAGGACATCTTCGCCGCCCCGATCGAGGGCATCGCCGGCGCCCTCGCCAAGGCCAATCTCACCGCCAAGGACATCGACCTCTTCGAGATCAACGAGGCGTTCGCGGCCCAGGTGCTGTGCAACCTCAAGGGCTTGAAGGCCGCGGGCCACGAGATCCCCGAAAGCAAGCTCAACATCGCCGGCGGCGGCATCGCTCTCGGCCATCCCATCGGCGCCAGCGGTGCCCGCGTGCTGACCACGCTCATCCACCAGCTCCACCGCACCGGCGGCAAGCGCGGCGTCGCGGCCCTCTGCCTCGGCGGCGGCAACAGCGTGGCGATGGTTGTTGAGGTCTGAAGAAGTGTGCCGTATCGGGCACCAGACAGGGAGCCTGCCATGAGCGACATCTGCAACGCCAAGCCCGACAAGAACCACGAGTGGCTGAAGAGATTCGTCGGCCAGTGGGAGATGGAATCCGAGTGCGTCATGGGGCCGGACGAGCCCCCGATGAAGGGCACCGGGAAAGAGACCGTCCGCATGCTCGGCGACCTGTGGATGGTCGGCGAGAGCACGATGTCCATGCCCGGGGCGGGCGAGGGCAAGGCGATCCTGACGCTCGGCTACGACCCGATCCGTAAGAAATTCGTCGGCACCTGGGTCGGGTCGATGATGACCCACCTGTTCGTGTACGAGGGCGAGCTCGATGAGGCGATGGGGACACTGCCGCTGCACTGCACCGGCCCCGACTTCGCCGATCCGACCAAACTGGGTCAGTACCAGGATGTCTACCGCCTGTCGCCCAACGGGGAACGCAGCCTGACCTCGCACATGAAAACCCCCGATGGCACGTGGGTGCAGTTCATGACGGCGAGGTACAAGCGGGTGAAGTAACCCCCACCAGGGACCTCCCCGACGGCTCCACTCCACGCCCTCGCGGACGCGGGCGACCGTTCCCGCTTCGCGGGAAGGGTGGGCGCGACGTGCCGCCGCGGGCCGGCAGAACCGGCCGGTTCTCGGTCTTTCCAAAATCTCTCCCTCGGCTGAAATTGCGGGAAGTCATCTCCCAATCACTCTCTACCGGGACTCTCCCGGTCGGACGGTGAGGAACACCGCCGCGGCACCAGAGATTTTGGGAGGCTCCGCTATGAGCTTTGTCAAGGGTCTTGTCCGTTACGGTCTGATTGCGGGCCTGGTCGCCGGCGCCGGCGTGGTTGTCGCCGGCCCCGAGCGTGTCTCGGCCCTGCTCACTCAGACCCATGATTCCATCCACGCTCAGATCGACAAGTGCGTCAAGGACCCCGTCGCTCTGCGGGCCCAGCTCCGCAAGCTCGAGGGTCAGTACCCGGCCCGCATCGCCGAGGTCCGCGGCGATCTCGCCGAGCTCCGCACGCAGATCGGCCAACTCAACCGCGATCGCGACGTCAACGGCCGGGCCATGGAGCTCGCCGCCGCCGACCTCGGGTCGCTCCAAGCCATGCTTGCCAAGGCTGAGAACCTCCGCGGCTCGACCAACGCGGTGCTCACCAGCAGCGACGAGAACGCCCCGGTCTTCGCCGTGCGCTTCGCCGGCGAAACCCTCGGCCTCGATCAGGCCCACTCCAAGCTCAACGCTATCGAGCAGCACTCGGCGGCGTTCGCCCAGCGGGTGGCCGATATCGACCGCGACCTGGGCTACCTCGCCCAGCAGGAAAGCCGCCTCGCGACGCTGCTGGACCAGCTTGAGACCGAGCAGGCCCAGTTCCAGAGCCAGCTCTGGCAGCTCGACCGCCAGGTCGATGCGATCGCCCGCAACGACCGCATGATCGAGATGATGAGCAAGCGTCAGAACACGATCGACAAGCACAGCCGCTACCGGGCTGAGAGCCTCGATCAGGTCAACGTCCGCGTCGCCGACATCCGGGCTCGCCAGGAGGCCCAGCTCGAGTCGCTGTCGAAGACCACGACCGCGAACAACTACGAGAACCGCGCCCGTCTGGACCTGGACGGCCGCAACGCCCGCAACGCCTCGGCCCCGGCCCGCACCTTCGCCCCCAAGAGCAAGACCCCGGTCATCGAGGTCAAGCCCGAGGACGTGAAGACCGAAGCCCCCAAAACCTCGGCCTCGGTGGAGCGCCCCGGCGTGCTCGCGTCGAAGCCCCAGTAACTCCGTAAGTCTCCCATCCAGTCAGGATGGCTCAGGCCCCCGGCAACGGGGGCTTTTCATTGCGCCAGTGGGACCGGCCTCCGGCCGGTCGGCACGCGCCGGGATCGAATGCTTGTTCCCGCGCTGGATCGCCAAAGACCGGCCGGAGGCCGGTCCGACTGGTGGATCCCAATCCTCTCGATTCCACCCAGATCGGTCCCGGTTTGGTGGCATCGGGCGTCGAGTGCCGATAATCTCTCTGGTTGCCCGGCCGGGACGGGGTGTTACTACACCCACACCCCCCACCCTTCCGGCGGGCCGAACTGTCCGCGGACAGGATGTCCGGGGACCCTGGCCATCGGGCCACATCCGGCGGAGGCGAATCACTCGTGCCATTCTTCGATCGACTCTTGGGCTTGTTCAGCGTCGATATGGGCATCGACCTCGGGACGTGCAACACGCTCGTCGCCGTGCGCGGCCAGGGCATCGTGCTCAACGAGCCTTCCGTCGTCGCTGTCATCAAGGGCACCAGCACCGTCCTGCACAACGGCGAGGCCGTCGGTTGGAAGGCCAAGGAGATGCTCGGCAAAACCCCCGGCGGCATCACCGCCGTGCGTCCACTCAAGGACGGCGTCATCAGCGACTTTGAGATTACCGAGGCCATGCTCGGCTACTTCATCCGCAAGGTGAACGGCAAGAGCAAGATCTTCGGCCCCCGCGTCGTCATCTCGATCCCCTCGGGCATCACCGAGGTCGAGAAGCAGGCCGTCATTCAGTCGGCGGAGAACGCCGGCGCGCGGCGCATCTTCCTGATCGAAGAACCGCTCGCGGCCGCGATCGGCGCCGGGCTGCCGTTCACCGAAGCCACGGCATCCATGATCGTCGATATCGGCGGCGGCACCACCGAGGTCGCGATCCTCTCGCTGGGCGGCCTGGCCACCTGCGAGTCGGTCCGCGTCGCCGGCGATGACATGGACGAAGCGATCATCAACCACATGAAGCGCACGTACAACATGATGATCGGTGAGCAGACCGCCGAGCGCATCAAGATCGAAGTTGGCAGCGCGTCGCCCGTCGGGCCCGAGACGACCATGGAAGTCCGCGGCCGCGACATGATCAGCGGCCTGCCCCGCAAGACCGTCATCACCAGCGAGGAAATCCGCGAGGCGCTGCAGGAGCCGGTCACCGCGATCATCGAGGCCGTCACCCGCACGCTCGAGAAGGCCGAGCCCGAACTGGCGGCCGATCTCGTGCTCAACGGCATCACCATGGCGGGCGGCGGGTCGCTGCTGCGTGGACTGTGCCAGGTGGTGCAGAAGGCGACGGGACTGGACACGCATCTCGCCGACGATCCGCTCACCTGCGTCGCCCGCGGCACCGCGGTCTACCTCGAGCACCTCGACGAGTGGAAGGACTCGCTCGAAGACAGCATGAAGCGTTAGTCGGCCTTCCCCGACGCCGGGCCGGAGGCTCGGTCGCTCCCACGGATCAGAGATCGACAGGGACATGTCGAGACTGCCGCACCAATCCACCGCCTCCCGCCTGCTGATGCCCGGCGTCGTGATTGTGCTCATCGTGCTGAGCCTCGCGCGGTTGTCGTGGGTCGATTGGCTGAACTCGGTCGCAAAGATCCCAACGGCGATCCTGACGCCGGGCAGCGCGGTGGTATCGCTCGCGTCCGGATGGGTGCTTCCGGCGAAGCGCCCGGTCGTCACCAGCGAGCGGGAGCGGGCTCTGGTCGAGGAACTCGAACATTGGAAGACCCTCTATCAGCGGGAAGACCGCAACAACGAACGTCTGCGGAAGCAGATCGCGGAGTTGCAGCGCGGAAGGCTCATCAATCCTGAGAGCAACATCACCCAGCTTGTTGCTCCGGTCGTCGGGATGTCGTCGGACCTTTCGAGCGGCGTTCTGCGGGTCCGGGCGGGCGAGAGCGTGGGTGTCGTCCAAGGCACCGTCGCCGTGACCGACGGCGTTCAAATCGTCGGCCGCGTCACGAGCGTGAGCGGCCCGACCTCGCTGATCCAGCCCGTCACACGCAAGGGGGGGCCGAAGGTCGCGGGACGCGTCATGGTTGACGAACCCAACAACATCGGTCTGAAGTGTCTGCTCGAACCCATCGGATCGCGGTTTCGCGGTGTTGTCGAGGCGCCGGAATCGTCGTTGCCGAACGCCGGCAGCCTGAAGCCCGAGCCCGGTCACACGGTGCGGCTCGACGACGACCGCTGGCCCGAGAGCGCTCAGCGCTTCGTCCTCGGCAAGGTGGAACGCGTCGAAGCGGACAGCTCCAATCCGCTCCGGACCATTGTGACCGTCGTGCCAACGGTCGAGGTCGAGCGGGTGAGCGAGGTCACGCTTCGGATCGCCAGCGACCTGGGCAGGGGAGGAACACCGTGAACGCCATCGCGGTGCTGGTCGCCGGATACATCTGTTTCTCGCTCGAGCTGGGGCTTCGCAAGGCGCTGGCGGTGGGCAGCGCCGGAATCGCGCCGTCGTTCGTGTTCATCCTGTGCGTCGTTGTCTCTCTCAGCGCGCCCCCGTCGGTTGCCATGTGGACGTGTCTCATCCTCGGCCTCCTCACCGACCTCACGTGGCCCCACGAGATCGCCGGAGGCGTGAGTACCCAGGTCATCGTCGGCCCGTACGCCATCGCCTATCTCGTTGCTTCTCAATTTGTTCTAAGCATCCGCGGCAACATGTTTCGCCGCAACCCCCTTACGCTCGGGTTCCTCTGCTGCTTCGGCATGGCCATCGCCCAAGTGGTGGTGGTAGCTATCTACACGTTCCGGTCGGGATACACCCCGGAGATCGCATGGGACCCGACGTCGCAGTTGCTCGCCCGCCTCGGTGTCGCCCTCTACACGGGGCTCGTCGGGATCATCGTCGGTGTGTTTGCGGGCCCGCTGACATCGGCGTTGGGAGTGCACCAGCCGCCGCAGCGCCGGTTCACACGCCCGATTTACTGAACCAAGCGCCCACCCGCCCGAACGATGCCCCGGGCGTCGGCCGGTAGGTGCCGTCTGGCGCCACGCAGCGTTGACCCGATGTCGCGAACATCCGCGGACAGGATCAACGCGAATCAACGCAACCCGAACGCTCTGCTCGACAGATCATCCCGCTAGGCCGCGGCCCGCGGCCGAGGGACAGAACGCATCCGAAATCCGTCGCCAGCGAAGCAATGATTCGCCATGCTTCATCGCAAGAGCCCCGAGGAGATCGCCCGCCGTGCCCGTGTCTCGATCGACGCGGCGACGCTGCATGGGGCCCAGGGCATTCTCGATGAAGTGCAATCCGGAGGCGCGGCAGCCCTGCGCCGCGTGGCCGAGCGTCTGAGAGACGTGAATCCCGGCGAGCCGCTGGTGCTCGATCGTGCCGCGATCGCTACCGCCGCGGCGCGCGTGCCGCGCGAACAGGTCGAGCTGCTGGAACGCACCGCGGCACGTATACGCGCCTTCGCCCAAGCCCAGCGCGACGCGTTGCGCCCGCTCGACATGGCTGTTCCCGGCGGCCGGGCCGGGCACTTCATTGCCCCGATGGACGCCGCGGGATGCTACGCCCCGGGCGGGCGCTACCCGCTGCCCTCGAGCGTGCTGATGACCGCGATCACGGCACGCGTCGCGGGCGTGCGCACCGTGGTGGTTGCAAGCCCCAAGCCCGCACCGATCACGATCGCCGCGGCACACGTCGCCGGTGCCGACATGCTGCTCGCCGTCGGCGGCGCCCAAGCCGTCGGCGCGTTGGCCTTTGGAATCGAATCAACGACACCCGCCATCCCCCGCTGCGACGTCATCGTCGGCCCCGGCAACCGCTGGGTGACCGCCGCCAAGAAGCTCGTCCAGGGCGAGGTCGCGATCGACATGCTGGCCGGACCGTCGGAGCTTCTGATCATCGCCGACGAGACTGCGGACGCCGCGATGGTCGCCGCCGATCTGCTTGCTCAGGCCGAGCACGACACCGACGCCGTCCCGACGCTGGTCACAACGTCCGAACCACTCGCCGCCCGCGTCAACGCCGAGCTTGAGAAGCAGCTCACAACCCTCCCCACCGCCGCCACCGCGCGTGCCGCCCTCAACAACGGCGGCGTCGTGTTCGCCGCGTCGATCGACGACGCCATCACGATCGCGGATCGCGTCGCTCCCGAGCACCTGCAAGTGATGACCCGCGACGCACGGGCCGTCGCCGAGCGGCTCCGCCACTACGGCGCCGTCTTCATCGGTTCCCGCTCCGCCGAGATCTTCGGCGACTACGGCGTCGGCCCCAACCACGTCCTCCCCACCGCCGGCACCGCCCGCTTCAGCGCCGGCCTCTCGGTGTTCCACTTCCTCCGCATCCGGACGTGGCTGGAGATGAACGCCGACGCGAGCGAGGTCGGGCGTGCCGTGAGCGACGCCGCGGCACTGGCGAGGCTCGAGGGACTCGAAGCCCACGCCCGTGCGGCAGAACAGCGACTGCGTGATTGAGACGGCTCTTGCGTGCTAGCATTGCCTCCACTTTTGAGAGGCTTATGAACTACGACGCCCACCAACCCATCATCAACGACCTCGAGGCGCGGATCGTGACCATCCGCGACTCGCTTTAACTACGACTCCAAGATCGCCCGCCTCAAAGACCTCGAAGAGCAGATGAACGGCAACGGGTTCTGGGACAACCAGGACCGGGCCCGCAAGATCGTGAACGAGGTCAAGGCCTTGAAGGCCATCACCGAGGGCCTCCGCACCGCCATCAAGGACTTTGACGACGCGCGGCTGGGCTACGAGATGTCCAAGGAAGCGGGCGACAAGGACCTCCTCGCCGAGGCCGATGCCCAGCTCTTCGCGCTCGTGGGCCGCATGGAGAAGATCGAGCGTCAGTCGCTCCTCTCCGGCAAGCACGACGCCAAGAACTGCTTCATCACCGTCGCCGCCGGCGTCGGCGGCACCGAGGCCCAGGACTGGACCGAGATGCTCTTCCGCATGTACGTCTTCTACTGCGAGAAGATGGGCTGGGAGCTCGAAGAGGTCGACAAGGGCTACGGCGAAGTCGGTCTTGACTCGGTCACGCTCCACGTCAAAGGCCCCTTCGCGTTCGGCTACCTCTCCTGCGAACGCGGCACCCACCGCCTCGCCCGCGTCTCGCCCTTCAACGCTCAGGGCAAACGCCAGACCTCCTTCGCCAGCGTCGAAGTGACGCCCGAGTTCGAGGAAGTGGACGTCAAGATCCCCGATACCGATCTTGAGATCACGCCCTTCGTCCGCGCCAGCGGCCCGGGCGGCCAGAACGTCAACAAGGTCGCCAGCGCGATCCGAGTGGTGCACAAGCCCACCGGCATCATGATCGTGAGCAGCACCTACCGCGATCAGCCGCAGAACAAGAAGCAGTGCTTGGCCATCCTGCAGGCCCGCCTCGAACAGATGGCCGAAGAAGCCCGCGAGAAGGAGATCGCCGCGGCCCAGGGCGGCGCGATGGACCGCGGCTGGGGCACGCAGATCCGCTCATACGTTTTCTACGACAACCGCGTGAAGGACCACCGCACCGGCGTCGAGACCTCGGACTACGAGTCCGTCCTCCGAGGCGACATCGCCGATTTCATCGACGCCGAACTCAAGCGCCGACGCGCTGAGAAGGAAGCGAAGAAGTAGTCCGCCCCGTCGACGATCCGTGGAGTTCGCCCCAGACGCCGAGGCCCACGAGTCTTCGAGCAAGCCTCGGCCGACTCGCCGGGTTGACGCTCGACCGTTCGAACGTCGAATGCCTTACTTCCAGCCAATCGGGGGCTTCGTCGGCAAACCTCCTCGGCCTCGGCGTCTGCTCGAGGCGTCGGGGAAGCGTGCCTTCGTCGCCCGCCCCACCCCTCCAGCCCCAAAGCAACGCAACCCCCGGTGCATCGGGGGTCGCGTCATGATGGCCGACGGATTTCGACCCACGGCCCGACTCAGCGCCGAGCCAGCAGATCACGGATCTCGGTCAGCAGCTTTTGCTCGGGCGTCGGTCCGGCCGGAGCGGGCGCGGACTTTTCGGCCTCGAAACGCTTGCGGGCGGTGTTGAAGGCTTTGACAACGAGGAAAATGCAGAACGCGAGAATGAGGAAGTTGATAGAGACGGTGATGAACGAGCCATAGGCCAGCACCGGGCCGAAGCCGCGGGCCTGATCAAGAGTCAGGTTCGGAGTGGTTTTGAGTTGCTCCGCGACCGTGCCGCCGAGGGGAACAAAGCGGTTGTTGAAGTCCACGTTCCCCGCCATGCCGACGACGGGCATGATGATGTCCTTGATGAGCGAGTTCACGATCCCGCCGAACGCGCCGCCGATGATGACACCAACGGCGAGATCGAGCATGTTGCCCTTGAGAGCGAACTCGCGAAATTCCTTGATGAAACCCATGATGTTCCTTTCTGTTGAAGGCGGCCCGCGTGGAGAGGTCAGACCGCCCGTGGGGCCGAGTATAACTCCTATGCGGACGCTGACAATTGGATACCGTCCACCGGTCAGGGGATGTTAAGGCCGCATGGATCAGCTTGGGCGGCGCGGACACCGGGAACCGGGACCGCAGGCGGGTCTTGAACGCCGCAGATCGAGAAAGGCCGGGGTGGGATTCGAACCCACGTAGCTTGCGCAACGGATTTGCAATCCGCTCCATTTGTCCACTCTGGCACCCGGCCGTTGAGCGGAAAAAGAGCATAGCACGCCCCCCGAACCAAGGAGGGCGGCGGGCTCGGGTGCGAGGCGCGGGCTGCGATGAGGAAACAGCAAGCCCTCGGTGGGCCGCTCGCTCCCTCCGACTCTCCCCCGGACTAGCCTTTCGCCGATGTTCAGATCCATGAACCACTTGCGGCGGCTCGGGCTGGTCTTCGCCTTCGTGGCTGTCTCGTCCGCCGAGGCACAAGAAACCGGACGCGAACGCACAGGCGGCGCGCCGTCGCCGACGAGCCCCGCCGCAGACGGGACCGCCGGAAGCCCCGCCTCGGAGAAGCACGACCGGGGGATGTCCATCCCCGGTTTGACCAGCGAGACCTTCACGGTGCCTCCGGGACGGTACTACCCCGAGGGCACGTTTCTCGTCCGACGGACGGGGACGCTCCGAACGCTGAAGTCCGGCGAGGTGCTCTTCATTCCCGACAAACCCGCGCAACGGGACTCGCGCCGCCGCGGCGAGCGGCCGATGGTGCTGCTGCCGTGCCAGACGCTTGCGGCGATGCAATCAAGTGTCAACGGGTCGATCGATCCGCTGCAGGCACGCGTCGAAGTGTCGGGGCAGTTGTTCGTCTACCGCGACCGACAGCAACTGTTGCCAACGGTCTTTTCGTCGCTGCCGACAGCACCCGACGCGAAGCCCGCCACAAAGCCGAAGCCGTCTGATGACAACGCCGCCACGGCGGTGCAGCCGACCGACGACCCGGAGGTCTCGGACATGATCACGTCGCTGGAGAACCGCCGAGGCGAAACGCCGTCGCTCCCCCGAACCGGCGGCGGTGCGGAGCCCGAAGAGAAGGCGGCGAAATCGCTCGTCCCCGAGGGAACACTGATCACCGACCGCCGCGGCCGTCTGACCCGGGTGAACGACAAGCTCGCCGTTGCGTTCGATGGCGATACCAACACCCGGTCGGACCCATCGATGATCGTTATTCCTTCCAGGGCACTCGAACGCCTCGAATCCAGCCTCGGCCCGACGACCGACGGTGTGGTCGTTGTCGTCACGGGTCGCGTCTTTGCGTACCGCAATCAGAACTACATCCTGCCCTTGCTCGCGCAGATCGAAGCCGAGGGTCAGCTCAAGCCGATGCAGTAGTCCCGAGGCGTGAGGGAACGAAGCACGGGGACCGGGAGAGGGGCGATGGTGAGCCGAATGGTCGTCGAAACTGGGACGGCATCGCTGCTGGCGGCCGATCGCGCGTCGATCTCCCGCGGCTTCTTTCTGCTCATGCTGATCGTGCTCGGCACGGTCGCGGTGATCACCGTGACCGTGCTGGTGCTCCAGTCGCGACGCCGCGCGCACCTGCGCAATCTCGCCGCCGATACAAAGCGCCGGCGGAGCGAGGACCCGTGGAAGGTCAGCGCCGAGCGAACGGAAGCTCCCAGCGCGGACGAGTTGTACCGAGCCAGCGGCTTTGACAAAGACGACACCCGCATCGAGGACTCGCCCCGCGATCCCGATCTGCCGGATTCGCCCGACGGGCCACGCAACCGCTGAGCCACTCTGACCGCGAACAATCCGCCCATGTCGACGCTGGCACCCCCGATCTCGGTCCTCATTACCGGCGGCACACGGCGCGTCGGGCTGGCCATCGCGCGTGCCTTCGCGAATGAATATCGCGGGCTGCATCTGATTCTGACGACCCGCGATCTCGGCGCGGCAGCGGCTTCCGCCAAGCGAGAACTCGAATCGCTGGGTGCGACGGTCGCGGTCGAGCGGCTGGACACCGGCGATCTGACCGCGATGGACGCGTTCGCTCAATCCATCTCCCGTTCCCGCGAATCACTCGATGCGCTGATACTGAACGCTTCAAGCTACGACGAAACGCCCCTGGCGCCGTTGCGCGCTGCCGATCTGGAACGGCACATGCGGGTGAACGCGTTCGGACCGGTCCTGCTGGCCCGAGGGTTGCTCGGGTGCTTGTCGATATGCCCTCGGCCGCAAGGCGCGGGAATCGTCGCGATGACCGACATGCACGTGCTGGGCCGCCCACGAAAGAACTTGCTGGCCTACTCCATGTCCAAGGCGGCGCTGACCGAAGGCGTTCGGACTCTTGCCAGGGAGCTGGCCCCGCGGGTGCGGGTCAACGCCGTTGCTCCGGGCGTGATCGAGTGGCCCGATACCGGGCCCGATGCGGATCCGGCGTTTCAGCAAGCCTATCTGAAGCGTGTTCCGCTGCAGCGGGCGGGAACCAGTGCGGACGCGGCCGATGTCGTCCGCTGGCTCGCCATGGACGCGGCGTACATCACGGGGGAGATCGTCCGTGTCGACGGGGGACGGTGGCTGGCGTGACTGTCGCGACCTCGTGAGGCGGAAGACACGCCGCGAGGCTCCACCCCCGACTACCCTCCCCGGCTTTCACAACAACGCCCCCGCACGTGTACCAGTTCCTCCTCACCCAACGCTATCTCACCAGCAAGGTCATGCCGCTGCTCGCGGCGTTGGCGGTGGCGCTCTGCACCGCGATGGTGATCATCGTCTGGTCGGTGATGGGCGGCTTTCTGGTGATGCTGATCAATTCCGGGCGCACGCTGGTCGGCGATGTGACCGTATCCTGGCCCATCACCGGCTTTGCCCACTACGAGGAGCTCATCAAGCGGCTCGAGGCCGATCCGGAAGTTGCCGCTGCGACGCCGACCATCGAGACGTACGGGCTGATCGGGCTTCCCGATGGACGCACCGAAACGGTCATGATCAAGGGCGTGGACGGTCCGTCGTACACGAAGGTGACCGACTTCGCTGACACCCTGTATTGGAAGCCGATCGACACGCCGCACGTCAAGGACGAGTTCAAGGACGATGTGCGGCTGAACAACCACACGCTCTGGAACTTCGTCTTCGAGGGCGGCAAGCGGCTTGTGCGTTTCGAGAAGCCCGAGCGCGGCAACGTCGCGGTGGAAAGACCCGGGGCCGTCCTGGGTGTTTCCGTCAGTGGCTTCAACATCCGCGAGCCATGGGGCTTCTACCCCGGCCAGGCGCGGGCCCGTCAGCCCGACGGCACGCTCAAGCCCGTTCAGACCATCCTGCCGGTCGACGGCCAAGTCACGATCAACGTCCTGCCCATGGACAGCAAGGGCCGCGCCATTGACATGGTCGCGCGTTCTTTCCCCGTCGCCAACGAGTTCCACAGCGGCCTCTACGAGATCGATCACAAGACCGTCTTCATCCCCCTCATCTCGCTGCAGCAGATGCTCAAGATGGACCGGGCCGAAAAGTCTGCGCCCGGCGACGGCATCACCATCAACGAGAAAGGTGAAGAAGTCTTCGCACCGGACACCGTGATCGGTGTGGACCCGGCCCGTGTCACCAACGTGCTCGTGCGCGGCAAGTCCCAGTCATTCGAGTCTGCCGCCGCCGACCGGCTCGCCGACCGGGTCGCTTCGATCTATCGCCAGTTCGCGAAGGACTTTGAGGGTCAGGTGCCTCCGTCGACCTCGATCCGCATTCTCACCTGGGAAGACCAGAACCGGACGATGATCAACGCCGTGCGGAAGGAAACCGCGCTGGTGCTGTTCATCTTCTCGTTTGTCTCGATGACCGCCGTGTTCCTGGTGCTCGCGATCTTCTGGGCGATGGTGAGCGAGAAGACCAAGGACATCGGCATCCTGCGGGCGATCGGCGCCAGCCGCTCGGGCGTCGCGGGCACCTGGCTGCTCTACGGCGCCGCCATCGGTCTGCTCGGCGCGGTCGTCGGGTTCGGGATCGCCTACGGCGTGGTCACCAACATCAACGCGATCCATGAGTGGCTGGGCGAAAAGCTCGGACTCTACATCTGGGACCCGAAGGTGTACTACTTCTCTCGCATTCCCAGCGACCTCAACGCGACCCACGTTTCGATCGTGCTCACGGGCGGCATCCTCGCCAGCTGCCTCGGCGCGCTCTGGCCCGCGCTCCGAGCCGCACGCATGAGCCCGGTACGGGCCCTTCGGTTCGAATGACCATGACCGCAACCGACACCAACACCCCCGTACTTCGCGCGACCAACGTCCGCAAGACGTATCAGTTGGGTCGCCTGCGGGTGCCGGTGCTGCGGGGTGTCAACATCGACGTGCGTCGCGGCGAGTTCGTCGCCATCCTCGGGGCGTCGGGCTCGGGCAAGTCGACGCTTCTGCACTTACTTGGTGGACTGGACGCCGCCGACAAGGCGACGGCCGAGACCGGCCCCGCCTCCATCGAGTTTGAGAGCAGCGATCTGATCAGGCTCTCGAACGGCCGGCTTGACGAGTACCGTCGTCGCCGCGTCGGGTTCGTCTTCCAGTTCTACCACCTCTTGCCCGAGCTGACCGTGCTCCAGAACGTCACCATCGCCGCCATGACGGCGATGGGCAAGCTCGAGTACTGGGCCAAGCGGAGCGAGGTTCGGGCCCACGCCTCGGCGCTGCTTGAACGCGTGGGGCTCGGTCACCGGCTGCTGCACCGCCCCGCCGAGCTTTCCGGCGGTGAGCGTCAACGGGTCGCGATCGCGCGGGCGCTGGTGAACAAGCCCGACCTGCTTCTCGCCGACGAACCCACGGGCAACCTCGATCGCGTCACGGGCGCCTCCATCCTCGATCTGTTCAGCGACCTCCACAAGGGCGGGCAGACAATGGTTGTCGTGACGCACGACGAGGCCACCGCCGCCAGGGCCGACCGTGTCGTGCGTCTCGTCGATGGTTGCGTGCAGCCGAACTGAACCACCGTACCGAAAGGTCCGGTTGCCGCGGGACGCGCAAAGAAGTCGTTCAGCATCTGTCAGCGTCCGGGAGACGGGCTACCCTTGGAACGAGGCTAGCGGTTGCAAACCGCTACACTCTTTTCCCAGCACGTCTCTCGGGACCGCCACGGCCGCATGCCCAAGACCGCCGACGCCATCTCTCGCTCCGAGGCCCGCACCGCTGAAGCGGCGCGCCCGCCGTTGAGCGTCCCGGTGCCGCTCAACGGCTACGAGAAGCGCAATATCACCATCGACGGTGCCGAGGGCGCCGTGCCGGCCACGGTGATCGACGTCGGATCGGGGCCAACCTTCGTCTTCCTGCACGGTCTCGTCGGCCTGAATGACCACTGGGAAGATGTCGTCAAGCGATTCTCCGCGGGCGCACGCTGCGTCATGCTGGAGATTCCGCTGCTGGACCTCCGCGGGGACGACTGCTCGATTCAGGGGGTGACCACCCTGACCGCCAAGTTCCTCGATGCCTACTTCGCCGGTACCGGAACGCTGCCCGTCGGCATCGTCGGCAACTCGTTCGGCGGGCATGTCGCCCTTCGACTCGCGATCGAGCGTCCTGATCTGGTGCGGGCGCTCGTGCTAGCCGGTGCGTCGGGCCTCATCGAGAAGTCGATGGTCGCCGACGTCCAGATCCGCCCCAGCCGAGAGTGGCTGAGCCGCAAGATCGGGGAACTGTTCTACGACAAGAAGTTCATGCGCGACAGCGACCTGGAGCGTGCGTTCGCGGCCCTTTCGTCCCGCGGCGGCGCACGGGCGATGGTGAAGCTCAGCCGTTCGGCCCGTCGCAATCACCTCGGCAGCAAGCTCGGGCAGATCAAGGCCCCGACGCTCCTGATCTGGGGCCGTGAGGACATCGTGACGCCGCCCGAAGCCGCCGACGGTTTCCGACGTTCGATCCCGAACTCCACGCTGGTGTGGTTCGACCGCTGCGGCCACGCCCCGATGATCGAGTGCCCCGAGCAGTTCGCGGATGCGATGACGCACTTCGCGGCGACGGTGAACAAGCCCTGAGCATCGGTGATCCGACATGGGCACGGGAAACACCCAGAACACGATTCAGTTGCCGCCGAACCTGCCCTCCGGACCGGCCCGGTTCTCCGGTTCGGGTTCGTGGACCGCACTCGTGGGCTACGGCCTCCAGAAGTACGTCGCCGGCCGGGCCCGAAGGCTGGCCGATACCGCGTACTGGACGCAACGGTCGGCGAAGCTCCAGATCGACACGCTGCGATCACTGCTCACGCGGGCCGCGAACACCAAGTTCGGGCGTGAACACGGCTTCAGTGCTCTTGCTCGCTGCTCCGATCGCGAGATCATCGACGCTTATCGCAAGGCACTGCCGGTACGCGACTGGTACGCCTTCAAGGACGACATCACCCGCATGCGCGAAGGTGCCGAGCCCGACATCCTCTGGCCCGGACTCGTGCAGGACTTCGCCCAGACCAGCGGCACCACCGCGGGCGACAAGTTCATCCCCGTCAGCCAGGCGATGATGAAGTCCAACTTCCGCGCCTCGCTGGACATCTTCGCGAATCTTGTGAACCAGGGCGTCAACCTCACGCAGTTGCTCTCGGGACGCTGCCTTTTCCTCGGCGGTTCATCGAACCTCGACACGAGCGCAAAAGGGATCCGTACCGGCGATCTGTCGGGGATCGTCACGCCCTTGATCAAGTGGCCGATCTCGACGATCTACCTCCCCGGCCCGGAGGTTGCGCTGATGAGCCACTGGCCCAGCAAGATCGAGGCGATGGCCCGGCGCTGTATCAACGAGGACGTCCGCATGATCAGCGGCATGCCCTCGTGGGGCATGGTGCTCGCCGAGCGGCTGATCGCGCTCGCCAACGAACGCGGCATCACCAGCCGCATTCCCGGCGAGGACGGCGTCAAGATCACCACGCTGCGACAGGTCTGGCCCAATCTCTCCGTATTCGTCCACGGCGGCGTCCGCTACCAGCCCTTTGACCCGCGCGTGCGGCAGATCTACTCAGGCTCGCCCGACGGCGCTGACATCCCGACCCGCTTCGAGCTGTACCCTGCCAGCGAGGCGTTCATCGCCATGCAGGACGCGGCCAACCCCAAGAACGCCATGGCCGGCACGACGCATCCATCGCTGCGGCTCAATGTCGATCTCGACAACTTCTTCGAGTTCGTGCCGCTGGAGCGGATCAACGACCCGGCACCGGAGGCGTTCACCGCCGACCGGGTGGAAAAGGGCGTGCGGTACTGCGTGATCCTCACCACCTGCGCCGGATTGTGGCGTTACAACATCGGCGATGTCGTGGAATTCGACTCCGCCTGCGACACGCCGGACGGAAGGCGCGGCAGCGGCGTCGCTCCCGGACCGGCCCGGCTTCGCATCGTGGGCCGCCACCGACACTTCATCAACGCCTTCGGCGAGAACCTGATCGTCGAGCACATCGAGAATGCGGTTGCCAAGGCCGCGGCGACCGCCGGGCTGCTCGTCGGCGAGTTCACCGCCGCACCGGTCTATCCCGGCATCGATGCGTCGGGCTCGCCACGCCGCGCCGGGCTGGAACTCGCGATCGAGATCGAGGGCAAGCCCGGGGACGATTCGACGATCAGCCGATTCCGCGACGCGTTCGACGCCGCACTGAAGGAACAGAACGTCGATTACACGACCAAGCGGACCGACGGCGTCGGCATGGCCCCCCCCACCGTGACGCCGCTGCGTCCGGGGGCGTTCCATCGCTGGCTCGATTCCAAGGGCAAGCTCGGCGGGCAGCACAAGTGTCCGCGATGCGCCAACAGCCGCGAGACGCTCGAACAGATCCTGCGGGCCAACGCCCAGTTCGGTGGGGGCTGATCAGGTCGTGCGTGCGGCGTTCGACAAGCGGAGCCGGTCGAAGTCGAGCCAGCCACCACCGCCCACCGCCACCAGCACACAGGGCAGCAGGATGACGGTGTTCTCAAACACCTTGCACCAACCCATGACACCCTTGGGGCAGATCAGCGTGAGATTTCCGAAGCAGCCGCAGGTCAGGCTCATCTGCCGCAGGAGCACGGAGATCACCGCTGCGGTGAAACCGATGAGCAGCAACGCGAGAACGGACGCCGCCGCCCGGGTCCACACGCCGGCAAGAATCAGCACGGAGCACAGGACTTCCAGCCACGGAATCACACCGGTCGCCAGATGAACCAGGTGCTCCGGCAGGATCCGGAACGAGTTGATCGCCAGCGCGAACTTCTGCGGGCCCGACTCGGGCGCGAAGAGCTTCTGCCACGCGGCAAAGAGGAACAGCGCGGCGATCAGAATGCGACAGACGAACAGGACCGTGTGACGCAGACGGATCACGGCTTGCCTCCCGCGTCGCCGGTGACCGCCCCTTGGGGCGTGTCGATCGGATAGCCCAGTTCAACCCACTCGGGATAGCCCTTCTCGATGATGTGGATCTGCTTGAATCCGGCGTGCTGCAGCAGGATCGCCACATTTTTGGAGGCGTCGCATTCACCCCCGCCGCAGTAGATCACAACGGGCTGCGCGGGATCCATCGCCTTCATCGCTTCGTCCGCGGCCGGGGTGCCGAACATGCTGGAGTTCAGCAGGTACGCCTGCGGGATGTGGCCGGCGTCGTACTCGGTCTGGATCCGGGCATCGAGAAACACTACGCCCTGATCAAAGAGCGCCTTGGCGGCCCGGGAGTCGATCATGAGGCCAAGAGGCGCGGGCTTCCCGGCGGCTTTGGGATCGGCGGCGGCCGATTCACTCTTCGCCGCCGGCGACATGGGACCGCCGCCCGGCTCGACCGCCCCCGGCGCGGCCGGAGCGTTGTCCTTGAGGGTGATCACGGTGGGACGAAGCCACGAGTCGGCCGCACCGACGATGCAACCCAGACCGATGATGGCCAGCGATCTCTGGACCAGTACCAGCGGCATGTCGCCCTCCGATTGCTTGCGAATCGGCCCACGGCAGCCCGAAGCTCGCCATCAGCGAACGACGAGATAGACGCCCATCTTGACGGTCTCTTCGCCCGACATGTCCGTCAGGACTTCGCAGTCGATGATGCTGCGGAAACCCTCGTTCGGAGCCTTGCCCTCGATGGCAATCGTGTACTCCGCCGGCTCGCCGGCGCCCTTGGAGACGGGCTTGACGTCGAACTTCAGCTCCGGATCGCTCCGGCCGGGCGATGCGACCTGCTTGATGCCCTTGATCTTGAAGGGCTTCCCGCTCCGGCTGGAAATCGTCGCGGTGTTGCTGAACTGGGCCTCACGGGCAACCAGCCCCATGCTCACGCGGAGCGGCCGCACGTCGATATCACCGAGAACCTCGCCCATGACCGGAAGCCGGATCTCCTTCTCCCGGGCATCGTTGGTGGTGATGATGACGTTGCGCTGGAAGCGCTCGATCCGCTTGGCCGGCGGGTAGACGAGCTTGACGTTCACCCGCTTCATCTTCTCGCCGTTGATCTCAACGGGTTCCGGCGTGCCGATGATCGACTTGATCTCTTCACCGGTGCCGTCGAAGGTCACGCCGGTGATCTCAAAGTTCTCAAGCCGACCGGTCAAGTTGAGCTCGAGCGTCTTGCTCTCGCCTTTGGCGATCTGCCCGAAAGCGACCAGCCGCGCCGGCTCGACCGTGACGATCGCCATCAGATCGGCCTCGAGCGTGAGCGAAGTCGTCGGCGAGGTGGGGTCGTTGCTGACGACGGTGATGCGCTGCTGCACCTTGCCCGCCGCCTTGCCCTTGGGATCGAAGACAACCTTGATCTCGCCCTCCTCACCGGGGGCGTACTCCGTCTTGGCGAGCGCCGGAACGGTGCAGTGGCACGAACCAGTCGCGCTCGTGATGATCAGATTCGCATCGCCAGTGTTCTTGAACCGGAACACGTGCTCGACCGCCTTGTCGGCCAGGATGCGACCAAAGTCGTGAGTCTTGGCGGTCGGGGTGAAGCGACCGGCAGGGCCGACAGGCTTCGGCGCCTCCGGCGCGACTTGATTGGGACGCGGCGGCAGCCGGTCGCCCGCGGGCGCGTTCTGCGGGGACGTCTGGCCGGAGGCGGCGGCCGCCAGGGCCGCACCGGCGACAAAGACCATCAGAGCGGGGTTGCGAAGCTGAGCCATAGCCGAAGTCCCTTGTTGAGTGTCGGGTGTACTGACCATTCGACGGGTCGGCCATGGAGCGCCGCCGCGGGTCGATCGGTTCGACTGTCATCCGAGTTTATCACGAACATCAGCCAGCCGCGGATCGTTCGATCTTTGGAAGGGTTTTAACGACTGGCGGCGGCCACGCCGAAGGATCGAACAGCGGCGTCGAGCCGCCCCAAAGCGTGGGCATAGGCCGCGAGCCGCATCGGAACATTCCGAGCCTTGGACAGCCCGTGCACCGCACGGAATTCCCGGACCATGATGTCCTTGAGCCGCGCATGAACCTCTTCAAGTGTCCACGCGAAGCCGGACCGGTTCTGCGTCCACTCGAAGTAGGAAACGGTCACGCCGCCGGCGTTGGCGAGGATGTCGGGGATGACCAGGATGTTCTTCTCCTGCAGCATCGCATCCGCATCCGCCGAGACCGGGCCGTTGGCGAGCTCGAGGATTGTCTTCGACCGAATCCGACTCGCGTTCCTGGTGGTGATTACGTCCTCGATCGCCGCGGGGACGAGCAGGTCGACATCGAGTTCGAGCAATTCGGCATTCGTGATGGCCCGTCCGCTCGGAAGTGCGCCGGTTCGGTTCTTGTGCTCGATCGCGGCGGGGATGTCGATGCCGGACTCGCTCGCGATCGCGCCCCGCGAGTCGCCGATGGCGACAACCCGGTAGCCGACGTCGTGCACAAGCCTGGCGAAATGCTGGCCCGCGTTGCCGAAGCCGTGGATCGCTACCGTGATCGGCTTGGCCTTGGGGTCCCAGCCCAGGGTCTTCTCGAGATCACGAAGGATGTAGAACCCGCCGCGGGCGGTGGCGTCGTCGCGCCCGAGCGACCCGCCGACCGCGACGGGCTTCCCGGTGATGACACCGGGCTCGATCGAGCCCGTGATGGTGTTGTACTCGTCCATCATCCACGCCATGATCAGGGCATTGGTGTTCACGTCGGGCGCAGGCACATCGGTCGCGGGGCCGACGTTTCTCGCGATCGCCCGCATATAGGCGCGGCTGAGGCGTTCGAGCTCGCCGCGGCTCAGCTTCTTCGGATCCACAACCACGCCCCCCTTGCCACCGCCGAATGGGATCCCGACGA
>ERZ1066133.397-NODE-397-length-20369-cov-8.313134_pt1 | contig 20369 bp, 17 predicted proteins | sample MGYA00382780_ERZ1066133 | MGnify/ENA primary metagenome ERZ1066133 (study PRJEB33369, sample SAMEA5778363) | biofilm metagenome | biome: Industrial cooling water; feature: Water cooling tower basin; material: Biofilm | place: United Arab Emirates | collected... | reverse complement strand
GCGCCGCACTATGCGGACCTCGACTTCTGACCTGAAGGCGCGCTTGGCCGCCGAGGCCCTCGCGCTCGGCTTCTGCGGCCTGGGAACGTGCCGGCCCGACGCCGTCCCCGAGGCGGCGCCCCGCCTGCGCGCCTGGCTCGCGGAGGGGCGGCACGGGATCGACCTTTCGAAGACCGCGGGCGGCTGGCTGTTCGCCGGGCAGAAGGCGATCGACCTGAAGATGGCCGACCGCCTCGGTGGTCTGCACGATGCCATCCGGGACATGAAGAAGGAACTCAATCTGGAAAGCGCTGCGGTCGCGGAGTTCCCGCCGGCCCCGAGCCTGAGCGAGATTTTGGACGACATGTTCGGTGGCCAGGCGTCTGGGCCGCTGAACTTTGTCGCTCCGCTGGCGACCGAAGCGCAGATCGCGAGCGCGGGACGCATGCTCTTCGGCGACGCGACGTGGCGGCAGCTCGCCCAGTCTGCGAACGGGCTGCTGCAGCTCCGCAAGGAGCCGGTGCTGCTGATGCACCCGGGGGTGCTGGTGATCCGGTGAGGCGGAAAGAGCCAGATGGCAATGGGCCAGATGGCAAAGGGCCAGATGGCAAAGTTGGTCACCATGCCAGTGGTCGTGCGGGTTCTCTGCCCCGCTGCCTGTTCGGTCGGAGGCATCGTATTCGCGATGCCTTGATTTGCGATTTTCCCATTTGCGATTTGAGCTTTTCCCATGAACTTCCGCACCCTCGGCCGCACCAACATCCGCGTTTCTGAGATCGGCTTTGGCTGTTGGACTATGGGTGGTCCGAACTGGTCCACGGGCAACGGCCAGCCGATCGGCTGGGCGGATGTGGACGAGGGCGAGGTGCTGGCCGGCGTCAAGGTGGGGCTCGATGCGGGGGTGAACCACTGGGACAACGCCGACATCTACGGCAACGGGCGTGCGGAGCGGCTGCTGGCGCAGTGTTTCCGCAAGCTCGGCGTGAAGCCGGGATCGCAGGTGATCGCGACCAAGGTCGGACACTTCAAGGGGACGGCGCCGTACGCGTACGAGCCGCGGCACATCCGGAATCAGTGCGAGCAGTCGCTGCGCAACCTGGGGGTCGATCACATCGACATCTACTACTTTCATCACGGCACGTACGTCGGACCGGGGTACGACGGGCAGCCGCACGACTACCTGCACGAGGCCGCGGCGACGATGCACGCGCTCGTGAAGGAGGGCAAGGTGCGTGCGATCGGCCAGAGCGCGTACACGGAGGAGGATTTTGAACGGGCGATCCCCGTTCTGAAGCCCGACGTGCTGCAGAACAAGGCGAACATGCGCTACGACCAGTTCATCCGCCCCGGCGGCCGGATCGCGGCGCTCATGAAGCAGCATGGGTGCACGTTCGTCGCCTTCGGGCCGCTCGACCAGGGCATCCTGCTCGACAAGTTCGATCCGGACAACCCGCCGAAGTTTGCGGAGGGCGACTATCGCAACAGCCGCAAGGACATGCTTCCCGATGCGCTCCGCGAGCTCAAGCCCAAGCTGGCGAAACTCAAGGAGCGATTCGGCCCCACGACGGAGGCGCTCTCCTCGGCGGCGTGTCGATTCGTGCTGGCGCACGACCATGTCTGCAGCACGATTCCCGGATTCCGCAACGCGCGTCAGGCGTCATGCAACGTGAGGGCCGCGAGTGATCCGGCGATGAGCGAGGCTGACGTCGACTTCTGCCGCCGTCTGTTCGCGTGACGCAGGGAACGCCGGGGTGCGAGCATTGGGGTTATCCGCGTCGGGTGGCTTGTGCGGGCGGCGGGCAGACCTGCAGCGTCATTCGTGTGCGGATGCCGCGGTCGTATTTTCTTCGACCCGTCCGAGAGCGTCGTGAAGCGAGCGGCCTTCGATCCTGCTATTCGCTCTGCACAGCGAGATCATTTAGCGCTTGCGACGGCTCGCGATCAGCCCCGCCGCACCCAGGACCATGACGGCGCCGGGCGCGGGAATCTGCGGGTTTTCCTTCGGATCCTGGGTCTCGTTGGCCTTTTGGAGCGCGTCGGTCGGATCGGTCCCGTCCTCGCGGTCGTTGTCCATGTGCGGGAGTAGGCCGAAGTTGCTCGTCGCGAAGGGCGAGCGGGCGACGGGCGAGTTGTCGGAGTTGTACGCGTACGGGGTGAAGGCACCGCCGCCGCCGGCCATGGCGCCCGAGTCAGGGACGAGGGCGAGGACGACGTTGGTGAGGCCCCAGACGGCGGTCTCGCCCTGCTCGGGCAGGCCGCGGGCGAAGAACTCGATGCGGACATCGTCGGTACCCTGGCCAGCGGAGCTGGGCGGGCGGTCGAAGCGGAACATCAGGCGGTAGACGGTGCCCACGCGGCCGTCGTGGGCCCGGAAGGTCTCGACGGCCTGGTAGCCGGCTTCGAAGCTCGCCTTGCCGACCGCATCGGGGTACGCCTGTTCGGTGCCGGGCTTGGTCGCGAAGTTGGTCTCGAGCAGCGTGGCTCCGTCGACGACGCGGACGCCCCAAACCTGGGGGATCGGAGCGGAGTTGCCGCGCCAGTCGCCGAGGGCGAGTACGTCGCACTGCAGGACGTAGGCGCCGGCCCGGGGGGCATTGTTCACGGTCAGCGTGGTCGAGCCGTTGCCGATCGTGCCGAGGAAACGGCGGCCTTCGGGCGTGATGCGGACTTCGCCGTAGGACCACTCGTTGCGGAGCTTGTCGTTGAAATCGGACTCGAAGTCGGAGCGGTAGATGACGCGGGCGGCCTGGTCGGCGGTGCCGCGCTGGACGACGATCACGCGGTCGGAGTCGGAGACCTGCAGCATCTCGTCGATCATGCGGATGGAAAAAGTGGACGGACCGCTATTCCACGGCGTTGCGAGATCGAAGTTGAGACGATGGCTGTTGGCGGCGGTCAGGAGCGTGACGCCGGGGAGCGGGCCCGAGAAGTTGGCCTGGTTCAGCACGTCGATGCGGCGGGTCAGCGCCGGCATCGGGACGCCCTTGGCGTCGCGAAGGCTGATGCGATGGGAGAGGTCGGCGGAGGCGAGCGAGGCGAGGCCCGCGAGCGCACCGACAGCGGCGACGGCGTAACGCCGTCCATTTCCAGTCTTGGAAAACATGAGCCCTTTCCCCTTCCGATCAGCCCGGCGAACTCGGCTTCCTACGAGTCGTGTCGGCCGTGCTGTGTGAGAATCCCTTCTCTCTCTCCAACTATGCCCTGCGTTCCCGGGAAGACCACGGTTCCGCAATCGGCGCGGGGCGGAATCAAGTTGGTGGACGCTCTCCAGACCGCACGCGCCGCACGCGCGACACTGAAAGCCCTTTCACGGGCCGCTATTTCGGGACGTTGAAATCCTGCAGCAAAGCACGGGCTTTCCCGCTTCCATCAGCAGTGGGACAGGTGCGCCCGGCGTTCCCGGCGCTCGGTCTCTGGCGAGCCACGCTCGCGTGCGCCGATACTCTCGGCTGCTGTGAGCACGCTCCCTTCCAGTACCGCTGCAGATGTTGCCGCTCTCGACGGCGTTGCTTCCCCCATGCGGGAGCGCGTTGGTGTCGGGTCGCACGTCCCCGCACTTGACGGGATCCGGGGGCTGGCGATCCTGCTCGTGATGGTGTTTCACATGAACATGATCGCGGGCGTGCACGCGGTGGACGCCGCGGCGAAGTTCGTCTCGTCGGCGGGATGGACGGGTGTCGACCTGTTCTTCGTGCTTTCCGGTTTCCTGATCACCGGCATCCTGCTCGACACCAAGCAGGGCGAGGGTTACTTCCGCCTGTTCTATGCGCGGCGGGCGCTGCGCATCTTCCCGCTCTACTACGCGGTTGTCGCGTTGTCGCTGATCGTGCTGCCCGCGTTGGCGGCTTACCTGCCGGCGGCGGCGCGGGCCAAGCTTGATCGCTTCGGCAGCATCGGCGGCGACGAGTGGATGTACTGGACGTACCTGTCGAACTTCGCGATCGCGGCGGCGGAGAAGTTCCGCCACGGCATCCTCGACATTTCGTGGTCGCTGGCGATCGAGGAGCAGTTCTACCTCGTCTGGCCAGCGGTGGTGTACGTGCTGTCGCGCGAGCGGCTCGTCTACGCGTGCATCGGGGCGGTGTTCTTCGCGATCGGGTTTCGGTGCTGGCTGGTCTGGAGCGGGGCACACCCGATCGCGGTGCACCTGCTGACGCCGTGTCGGATTGATGCGTTGGCGGTGGGGGCTTTCATCGCGGCGGTCTCACGCGGGCCCGGCGGTTTCGCCATGCTGTGTCGCTACGGACAGGCCGCCGGGGTTGCGGCGTTCGCGCTCGTGACCGCGGCATTTGTGTATCGGTTCCTCAGCAACACCGGTCGGCCCGGTGAAGAGGGATCGGCGAGCGCGAACCTGCCGGAGATTCAGACCGTCGGCCTGACCCTGATCGCGATCGCGTTCGGGGGGGTGCTGGTGCACGTGCTGGCTCAGACGCGCAGTACCGCAGAGGTCAGGCCGTGGGTTGTCCGGTTCTTCGAGTCCTCGCTGCTGCGAGCCTTCGGCAAGTACTCGTACGCGATGTACCTGTTTCACCTGCCGATCCGGGCGGTGATTCGCGACACGGTTTTCGGCAAGGACCTGAAATGGATCGCGAATTCGCAGATCGGCATGCAGATCGTGTTCACCGTCATCTCGATCGCAGGGACCTTCGCGCTCGCGTGGTTGTCCTGGCATCTGTTTGAGAAGCGGTGGCTCGCGCTCAAGAAGCACGTCGAATACAAGCGAGGCTGATGACCCGCGGCGTTCAGAGCGTTGCCATCTGGGCGGGTGTCGGTCTGCCGCTCACCCGGCTTGACAGCCACTCCATCGCGAAGGTCATGTTGACGCCGGCATCGACGGCGCGCTCGGCTTCGCGGACCGACTCGATCACGCGAATGGATCGCTCCGAGTCCGTGGGCGTGCGGCGGACCTGCCGACGCGCCCGCTCGGCGATCACGCGGAAGAGCAAGTCGGCCCCGGTGCGATTGGCCGCGTCCTTGCTGGCCTGCTTGTCCTTGTCAACGACCGCCGCAGCCCAATCGTCCACGAGCTTGGCCATGGTGGGTCCGAGTTCGACGCTGTACTTGCCGGCGTCGGCGCTGGCGAGCATGGGCTCGAGCGTCCGTGACCAGTTCGCCAGCCCGCCGGCGTGGGCCCGCAGGAATTCGCCCGGCGAGCCCGCGGCGAAGGAGTGCAGGAAACCAAGATCGTCTTCTTCGATCGGCGGGTCGATCGTCTTCTTGGCCTGATCGAGCCACACCCGCATCGGCCCTTCCGCCAGCGGCACGAAGGCGACCTGTTGCGAGCGGCTGCGGATCGTGGTCAGCAGTCGATCGGGGTTTGTCGTGACGAGGATGATCACGGTTCCGGCGGGCGGCTCCTCGAGCGTCTTGAGGATCGCGTTCTGTGTTGGAGCGTTGGTGGGGGAGCGGTCGAGCAGTTCCGCCTCATCGACGATGAAGACTTTGCTGGCCAACCCGCCGGGCAACGCCGGGGCGAGTGCCGCGGGTTCGAGCAGGTGCGTGTCGATGACGTCCTTGGGGATCGTCAGCAGCTTGCGTTCGCGGACCTGGGCGTCCTCGCTGAAACGGGCGAGCTCCTTGGTGATGATGTGCAGGTCCGGATGGGTGCCGGCGCGGAGGAGACGCTGGACGCCGGAGTCCGCGTTGACGGTGGGCACGCCGTCTTTGCCAACCGTTGCACTGTCGTCAAGGATGACCGCTGCGAACGCCAGCGCGGCCGTGAACTTGCCGACGCCCGCTGGGCCGTGGAAGATCCAGGCGTGGTGGACGCGCTGCGAGCGGACCGCGTCGCCGAGAATCTTGACGGCACGATCCTGTCCGAGGATGGCGTTGAAGGGCACCGGGATCGGGTGCTGCGGCTGTGCCGCCCGTGCGGCCTCTGCTGCGGCGGCTGCCAACGGGGAATCCTCGCCCTTGGATCGAGATTTGGCAGGCTTCTTGGCCACGACGGGAGAGTATGCGATTCGGTCGCGACGCGTGATGCAAGGGGTTGAGTGCCGTGGCTGGGCGGCTCGGAGCCAAGCCGTGCGATCGCGACCGTGACGGAAGCCGTCGCACGGCCCGGCCCAAGGCGGCCAAGCAACCGCACCCGCTGCAGGCCCGATGCGACTGTCGCCATTGCGTACCATCGTGCATGACGACTGCGCTCAGCACGCCGACGACCGAGTTCGAGAAAAAAGACCGCTGCGCCGACCTACCCCATCGGCCGCGCGTGCTGCTCGGGAAGATGGGCCTCGATGGCCACGACCGCGGGGTCAAGGTCATCGCCCGGGCCCTCCGTGACTCCGGTGTCCACGTCATCTACAGCGGCCTGTGGCAGACGCCCAAGTCACTGGCGATCTCCGCTCGTGACGAGGACTGCGATGTGATCTGTGCCTCGATGATGAGCAACAGCCATCTCGTGCTTGGGCCGAAGCTGATCGGCGCGCTCAAGGACGTTGGCCGCCCCGAACTGCCCGTGTACATGGGTGGCATCCTGCCGCAGGAAGACCTTCCCACCCTCGCCGCCGCGGGCGTGGCCAAGTGCTTCACGACTGGCACGGGTCTCATCGACATCGTGAACGCGGTCCGCGACGCGACCAAGGCCAAGGTCGCGGCTCTCACCTCGACCAGCCACGCCACCGCGCAGCTCGCCCGCGATATCTCGCAAGTCCACGACGGCAAGGGGCTGCGGGCGAACGCCCGTCGCCGCAAGCCCAAACGCGTGATCGGCGTCACCGGCTCGCCCGGTGCCGGCAAGAGCACGCTGGTCGCTCAGCTTGTCAGCGAGTTCACGCGTCGTTCCAAGGCCGGCGACGCCGCGTGCTCGGGCCGATGTGCCGTGGTCGCGTTCGACCCGATGAGCCCGATCACCAGCGGCGCCCTCCTGGGCGATCGTCTCCGCGTGGATTTCAACAGCCTCGACGAGAGCGTCTATTACCGCTCGCTTGCGATCAGCGGCGAGGACTACCACGCCCTGCCCGAGATCATCGATCTCATCGGCGGTGCCCACGAGCCCAACACCCCCGCGTGCTTCGACACCGTCTTCGTCGAGACCGTCGGCGCCGGCCAGAACGAGACCCGCATCCGCCAGCACGTGGCTCGTACGGCCGTGGTGCTCACCCCCGGCATGGGTGACGCGGTCCAGATGGACAAGGCGGGCATTCTGGAGATCGCGGATATCTTTGTGTGCAACAAGGCCGACCACCCGGGCGAGAACGAACTCGTCCGCGACCTGAAGGACATCGCGGGCAAGAGGCCGATCGTGGAGACGATCGCCACCCGCGGGCAGGGCATCCCGGAACTGCTCGACGCGTTGCTGGCATAGTTCTCGCATTTTTCCTTGAACCAAACCCCCAATGTCAACCACACCCTGGCACGCGTGGCAGCGGCTCAAGCAGCGGGGCTGCCGACTGCAAACAGTCATCGATGTCGGAGCATCCAACGGCATGTGGACGCGGGAGACGATGCGCGAGTTTCCCGGCCTGCAGTGGCTCATGATCGAGGGGCTTCCGGATCACGAGCCGCATCTGAAGGAGACCGTCGCCGCGTTCCCCAACACCCGCTACGAACTGGTTCTGGCAGGTCCTTCCGATGGCGAGGGCCATCTGGTGAAGACCGGCGATATCTTCGGCGGAGCGGCGACCGCCAGAGCGGTGCCGGGCATGACGATACCGAGGCCCATGCGTTCGGTGGACAGCATGATCGCCCAGCACCGGCTGTCCGGGCCTTATTTCCTGAAGCTCGACACCCACGGCTTTGAACTCGAGATTCTCGATGGCGCTCGGGAGACGCTCCGGCAGGCCAGTCTGGTGCTGATCGAGACCTATGCGTTCCGGCTCCGTGACGGCGCGCCGCGATTCCACGAGATGGTCGCGCACATGGAATCGCTCGGGTTTCATTGCACCGACCTGATCGAGCCGGTCTGGAGGGCCGTCGACGGCGCCCTCTGGCAGGTCGATCTTCTCTTCGAGCCGCTGTCCGGCGCCGCGGCACAGCGCAAGTCCTGGTAGACTTACTCCCGGATCGGGCGGCTCGTGCGGGGCCGCGGTCCTTGATACACTCCGTCGGCCCAAGGACGGGCACGCGAGAACCGGCATGAGCGACACGGAAGTCAGCGCGAACCACGAGCATCCCACCGAGGGCACAAGCCCCGCTGTGACAGACACCCGGCCGACCGCTGGTGAGCCCGCGGCGCTCGCTCCGGAGATTCTGACGCTCCGCGGCCATCTGGAGGCGCTGCTGCTATCGATCGATCGGCCGCTTGCCGCCGAGAAAGCGGCCCGAGCCCTGGGTCTGATTCCCGAGGACAAGCCGGAGGAAAAGCCCGAGCCAGCGGCGACCAGCGATGCCGATGCCCCGGCGGAGGAATCGCCCGCGAAGAAGCGGGCCAGCGCCCGCCGCTCCGCCGTGATCGAGTCCGCCGAACGCATCATCGAGCAGCTTGTTGCGTCGCTGAACGAGGCCTACGAGACGACGGGTCGGTCCTTCCGCATCGAGCGTGTCGCCGGCGGCCTGCGGGTCATGACACAGCCCGCGTTCGCGCCGACCCTTGCCCGATTCCACAAGGACCGTCAGCAGACACGGCTGTCGAAAGCCGGCGTCGAAACGCTGGCCATCATCGCGTATCGCCAGCCGATCACCCGGGCGGAACTCGAATCGATCCGCGGCGTCTCCTGCGGCGAGGTGCTCAAGTCGCTGCTCGACCGTCGGCTCGTCGGGATCAAGGGCCGTGCCGAAGAACTGGGCCGACCGCTGCTCTACGGCACGACGAAGCAGTTCCTCGATCACTTCGGCCTGGCCAGCACCGCCGACCTTCCCAGCCCAGAGGAACTTCGCGCCGGCCTCTGACCCTACGCGGCCGGGGCACAATTCCAATGCTTTGTGCGAGATGCCGCGGTTCTTCACAGCCGCGACGCGACGGCCGCCGATAAGCACAACGGACCGCGATCCACTGGAGCACGCATGAAGACCCTTGGAAGCACTCTGCTCGTCACCACCGCCGTCACTCTCTGCGCAGCGATCGTCGGCTGCGGCACCAGCAGCCCGGACATCACGGGTCGCGTGATCTCCGGCCCCAGCGCCGTTGTGATGGCCGCAGATCCAAAGGACCCGCGGATGTCCCAGGACGGGATTGCCGGCACCAACATTGTCGTCCGCAAGTACGCCGGCGAGGGCTCGACCGGCCCGATCGTCGCGAGCGGCGTGGCGACGGAGAAGGGCGAGTTTCGCGTTCCGCTCTCGGACGTCGACGCCCAGAAGTTCGAGTTGGTGCTGACGGCGACGACGCCCGACAAGCGGGTGAGCCGCGGGCGTTTCTTCATGCACACCGGCAAGCCGATCTTGGTCATCGTGCGGGACACGCAGTGAGTGCTTGAACGAACCATCCCGCACAAACGCGAGTTCGAGCGTCCGAGAATCCGGGTTCGGGTGGGCGTCTTGAATCACGCTTCCTGGGTATCCGATGCTCGTGGGCCGGCCCGATGGTTCCGGCAGGAGACTCGCAATGCCCGCAAGCCGCTCTCGCACCGAACGCTGGCGTGATTCGCTTCAGCAGATCCACGATCGCAACGGCGGCATCGAGTTCACGATCGCCCGTCCTGGGATCGAGCCGCACTCGACCTCCGGCGATCTGCTCTGGCGCGTCCGCATCATCCGCCTCAGTGATTCCGAGATCGTTGTCGAGGCCCCGGCGGCGATGGGCAGTGCGATTCACCTGAACGCCGACCTCGAAGTCGTTTGCGTCTTTTCCGTCGGCCAGAACCGCTGGATGTTCCGTTCCCGCACTCTGGGAATGACCACAACGCCCGGTCCGGGGCGGCAGCAGTTACCGGCGGTGCGGATCGCGATGCCTTCTGATGTCGAACGGTGTCAGCGTCGTGCGTTCATGCGTGTCGCGACCGCGTCGCTTACGCCGCTCGCGGTCGAGTGCTTTCCGTTGATCGACCCGTCTTCGGCCGTCGCCGCCGAGCGAGCGAGTCGCGAGGCGATTCTCCGCGGCGGGGGCGAGGTCTCGACCATGCCGAGCGTGGGGCCCGGGTTCCGGGCGACGCTCCTGAACATCGGCGGCGGCGGTGTCGGGCTGATGGTGCCCCGCGATCAGTCGCGTGGCGTCGATCGGAGCAAGTTCATATTCACCCGTCTTGACCTCCGTCCCGACATCGCAGCGCCGCTGTACACAACGGGACGCATCGTCCATACACACTTGAATCACGAGCAGGATGTGTACCTCGGCGTCTCGTTCGAGTTCGCGTTCCACGCCGAGCACCGTCCGTTCGTCAGCGAGACGCTGGTCAAGTATGTGGAGAAGCTTGCGAATCAGCAGTTCGCCGCACGCAAAGCGGCGTGACCCTGCTTTCGGGCTGAAAAGAAAACGCCCCGCAACGCGGGGCGTTTTACTTTGCTGTCGACCGGAGACTTACGAGAAGGTCCAGTGCTTGTAGTACTTGCGATGCGGATTGCCGAACCGGTACGGCCCGACCCGCATGTCAATCTGGCCCTCGTTGGTCTTGATGTTGATCTTGTTCGTGCCGCGGTTCAGCACGCCCCGGTAGGAACCGGGCTTGTGGACGCTCTGCTCAAGCTGGCCGGTCCACGCGCTGATGTTCGCGAGCATGCCGTTTCCGCTGAGCAGCTCGATGGTGCCCGCCGTGCCTGTCGGGAAGATGAGATCGACATTGCCTCCCGCCGTGGTGATCGACACCGGTGCGGTGATGGGCTTGCCGGCTTCGAACTTCACGGCGCCGCCGGGAAGGCCGGCGCCCCCGTTGTCGATGAGCACGGCGCCGGACACGCCGCGGACATCGACCAGGCCTTCGGAGTTCTTGATCCGGACCCCATCGCACGACGGGAGCACAACGATCACCTGCACCCAGTGGTCCTCAATGTCCGGCGTGCGTTCCGTCGGGCGGACGGCGAGAACAGCGCGGCCGTCGGTCTCCGTGATGGCGGCGGTGACCCAACGGTTTCCGTCATAGTTGGCCGTCGGTTGACCCGTCCGCGATCCGCCACGGGCGATCACCCGGGGCTGGATTTCCTCATTATCCACGTACACCAGCACCGAGCCGCGCGGGTTTTCGACGTCGAGCGCGACCGACGGCGAACGCTCCAGGGCGTCCAGCCCGGTGATGGTCACGGGCGGGGCGGACTTGCAGCCGCCGAGGCCGAGACTGGCGATTCCGACGACGCAGGCGGCTGCAACGAGGCGCGCCGCGAGGATTCTGCTGAGAACTGGTGTCATTCGATGAAGCTCCGTTGGTAGACCAACTTTGTTTGGTCGAGGTGGTCCGGTGGTGGGGGGCTTGGTTGGGCCTCCTGAGAATCGGCCGGGGCGGGGCCTTGGCCGCAGTTTCGGCCGAACCGGCCCATGGCTTCCGGGGGCGGAGTCGTTCGAGCACAATTTCTGCACACGCCCAGCGGGTTCGCGGTACGATACGCCGAACCGGGCATGGGCCCGGACAAAGTACGACTGAATGTTTGAGAACTCGTTTTCGACCAGGGACATCCGCAGACTGATACGAGAGGTGGAGTTTCGAGCGTTGTTCGTCCGCCGCGCCGGGGGAAGCGAGCGACCGACCCCGCAGCCAAGTTCGAACCAACCCAAGCGGAGGTTCGGGCGACAGGCAGGGAACGGGCGCAACCGCACACCGGGCGAGGCGGATTTACCGAGAGAGGTTTGGGAAGCGCATCGGCAAGGACGCATGGAAACGCAAGGCGACCAAGTTCGTGCCGGTGAGTAGACGACCAACGCAGCGCCCCGCTCGCGCCAGTATGCCGCACGTTCCGGTCGATCCCTGAAAGGGGGATCGCCCGTGGCCGACATCGCCTTCATCGCTCCGCTCACGCTCGCACTGGAGGGTCCTGCGCTCATCGGGACCGTCGCGGGCTCAGCGGTCGTCGCTCTCATCATCGGATTCGTGGTGGCCCGTGTGCTCGGCGCGTCCGCTCTCTCGGCCGCGAAGGCCAAAGCCGGCGAGACCGTCGCCCGCGCCGAGCAGGAAGCCCGGATCGCCGCCGAGAAGATCCGCGTCGAGGCCGAGAAGCAGCTCCTCGAACGCAAGGCCGCCATCGAACGAGAGATCGAGGCCGAACGCGACGAGCTCCGCGAGGCCGAGCGCCGCCTCCAGAAGCGTGAAGACGCGTTCGACCGCAAGGAAGAGGCTTTCACCCAGAAGGAACAGGTGGTCACGCGTCAGGCGGAGTCGCTCAAGGCCCGCGAACAGAACATGCAGGCACGCGAGGCCGAGCTGGATCGAATCATCAAGGAGCAGAAGGACAAGCTGTTCCAACTGACCGGGCTCTCTCCGGAGCAGGCGCGGGCCGAGCTTCTGGTGAAGGTGGAGGAGGATTCGCGCCACGAGGTCGCGAAGGTCGTTCGCAAGATCACGGAGACCGCCGAGACCGAGGCCCGTGAGAAGGCACGCGAAATCACCCTGATGGCGGTTCAGAGATACGCCACCGAGCACACGTCCGAATCGACGGTGCGCACGGTCGCGATTCCTTCCGACGACATGAAGGGACGCATCATCGGGCGTGAGGGCCGCAACATCCGAGCGATCGAGAAGGCGACCGGCGCCGACATCATCGTCGATGACACGCCGGGCGTGATCGTCGTGTCGTGCTTCGACAAGATTCGGCAGGCTGTCGCGGTCGAGTCGCTCGAGCGCCTCATCGCCGACGGGCGCATGCACCCCACCCGCATCGAGGAAGTCGTCGAAAAGGTCAAGAGCGAGATCAACGAGAAGGTGATCAAGTTCGGACGCGACGGCGTGCTCGAGGCCAACCTCCGCGGCATTCACCCCAAGGTCAGCGAAGCTATGGGCAAGCTCGCGTACCGCACGTCCTACGGCCAGAACGTGCTCCGCCACTCCATCGAGGTCGCGTACCTCTGCCAGATCATCGCCGATCAGCTCGGCCTTGATGGCACCATCGCCCGGCGCTGCGGCTTCCTCCACGACATCGGCAAGGCCATGGACCACGAGATGGAGGGCGGCCACCCCAAGATCGGTATGGACTTCGCCCGCCAGTACGGCGAGAAGGAACCGGTCCTCAATGCCATCGGCGGCCATCACGCCGACATCCCCTCGACCAGCTTCTACACGCCCATCGTCATGGCCGCCGACGCGGTGTCGTCGGCCCGCCCCGGCGCCCGGCGCGAGAGCATGGAGAAATACGTGCAGCGACTCAACGAGCTGCAGGACATCGCCATGGGTTTCCGGGGCGTGAACGAGGCGCACGCGATTCAGGCGGGCCGCGAGGTCCGCGTGATGGTGGACGCCAACCGCGTCAACGACGACGAGGCGTTCCTGATCGCGCACAAGATCGCGAAGCGCGTCAGCGAAGAGATGACGTTCCCCGGGGAGATCAAGGTCACGGTCCTGCGCGAGACCCGCGCGATCGAAGTCGCCCGCTGAGTTCGTCGGTACCTGTTGTTCACGATTCGGCCGCACCCACGCCTAGAGAATCACCATGCCCATCAACGTCGATCAGGTTCTGAGCCGTGTCGAGTCGCAGGAGAAGCAGCAGATCCAGGAGCTGATGGACTGGCTGCGTATTCCGAGCATCAGCACCGATCCGGCGTACCGATCGCACTGCCGCCGCGCGGCGCAGTGGGCGTCGGACCATCTGGCGGCGAGCGGCTTTACGTCTGCTCTACGCGAGACCGGCACGCAGGCGAATCCGGGGCATCCGATCGTGCTTGCCCATGCGCCCGGCGATGCGTCGTACAAGGGGCCGCACGTGCTGTTCTATGGGCACTACGACGTGCAGCCGGTGGACCCGCTGGACCTGTGGGAGTCGCCGCCGTTCGAGCCCAAGCTGATCGAGACCGGCACGGCCGGAGGGCCGGGGCCGCGGATCGTCGCACGCGGCGCAGTGGACGACAAGGGACAGGTGATGATGTTCCTGTCCGCGATGCGGGCGTGGAAGGAGATCAGCGGGCTCGCCGCGGGCGGTGTGAAGATGACCGTCCTGCTGGAGGGTGAAGAAGAATCGGGCAGCGTGAACCTCGACGCGTTCCTGGACGCCAATAAGGCCGAGTTGTCGAAGTGCAATGTCTGCTTGATCTCCGACACCGGCATGCTCGACCGCGGGCGTCCGGCGATCACGTACGGAGTTCGCGGCCTCGCGTACACCGAAGTCGTGCTGCACGCCGCGAATCAGGATCTGCACTCCGGCCTGTGGGGCGGGCGGTGTCCGAATCCGATCAGCGAGCTGACGAAGGTGCTGGCGCAGCTCTGGGACAAGGACCGGAAGGTCACGATTCCGGGGTTTTACGACCGCGTGCGTCCGATCACCCAGGGCGAGCGCGACGCTTGGAAGAATCTCAATATCGACGCCGCGGAGAGTCTTGGCAAGATCGGCCTCGGTCCGGAAGCGAACGTTGGTGAGACGGGCTACTCGGCCACCGAGCGAGAGTGGGCGAGGCCGACCGCCGAGATCAACGGCATCGTCGGTGGGTACACCGGCAAGGGTGCCAAGACCGTCATCCCGGCGCACGCGAGCGCGAAAGTCAGCTTCCGCCTCGTCGCGGATCAGGACCCGGTGCAGATTACCGAGGCGTTCTTCAAGTGGTGCCAGGAGCGCACGCCCGCGGGCTGCCGCTGGGAACTGATCGATCACCACGGCGGGCACCCGGCGACGGTGCGGACAGATTCGAAGGAACTCTCCGCGGCGGTCCGGGCGATCGATCGGGCGACGGGGCGCAAGGCCGAGCTCATCAAGAGCGGCGGGTCGATTCCCGTGGCCGGCTCGCTGAAGAGCAAGCTCGGTGTCGAGACGATCTTCATGGGCTTCGGGCTCGAGGACGATCGCGTGCACTCCCCCAACGAGAAGTTCGAGCTCGAGTGCCTGCGGATGGGCACGCGGAGCCATGCGATGTTCATCGATGAGCTGCGGAAGCTCTGACGCGCCTGGGACCCGGCCTAGTGCTTTCCATGCTTGGCGGGCGACTGGGCCTTGCCGGCGTTCTTGGCAGCCGCGCTCGTGGGGCTGAGTTCAACCTCACCGGACTGGGCGGCTTCCTGGAGAGCCTTCAGCTTGGCGTAGTACTGGGTTCGCAGGCGGGCGACGTTGACCTGAAGGTCGTGGACGTAGGACTGATTGCGGATCACCGAGGCGAGGGTGTACAGCATCGCGAGTACGCCCGCTAAAGCGAGGGCGACGACGACCAGCCACGAGTTGCCCAGGATCTCGGCCATGCATCCGAGAATCGGATCGGGACGTAGACGACTTTCGCCCGAGGCATCAGGTTCGGTGCGAATCGCGCGAACCACGCTGCGTTGTCCGACGCATCGTTCCCGCCGACCCTTTAGAATCATCCAATCATGGCACGGACGCGACAGACCGGGGTGGGACGAGAGTCACGGGTTTCCGGGCGGTTTGCCCGGCCCTGGATGGCGTGGCTGGTTGCGTCCGCCGCAGCGGCCTTGGCGCTGTTTGTATCGCCGGTATCGGCCCAGAACGCTGTTCCCGACGAGGTTCGTATCGATGTCGGAGAGTTCGGCGTCGGGAACATCGCCCGGGCGGGCGACTGGTGCGGCCTGCGACTCAAGCTCACCGACTCGGCGTCCAAACAGCGAGAGGTACTCGTCGGCGTCGCCGTGGAGGACGCGGATCAGGACAAGGCGGTCTATTCGCGGCTGTTGACGCTCAACCCCGGTGTGGCACAGGACGCCTGGTTCTACTTTCGACTGCCATTCTGGTTTACCCCGGGTGAAGGTCTGCTCGTGCAGGTGAACGAGCCGATCAGTGACGACTCGGTGGCGGCGGGGGCTCGCCCCGGACGGCTTCTGGCCCGGAAGCTCATCACCAGCACGGGCCGGATCGTGGAGCCGAGCCGGGGGCTTTTCGCCGTCATCGGCACCAACGAAATGGGCCTTCGGCAGTACGCGACGCAGGCCGGGGCGGGGCAGCCGTGGCCGGCGCTCGGGCATGAGGTCACCGATTCCGCGAGCGGCATCGCCGTGCGCTCGCTGCCGGATCGCTGGCTGGCGTGGGCTCCGTTCGAGGCGGTGTTCTGGGGTGATTCGCCCGGCGGGTCGGAGGCGGACGTCAGCCAGCTCCGCGGCGAGCGGACACGGGCGCTCAAGGAGTGGGTGCAGCGCGGCGGGCACCTGATCATCGTGCTGCCCCCGACCGGGCAGCCGTGGACGAACGCAGCCACGAATGAGATTCTCGACATTCTGCCGGCCGTGAACATCACGCGGCGCGAGGGCGTGGATCTGGCGGCGTACCGCCAGCTCATCGTGCGTTCGCCGGATGCACCGTTGCCGAGATCGGCCGTCGTGCACACGTTTGAGCCCAAGCCCGACGCGGCGCCGGGTGAGGCGATGCGGATCCTGAACGGGCCGAACGGCGATTGTCTGGTCGCCCGTCGCCTCGTCGGAACAGGCGCGGTGACGCTCGTCGGACTGGACTTTTCCTCAAGGTTGCTGAGCCAGGGTGGATCGCTGGACGCTGACGTGTTCTGGCACCGCGTGCTGGGGCGCCGGGGCATTCTGTCTCCGGAGACGAAGGAAGTGGTGCCCCGCAGCCAGAGCGAGGCCTATGTCGATCGCGTCATCGCATCGCAGGTTGCCAAGCGCGGAACGGCCGCGACCGGTCTGCTGCTCGGGGTGCTGCTCTTTGTGTTCTACTGGCTCATCGCGGGACCGGTTGGGTTTGCGGCGCTGAAGCATCGAAACGCCCAGCGTCTCGCCTGGGTTGCCTTCGTCGCGATCGCCCTGGTCTTTACCGCAATCGCATTCGGGGCGGCGACGTGGTTCCGACCGGCAAAGTTCGAGGCGACGCATCTCACGATCCTGGATCACACGTACGGCCAGCGTGTCCAGCGGGCACGGTCGTGGATGGCGCTCATGCTTCCGCGCGACGGTACGGTGACGCTGGTCGGACCGGATTCGGAGGGTGCGATGCAGGCGGCCGGCAGCCGCCGAGAGCTGGGCGGTGTGCTCGCGCCTTGGGATCCCGTCGGAGCGAGCCAGCGGAGCGGATTCCTCGATGCTCGCGACTACCGCATCGATGCCCGCGATCCGGCGCGGTTGGATCTTCCGTCGCGTTCGACCGTGAAGCTCACACAGCTCGATTGGGCCGGCGCGCCCCGGTGGAAGATGCCCCGGCCGTTCCATGAAGAGGGGATCCGTGCGGAGGGCAGCAGGCTGTTGGGATCGCTCGTCCATGAGCTGCCGGGCCCCCTGACGGATGTAACGATCGTTCACGTTCAGGGGCAGCGCCCGCTCGGCGCGGATCTTCGCCCGCGACTGGTTTCAAACGTGCAGTTCTGGAAGCTACCCGGAAGCTGGGCGCCGAACACGCCTCGAAACCTGGCGGATGACACCGCGGTGGCGGCCTCGGGCAACGCGGGCGAGCTCTATCTGGCGAATCTGGTTCCGCTGTCGCAGTCGGGCTTTGGCATGCAGGCATCCGATCCGCGGTTTTTCCGCGACCTGCAGGGGGCCATGAACGCCGCGTCCTTCTACACGCAGTTTGGCATCCCCGATGACGTCAAGGGCAACACCGGCATGTCCGCCGGCGTCGTGCGTCGCGAGGCCACGCACGCCATGGATCTCGGGCGATGGTTCACCCAGCCGTGCATCATCGTGATCGGCTATCTGACCGACGCAAACGTGGATGCTCCGATCTCGACCTACGTCGACGGCAGAGCCGTCCCGTCGCGCGGGACGACCGTCGTTCGCTGGGTTTACCCGTTGCCGGAAAGCCCGCCTGTGGAGCGAGTGGGTCAGGAAGCGGCACCGAAGTGACTCAGGCGCACGCGGCGATCAACTGATCGAAGATCGACTGCCCCAGCGCGGCATTCTCGGTTCGCTCGGGATGCCATTGCACGCCGACGTAAAAGCGCCGTGCCGGATGGGCGGCCGCTTCGATCACGCCGTCGTCGCTGGTCGCGATGGTGCGCATCGCACCTGTGGCGACGATCGCCTGCTTGTGCTTGCTGTGCACCGCGCCGGCGACGAGCCTGATTGCGGGTTCTGAAATATCCATCGGCGTGACCACGTGATCCGCGCCCCAGTGGCGAGCGTGGGTGGGCGTCGAATCGGGCATGTACTGATCCATGGTGCCCCCGGCACGCAGGCACATCAGTTGCATACCGAGGCAGATGCCAAGCACGGGTGTGTGCGGCCGGGAATCGAGCGCGGCGAGCAGGGCCAGTTCGTACTCCTGCCGCAGCGGATGCAGGGGCGTGATTCTGGGGTGGGAGACGCTGCCAAAGGCTTCCATGCGAGGGTCGTCGCCGCCGGTGAAGACGAATGCGTCGCACACGTCGATCTGTCCGGGGATGGCGTCTGGGAGCGGCGGCAGCAGGAACGCCGTGCCACCGGCGCGTTCCACGCAGCGGGCGTACGCGAGCCCGACATCGAGCTTCTGGCGTCCGTTTGAATCGGAGACATCCGTCGTGATGCCGACAACGGGGCGTTTCTTCGCAGGAGCTGGGGCGTTCGGCGTGGAGAGCATGGTGCCATTCTTCGCCATTCGCAGACGCCGCGCCGGATACGACAACCGTTCGGGTTCGTACACTCCCGCCATGTCCCGTGCCAGCGCAATCATTTGGGTCCTCGTGGCCGCCGTGCTCGGCGGCTTGGTGTGGTGGACGCCGCCGCGCGTTGTCGCTCCGACGGCGGGCGTGGCGCTGCTCGGGACGTTTGCGGCGAGCGATGTCCGTTCGATTCGCGTGACCGGGCCGGATGGATCGGCGGCATCGATCGAGCGGGGACCACTGGACGGCGTGTGGCTCATGTCGCTCGGATCGACCACCAATCGAGCGGTTGTCGATGGATCGCGGGTGCAGGGGTTTCTGCGTTTGCTCGCCGAGCTGCAGTCCGGTGATGCGGACCCTCGTCCGATGCCCCGCGCTTCGATCGTGACGCTTCAGGGCCCGTCCGGGCCGCTTGCCACGCTCGCGATTGATTCGGAACTGATCGCGGGAAGGGGCCGCGTGGCTCTGCTCGACCAGACGGGCAAGGTTCTTCGGGTGGCGGCGACATCGGAGGACCTCGGCGGCTTGCTCCGGGCCGATGCCCTGAACGAATGGCGATCGAAGGTGCTGCTGGCGTGGTCGCCGGAGCGCAGCAGTTCGCTGCTTCTGCGGCGTGGGGACAAGGGCGTGTCCATGTCCCGAGTCGGAGCAGGTTGGCTGATGTCGGCGCCGGTTCAAATGAAGGCAGATCCCGGCGCCGCGCAAGGGGTCTCGCTCTGGCTCGCGAACGCGGCCGTTGATCGATTCGTCGATGACGCCGGGTCGCCGGATGCCTTCGCGAAACCCGCCCGCACCGTCGTGATTGCGACCGAGTCGTCGGAGCGGCGGCGCGTCGAGCAGCGTATCGAACTCGGCGCCGAGCTTGATGCCCGTTCAAGCCTCATCAGGATTACGGGGGTCGATGCCGACGCGACGGAGTCTTCCGGTGCTGCGAGGGTGCTCTGGGGGCCGCTGCTGGCGGTCGTTCAGACGAGCCTGCTCGCCGGGTTGAGCGACGAGGCATCGGCGTATCTGCCCAAGACGTCCTTTGACTTTCCGCCGGCGGATGTCGCGTCCGTTCGGGTAGGGGCGTTCACAGTTGCACGCGGCGCCGACGGGAGTTTCGGCGCGCACGATGCCACGGTGCGAACAACTCTCAAGTTGCTGACCGAGGTCCCGGCGGCGAGTGTCACCCTGCTGCCGGCTCCGCCCACCCCCAGCGGCGACGCAGCGAGAGTCACGCTGATCGGACTCGGTAGCGCGACCATCGGGGCGGCCACGCTCGAGTTTGACAGCATCGCCTCCCGGACCGAGGGCACCCCGTCGGTCCCGGCGCTACGCGTCACTGTGGATCGCGTTCAGCGGGTGATTCCACTGGAACGGGCGCGAGAGTTGCTCGCTTCGGTGCGGGCGATCGCGGCATCGAACTAGGCCCCACGATGTTCATCGCGACGGCTTGGCCCCGATGTCGCGCCGGTATTGAGCACCCTCAAACTTGATCTTGTCGCACGCGGCGTAAGCCTTGTCGCGAGCCTCGGCGATCGTCGTGCCGAGGCCGGTGACACCGAGCACACGCCCGCCGCTGACCGCGGTCGTGCCGTCCTTGGTGCGAGTCGCCCCGGCAATCGTGATCCGAACGCCGTCGTATTTCTCGGCGTCGTCCAGACCCTCAATGACCGCCCCCTTCTTGGGTGCGTCGGGATAGCCCCGCGCCGCCATGACGACGCAGCAGGCGGTGCGGTCGTCCCACTGCACATCGACTTGGTCGAGGGTGCCGGTGCAGGCGGCGCAGAGTAGATCGATCAAGTCCGACTTGAGGCGAGCCATGAGCGGTTGGCACTCGGGGTCGCCGAAGCGGCAGTTGAACTCCAGCACCTTGGGTCCCGCGGGCGTAAGCATGATCCCCGCGTACAGAACACCCTTGTACTCGATGCCCTCGCGG
>ERZ1066133.395-NODE-395-length-20465-cov-8.563008_pt1 | contig 20465 bp, 12 predicted proteins | sample MGYA00382780_ERZ1066133 | MGnify/ENA primary metagenome ERZ1066133 (study PRJEB33369, sample SAMEA5778363) | biofilm metagenome | biome: Industrial cooling water; feature: Water cooling tower basin; material: Biofilm | place: United Arab Emirates | collected... | reverse complement strand
CACCGCCCACAACCGCCTGATCGGTCTGCTGACGGATGCCGAGAACGCGGACGCGGGAGGTGCCGAAACGGAAGAGCTGGCGCTCACGCACGCCGACCTGCGGGCGATCGGGCTCAGCACCGGGCTCATGGACTTCTGCCGCGGGCTGGAGCGCACCGCGATCGAACGGGCCGAAAGCATTTGACCGAGCGCACTTGACCGAGCGCACTTGACCGAGCGCACTTGGCCGACCGCACTTGACCGAGCGCCCCTGACCGAGACCGCCCGACCAAGAGCTCCCCCGCGAGCATCGCGGCTCGCCCGCGTCACGCGGCTCGACCCGCCCGGGGCTCGTCGCCGAGACGACGGCGCAGGGCGTCCACCGCGGCCCGGTGGGCGTCATCCGTACCGGGGCCGCAGACCAGGGCCGCGGCTTCTTCGAACGCGCTACGCGAGAGCAAGAGCGCACCCGGGACGGCGACGCCGCGAGCGCGGGCGAGCGCTTCGAGGGTGCGGCGCTCGACTCGGGTCAGCCCCAGCTTGCGCGAGAGCACCCTGGTGGCGTAGCGCGCGGGCTTGGTTTCAAGCTCCCGCCACCGCGTCCAGGCTATGGCCGCGACCGAGCTGGACGCGGCAAGGGCGGCGGCGGCGATCGCGACGGTCATCACCGTCATCGCCGTGCCGCTCGTGAACGAGGTCCATCGCACCGTGTCCCACGGACTGGCGGCGACGGGCTGATCCGTGACCAGTCCGAGAGGTTCGGCGGCGAGCGTCGCGAGGGATGGGAGAACCTCGAGCATCATGCCGCGCTCTCCCCCGCTTCGGTCGGATCCGCCGCGGTCTCGGCGCCGACGAGCGTGAGCGTCGGAACGCCGCCGGCGAGGCCCTCGCCGGCCCGCCCGATCGCAAGGCGCGCCCGGGCCCGGACCCGCGGGTCGGGATCGAGCATCGCGAGGCTGCGCAGACGCGACACCAGCGACGGCCACAGCTTGATCTCGCGGAGGTCGTGGCCCGGGAGCGTGCGATCGGCGACCCACGCACCGGCGAGCCGGTGCATCGGGCGCGCGTCGTCGAGCATGCGGAGCAGCTGTTCGGCGGCGTGGGAGGATCGGACGGGCCCGCCCGCCTTGACCTGTGCGAGCACCTCCAACCCCCGGACGGCGGAGCCGCGGACGCGGTGCCAGGCGTCGTCCTTGAGCTCCATGAGCCGGTCCGCGACGGCGGAGACTTCCCGCTCGGCACCGCTGCGCACACGATGGACCATCGCGTCCACTGCGTTGGCCCGGACGCGCTGATCGATGGACGCGGCGGCCTGATCCAGCAGTTGCGTCGCCTGTGTGTCCGGCACTTCGGCGAGCGCGCTCGTCGCCGTGGCCAGGTCGCGGGCGGCGGGCGCGGGGAGCTCGTTCGCGCCGAGCAGCACCCGCACGGTCTCGATGAGAACGGGGCGGATCTCGCCGGTGAGACCGAGGCGACGGGCGAGCTGGATCGCGACGGAGCGCTCACGCTGCGAACTCCGGATGAGTTCGGCGAGCCGGCTCACGACCCACGGACGGTCAAGCCGCAGGGCGCGGGCCATCGCGACGCGCGACGCGGCGCTCGTCGTCATCGCCTCGCAAAGCAGGTCGAGATCCTGGCGGGCCAGGTTCCGGACCTCGGCGTGCGGCGAGCGGAGCAGCACCCGGACCAGCGTGCGTTCCTGCTCGAGACGCTCCGCGCCGGGCGCGCGGACGACGTCGGGGGTCGCGGCCACCGAGCGGCGGATGTAGGCCGAGCGGGCCACGGTCGCGTTCATGTCGAGGCAGAAGTCCCCCAGCATGCGGATCGAACACGCCTGCGACGCGGCGAAACGCACCCCGGGGTCACGATCGGCCAGGAGCGGCTCGCAGGCGGCGTCACGGTCCTTGGCGCCGAGCCCCGCGACAACCGCCGCGACGCCGCGCCGAGCCTCGGACGAGAGTCGCTCGATCTGTTCGACCGGCGGAACCAGCGCACCAAGGGTTCCGACGCCGGAGCGGCCCGACGCCGCCGACGGCGCTCGCTTGTCCAGGGCCGCCATCCGCGCGGGCGCCAGCGCGAGGTGCCACGCGGTCAGCACCGCCTCGTGCTCGTCGACGCTCTTGGCCACGACGAGCCGGTCGGCGCAGGCACCCGTGACCGCGGTGCGGCCGACCCACTGCCAGGCGCGGAGGCGGGAGAGCGGCGCGGTGTCGCGACGGAGCAGGCCGCGGAGGAAGGAATGGCCGGATTGCTCCCGATCCTGCAGCCACTTGGCGATCGAACCTCCGCCGCGGAGGTGCACCGGCTCAACGATGAGCAGCGCCGCGAGCAGCAGCTTCTCACGCCTGTGCTGCGCCAGCGCGAGCAAAGCCTGGCCGATGCTGTCGCGGATGGCCGCGCCCGCGGCGGCATCCCACGCGGCCCGGGTTCGGGCGGCGCCGTCGTGCTCGGCCGGCGTCGCATGGTCGGCAAGGGCCGCAGCATCCGGGTCGGCGGCGGCCAGCGCGAGCGCGAGCAGCGCACGCTCCGCGGCCTCACCGACGGTCGGGTCGGCGTCGCGGAGAAGCTCGACGGCCGCCGCGGCGAGTGCTGGATCGGCCGCGAGCTCGGCAAGCGCGGCCACCGAGCCCCGATCACCCGCATCACGGCTTGTGAGCAGCGTGCCGACGACGCCGGTCCATCGGCCCCTCCCCGTGGCGGTGGCGAGCTCGCGAACGTCGGCGGGAAGTGCGGCGAACGACCGCGCCAGTGCCCGCATCGCCATCTGTGCGACCGGCTCGCGCTCCCCGAAGATCCCGTCGGCAAACCCGCGGAACGCACGGAACAGACCGGAACCGCGCGGCACCGCGTGCGGATCGATGGCCGCGAGCTCGAGCAACGCCAGACCGAGCGGCTCCGCCTCGCTCGCGGACGCGACGCGCAGCGCCTCCGCGACGATCGCGACACGCGCACGTGGCGGCAGCTTCACGACTTGCGCCATCGCGGAACGGTTTTGTGAATCCTGCCTTGACACGGCCTTTATAGTGTTACCACTTGCGGGTTTCGTTTGGAGTTTTCCGAGCCCTCGCGCCCTGCATCTTGTATCCCCCGGCCGGCGAGCCCGACCGGTGGAGCATCCGCGGGAACGACACGGTTCGGAAAACAACCACACGGTTCCATCGGCACAATGCGCTGGAATCGGTCGAGTTTCGTGGATTGCAGGGGACACAGGGTGCGTTCCGGGGACGGTTCGCACCGGTTCGACGGGAGCGGGGGAATAGCAGGGCCGACGGTTTGTGCATTCGTCGGCCATCGGTGATGCGCGGGGCATCGCCGACAGGCGGGCGGCAGCATGACGAGCCGCTCGCGGGTCCGAAGAGGCCTCGGATCCGAACGGATGCTGTCGCTCCGGGTGTGGCGGGGCGGACGGCCAAGCACAAGGACTGGACATGAATCTGACACCCAAGACCCACGGCCTGCAGACGTATCAGACCGTGGTGTACGGGCGCGCGCCGCATCCCGAGTTCTTTACCGTCAAGGCCAAACGCGGGCTCAAGCACGCGGGCATGGACCTGGAAACCTGGCTCCTCCCCGGCGCCCATGTTCTGAGAGTGCAGCTCGGTTCGAGCGTGCTCGCCGAGCTCGTCCTCGACGGCGACAAGAACCCGCCCGACCAGGGCATCATGCACGCCGCCCACTGCCTCGGCGAGTACGACTACGAAAAGACCTTCGAGGCCGCCGGGATGCACTACATCCACAGCATCCAAACCGAGACCCTGAGCGAGACGATCTACGAATCAACGCTCGACGAGATGCGCGACCACATCCGCGAGCAGGCATCGCTCCATTACGAGTGGACCGACGCCCGCGGCCGCTGCCTCAGCGCCGTCGATATGCAGAAGTTCGGCCGCGAGCTCCACGTCCAGTCCTACCACCTCGTCGCCAACGGCGGCTTCGTGGCCCGCACCCAGACCATTTTCGAGGCGCGGTAGCCGCATCGCAATTCGGATGGACCGGCGGGACCGGGCCGACAACAATTCGGCATGGTCCAGACGCCCACACGCATTCGAATTACCACGCCCCGCTGAGGGCCGTGGTTGCGCGTGCGGGTTGTGACCGACTTTCACCCCCAGTGTGATCCAGGGCCCAGCGGGGCATCGCGGTCCCCCGACGTGTGCGTCCCGTCGGCGGGCGGTCGCGTTCGGCGGCAACGCCGCACTCCCGTAACATCTGCGTCCATTTGACCTTGGTTCGTCGTCCTGCTTCCGATCACACCCGCGGCCTCCGGTCGCGTCCGATTGCCCGAGACTCCCATGAGCACCCCCCCCACCCCCACCTCCCCCACCACTCCAAGTCCGTCCACTCCCGCCGCAGCCAAGGGTGAGGAAAAGAACCGCTACAAGGCGACGCTCAACCTGCCGCAGACCTCGTTCCCGATGAAGGCCAGCCTGGTGCAGAACGAGCCCGCGAGCCTGAAGCGCTGGGACAAGCTGGGCCTGTACAAGAAGGTCCGCGAGAGCCGCGCCGGCAAGAACAAGTTCGTCTTCCACGACGGCCCGCCCTACGCCAACGGCTCGATCCACCTCGGGCACCTGATGAACAAGGTGCTGAAGGACTTCGTCGTCCGCAGCAAGACGATGCAGGACCTCGACTGCGCGTACGTGCCCGGCTGGGACTGCCACGGCCTGCCCATCGAGCACAAGGTCATGACCGAGCTGGTCGAGACCAAGAAGATCGACAAGCTGCTGACGCTCACCGAGGACCAGCGCCGCATGGCGGTCCGCCGCGAGTGCCAGAAGTACGCCGAGAAGTTCCACAAGCTGCACACCACGCAGATGACGCGTCTGCTCACGCTCGCCGACTACGAAAACCCCTACCTCACCATGAAGCCCGAGTACGAGGCGGGCGTGCTCGAAGTGCTCGCCGGCCTGCTCGACGCGGGGCTGGTCTACCGCGCCCTGAAGCCCGTGCACTGGTCGATCGCCAACGAGACCGCGCTCGCCGAAGCCGAGCTGGAGTACATGGACCGCGAGGATCTGTCCGTGTACGTGGACTTCGAAGCGGCGGACGCCGACGCGGTGTACGACGCGTTCGGGCTGCCCAAGGCGTCGGACGAGGACAGCGACGACGAAGACGACACCGGCGACGATGAGTCGAAGGCAACGCGTCCCTCGCCGGGTGCACGGCCGAATCAGCGGCCGTCGTTCACCATCTGGACCACCACGCCCTGGACCTTGCCGGCGAACCTCGCCATCGCCGTGAACCCGGACTTTGAATACGCGCTCGTCTTCATCGACGGCAACATCACCGTCATGGCCAAGGACCTGGTCGAGAAGGTCACGCAGAACGCGCGAAGCGAGGAAGTGACCGTGCTCGCGACCACGCCGGGCAGCACGCTCGTCGGGCTCAAGTACCGCCATCCGTTCGTGGATCTCTCCCGCGGCGAGAGCGTGGCCCACGTGCCCGCGGGCGGCAGCGCACACAAGTCACTCGACAAGGTCTTCACGGTCATGGCCGCCGACTACGTCACGCTCGACGACGGCACCGGCCTCGTGCACACCGCGCCCGGCCACGGTCAGGAGGACTACCAGACCGGCCTGCGCGAGGGCCTGCCTGTCTACTGCCCCGTCATGCACGACGGCAAGTACGACGCCAGCGTGCCCCAGTGGCTCCGCGGCCTCGACATCTGGACCGCCAATCAGAAGGTCGCCGACCACCTCAAGAACAGCGGCCACCTCTTCTACAGCCACAAGTTCATGCACAGCTACCCGCATGACTGGCGCAGCAAGACGCCGGTGATCTTCCGCTGCACCGAGCAGTGGTTCGTGTCGGTCGAGAAGAAGGGCGCGTCCACCGCACCGGGCTTCATGAAGGAACGCAGCCTGCGCGATGCGGCTCTACTGAGCACCGCTCAAGACGTGGCCTTCGTCCCCGAGTGGGGCCGCAACCGCATGCGCGGCATGCTCGAGTCGCGTCCGGACTGGTGCATCAGCCGCCAGCGGGCGTGGGGCCTGCCCATCCCGTCCTTCATCCTCCCCAGCGGCCAGAGCGTCATGACCGGCGCGATGGTGCGGGCGGTCAGCGCGGTGGTGCGGGCCAAGGGCTCCGACGCGTGGTTCCAGTTGGCACCCGCGGAGCTGCTGGAGCAGTACGACGAGACGAGCGATGCGGAACTTCCCGCGTCGCTGCGGTCCTCGCTTGCACGCGGGGTGCGTCAGAACCTCAAGAAGGGCAACGACATCCTCGACGTGTGGTTCGAATCCGGCTCGTCGTGGAACGCCGTCATGCGTCAGCGCGGCCTGGGCTATCCCGTCGATCTTTATCTGGAAGGCTCCGACCAGCACCGCGGCTGGTTCCAGTTGTCGCTGCTTCCGGCCCTGGGCGTCACCGGCGTGCCGCCGTTCAAGACGCTGCTCACGCACGGCTTCATGGTCGACAAGGACGGCCGCAAGCTCAGCAAGTCCAGCGGCGACACCGTCGAAGACCTCTTCAACGACTACGGCGTCGACGTCCTCCGCTGGTGGGTCTCCTCGCTCGCGTACGAGAACGACGTCAAGGTCGATCGCGAGTTCTTCAACGCCGCGGGCGAGAGCTACCGCAAGGTGCGCAACACGCTGCGGTTCATGCTTAGCAACCTGGCGGACTTCACCGCCACGTGCGAAGGACAGGCCGGACACTGCGTCGATCTCAAGTCCATCGCCCCCACGTCCATCGACGCCTGGGTGCTGGGCGAGTTCCAGACGCTCGCCAAGGAAGTCGTCGACGCGTACAACCGCTACGACTTCCGCACGGCACACCTCAAGCTCTACGACTTCTGCAACGACACGCTCAGCGCCGTGTACCTCGCGGCCGTGAAGGATCGCCTCTACTGCGACGCCAAGGACTCCAAGCGCCGGCGTCAGACGCAGACGGTCCTGTTCGACCTCACCGACGGCCTGTGCCGCCTGCTCGCGCCCATCCTCTGCCACACCGCCGACGAGGCCTATCGCGCCCTCTGGTCCAGCCCCACTAAGCCCGCTAGCGACGACGTCTGCGTCCACCTCAAACCCTTCATCACCGACCTCGGCGTCAAGCCCGACGCCGACTGGTCCAAGGTCGTCGCCGCTCGGTCGAGCGCGATGCTCGCCATGGAGAAGGCCCGAGCCGATCTCGGCGTCGAGAACCCGCTCGACATGGGCGTCACGCTGCCGGACCCGGATGGCACGCTCGCGAAGTTCGACCCGTACGATCTGGCCGATCTCCTGGGCATCAGCCGCGTGAACGCCGACAAGGGCGCCACCGCCCCCAAGATCACCGATCTGCGAAACGAGCCCCGCTGCGAACGCTCCTGGAAGCGCGACGGCACCGTCAAGCAACGCTCCGACGGCGGCCTGCTCAGCGATCGTGACGCCCTCGCGGTCGGCATCGCCTGAGCACCAGTGGGACCGGCCTCCGGCCGGTCGAGCGAGGCTCACGAGGCGCAGAACAGACCGGCCAAAGGCCCGTCCCACCGAGGGCCCAACTCAAAGCCAAAACAAACAAGGGCGGGGCCTGCGAGGCCCCGCCCTTCCTGCATGCTGGGTGTGTCGATCACTCCTCGTCGCGTGCCCGCGGCCCGGTGGGCGTGGGCATGCGGGTGAGGACCTTGTCAACGAGGCCGTACTTCATCATCTCGGTCTCGTCGAGCCAGGTGTTGCGGTCGCAATCCTTGGCGATCTGGTCGGTGCTGCGCCCCGTGGCCTCGCTGTAGATGCTGTACAGCCGGTCGCGGATGCGGAGCATCTCGCGGGCCTCGATCTCAAGGTCGGTCGCCTGGCCTTCCATGATGCCCGAGAGCAGCGGCTGGTGCATCAGGTTGCGGCTGTTGGTCAGCGTGAAGCGCTTGCCCTTGGTGCCGCTGGTGGCGATCAGGCTGCCCATGCTCGCGGCCTGGCCGATGATGTAGGTAGCGACATCGCACTGGACGAACTTCATCGTGTCGATGATGCCAAGGCCGGCGGAGACGCTGCCGCCGGGGCTGTTGATGTACAGGTGGATGTCGTGCTTGGGATCCTCGTTGGCGAGGAAGAGCATCTGGGCCACGACCAGGTTGGCGATCTCATCGCCGACGGGCCCGCCCAGGAAGATGATGCGATCCTTGAGCAGCCGCGAGTAGATGTCGTACGCGCGTTCGCCCTTGGCGGACTTCTCGATGACGATGGGGACGAGGTAGCCGGACATTTCAGATTTCCAAATGGCAGATGGCCAAAGGGCCAAGCATGCCGGGTTGTCGAGCTCTTTGTTCCTGATTTGCCATTTGGCCCTTTGCCATCTGGCGCTTTCCCTACCGCACTCCCGGGATCACTCCCCCCGCATCCTTCGGTGGCGAGCGGAGCACCTCGTCGACCAGGCCGTACGCGACGGCCTCCTCGGCGCTGAAGTACTTGTCACGCTCGCTGTCGGCACGCACCTGTTCGGGCGTCCTGCCGCAGTGCTCGGCGATGATGCGGTTGAGCTCGATCTTCATCTTCCCGATCTGCTCGGCCTGGATGCGGATGTCCTCGGCCTGACCGGTGACGCCGCCGTAGGGCTGGTGGATCATGACCTTGGCGTGGGGCAGGATGAAGCGCTTGCCCTTGGTGCCGGCGGTCAGCAGCACCGAGCCGCCGGAGTACGCACGCCCGAGGCAGTACGTGCTCACCGGGCTGCTCATGAACCGCATGGTGTCATAGATGGCGAGCGTGTCGTCCACCGCTCCGCCCGGGCTGTTGATGTAGAAGTTGATCTCCGCCCCGCGCTTCTGGTTCTCGAGGTAGAGCATCTGCATCATCACGCGAGCGGCGCTGGCGTGATTGATCTCGCCGATCAGGAAGACGACCCGATTCTCGAGCAGGAGCTCGTCGATCGTCATCTCTCGGGTTCGCTGGTACGACACGCTGGCTGCGGGCATGGTCTCTTTCCTGTGCGTCCGGCGGAGCCGGAGCAAGTCACGAACGTCCCCACCCCCCTGCCGAAACACACCTTCCAATCACCTTGCATCGGCGAAACGGGCCGAGCACTTGGTTCTTTCGATCAAGTCCGGCGGGTGCGGGATACAAGGGCCACACGGGTCTGTACGTACCCGGCAGCACAAAGGTGCAACCACGGTGCCGGAGCAGCGCACCGCATCCAGCCGCCATCGACCCGCGGGATCTCTCGCGCAACTCCTGCCGCGATCGTGGCTTGAGACGGGGTTTTCTGGTTTCGGTCGCCCCTTCCCGGAATCGCCTAGCATCGATGCTTTCGCTCGTTTGTTCGTCCCCGGGCCACAGTCCTCTGCCGCCCGACGGGTGTCCCTGCCGGATTGACAGTTCTCCCCGCCGCCGCCGAACGGCGCGCCCCGAGGTTTTCCCACGTGCCCACCGCGGTTATCAGCGACATCCACGCCAACGCCGAAGCCTTCAAGCGCGTCCTCGAGGACATCAACCGCCGCAAGATCGATCGCATCATCTGCCTCGGTGACGTCGTCGGCTACGGCCCCGATCCGCTCGAATGCGTCGATCTGGTCCGCAAGCACTGCGCCTGGTCGCTCATGGGCAACCACGACTTCGCCGTGCTCTACGAGCCCACCAACTTCAACGCCGGCGCCGAGTCCGCCGCGTTCTGGACCCGCGATCAGTTCGACAAGGAAACCGACGCCAAGCAGCGGGCCGATCGCTACGACTTCCTCGGCCGCCTGAAGGTCCGCATCGTCGAGCAGCAGCCCGACATGACCTTCCCGCTCCTGGCCATCCACGGCTCGCCCCGCCGCCCCATCAACGAGTACATCTTCCCCGATGACGTGAACAACGCGCCCGACAAGATGGAAGCCATCTTCGACCGCGTCACGACCATCGCGATCTGCGGCCACACCCACGTGCCCGGCGTCTTCACCGGCGAGCCCGACTTCTACCCGCCCGACGAACTCGGCCCCGAGCACCGCTACCAGTTCCGCCAGGGCGAGAAAGCCATCATCAACGTCGGCAGCGTGGGCCAGCCCCGTGACCAGGACCCGCGGGCCAGCTACGTCATCCTCTATCCCGAGTACGCCCAGTTCGTGCGCGTCGAGTACGACCCGGGCATCACCGCCGCCAAGATCAAGCAGATCCCGCAACTCCCGGCCTGGCTGGGCGACCGCCTGTTCGAAGGGCGGTGAGGCTCGCCGCTCAATCCGCACCTCGTATCTCCGAAAGAGACCGCGGCGGGGCGGAGCTGGTGAAACCTCCCGGAGCGGGAGTACATTGGAAACGGTCGATTCGAAGAACCCCGCCGCCGCGGCGTGCAACGGGTTCAAGAGTCGCCGAGCACGAAAGGGTTGCTCGCCCCGTGTCGCGAAGCCTTCTTTTCGCAGTCCCGTCTTCGCAGCCCGCCGCTCGTCCGCCGGCCCCCCGAGTTCCCCCACTCCGATCGTTCCGCCCCGCGTCCCTCCGCTACCGCCGCGTCCCCGCGTTCTAGCACTTCCACCATGCCACAGCAAGAGAACAAGTTGCTCCGCCCGCTCGCCGTTGTCGCCGCGATCCTCCTGATCGTCGGCGGCGGGGCCGCGTTCTTCCTGTCTTCGCAGAAGACCCAGCAGCAGGCCCGCCAGCAGACGGAGCAAGTGCGTGAGCAGGCCGCCTCCGCCGCCACGCCCGCCGAGCCCGCCACCGCCGCGCCGACAAGCCCCACCGCCACCCCCACCACCGCCCCCACTACCGCCCCCACTACCGCCCCCACTACCGCCCCCACCAGCGCCACCCCGACTCCCGCGGCCGCGACCGTCACGCCCGGGGGCGTCGCCTCGACCGTGGATACAGCCGCCTGGACCGCCAAGGTCTGGCCGAGCGATGCCGCGGGCGGTGCCGCGACGCTCATCGACGAACACCTCTCCGCGTCGTTCTCCAACGTCGGCGCGGGCATCAGCCAGCTCTCGCTCGCCGATCACTTCGAGACCATCCGCGAGCCGAGGGTGCCCGTCATCCTGCAGGCCGAGCAGCAGACGCCCCAGTACGGACCCGACGGCCGCGTGCTCAAGACCGTGGACGGTCGCGACCTTGTCTCCGTCGCGGCCCCGCTCGCGGCTCTGGGCATCGAGGTCAACGGCACGTTCATCAATCTCAGCGTTGATGCCGCCGGCTCGCTCTGGACGCGCACCGGCCCGGCCACCTTCATGGCCGAGATCGCCGACGCCTCGGGCAGCACCGCGCTGCGCATCACCCGCGCGTACAGCATCGCGAAGGGATCACGCCAGCTCTCGCTCGCACAGACCATCCAGAACCTGGGAACCCAGGCGATCAACATCCGCTGGTACCAGATGGGTCCGGTCGATCTGCCCAAGGATCCGGCCACCTACATCGGAGAGAAGCGGCGTCTGCGCTTCGGCTACCTGCTCTCGCCCGGCTACGACCCCACGCAGAGCTTCGTGCAGAGCCGCGAGTTCGTGATCGACCACGCCTACGCGCTGGGCACCTACACACCCGGCATCGGCTACGCCGAGCTGCAGCACTGGCCCAACGCCACCAGCCGCGAGAACTCGTTCTCGCTCTCCTGGATCGGCATGACCAACCGCTACTTCGGTCTGGCGCTGCACGCCGCGGGCGTCGAGACCAGCGTCGCGGCACGGAAGTTCACCGCGATCGAGAGCGTGGACCGCGTCGCCATGCTCCGCCCGGCACTCGCCAACGGCACCCGCGACGATGTCATGGCGCTGCGCACCACCAGCCCCGTCTTCGCCGTCAACCCCGGCGCCACGCTCGATCTGTCCATGGCGATGTACGCCGGCGCGCTCATCCGCCATGAGATGCGCTCCGACCCCGTCGCCAGGGCTCTCTCGCTCGACGGACTGGTCATCTACACCATGGGCGGGCCCTGCGCCTTCTGCACGTTCGACTTCCTGACCAGCGGCCTGTTGTGGCTTCTGATCACGCTGCACAACTACCTCACGTTCGACTGGGCCCTCGCCATCGTCGTGCTCGTGGTCATCGTCCGCACCATCCTCCACCCGATCACCAAGTGGTCCCAGGTCCGCATGCAGCGCTTCGGCAAGCAGATGCAGGCCATGGCTCCCAAGCAGCAGAAGCTCAAGGACAAGTACAGCCACGATCCCAAGCTCCTGCAGCAGGAAACCGCCAAGCTCTGGCGCGAAGAGGGCATCAACCCGCTCGGCCTGCTCGGCTGCATCCCCATGTTCCTCCAGATGCCGATCTGGATCGCGCTGTACGCCCTGCTCTTCTTCGCGGCCGAGCTGCGTCATCAGCCCGCGTTCTTCGGCCTCTTCCAGACCATCGGCCACCCGACCTTCATGGCCGACCTCGCCGTTCCCGATCACCTCTACGAGTTCAAGGGCGCCGCGACTGGCTACCACGTGCCGGTCCTCAGCGCGCTGCTCGGTCCCATCACCGGCATCAACATCCTCCCGCTGATCCTCGCCGTCGTGTTCTACATCCACCAGACCTACCTGACGCCGCAGACGACGCAGATGACGCCCGAGCAGGAAGCCCAGCAGCGCATGATCAAGTGGATGAGCCTGATCATGTTCCCGCTGTTCATGTACAACGCCCCGGCCGGCCTGACCACCTACTTCGTCACCAACAGCGCGCTGGCGATCTTCGAGCACAAGCTGATCCGCAAACACATCGACAAGCACGACCTTCTCAACCTCGACAAGATGAAGGCCGAGAAGGCCAACAAGGGCCCCGGGTTCCTCGCCCGCATGCAGCAGCTCGCCGAGGCGCAGCGCAAGGCCGCCGAGGCCAAGGCCCGCAAGAGCCGCTGACTCGGGTGCCACCGTCGAGCGCTTCGCTCGCCGGTGTGCGACTTGCCGCGTGTCCGGTTCACTGTTCCGCGTCTACTGCCCAGCGAGGCGCTGGGCAGTGGCACCCTTCCGAGGAACCCCCGGAATGTGCGCATAACAATCGGGCATGCCGCCACCCGCGAAGCCCGGCCCGTCCCCGCTTGCGTCGCACTGGTCGCTCGATCCGGCGATCGTGTACCTCAACCACGGCTCGTTCGGCGCGACTCCCACCCGCGTGCTCGATGCCCAGACCGCGCTGCGGGCTCGGATGGAGTCCGAGGCCGTGCGGTTCTTCGTCGAGGAGCTGCAGGACAAGATGGACGAGTGCCGTCGCGCCGTGGCCGCGTTTGTCGACTGCGACTGGGACGAGCTGGCGATGGTCACCAACGCCACCGTCGGCGTGGCGACCGCTCTGGCGAACTGCCCGCTCGGACCCGGTGACGAGATCCTCGTCAACGACCACGAGTACCCGGCGTGCCTCAACAACGCGCGGCGGATCGCCGCACGCGTCGGTGCCAGGGTCGTCTCCGTCTCACTCCCCTGGCCGCTCCCCGAGGGATGCTCAAGCGCCGAGTCCGAATCCCTCATCGCCCGGACGATCCTCGACGGCGTCACGCCGCGGACCAAAGTCGCGCTCATCAGCCATGTCACCAGCCCCAGCGGGCTGATCCTGCCCATCGAACGCATCATCCCCGCCCTCCGCGAACGCGGCATCCGCACCATCATCGACGCGGCCCACGCGCCGGGCATGCTGTCATCGCTCTCGATCCGCACGCTGGGCTGCGACTACTACACCGCGAACTGCCACAAGTGGATCTGCTCGCCCAAGGGCTCGGCGTTCCTCTACGTCCGGCGCGACTTGCACGCGACGACCCGCCCGCTGGTCCTGAGCAACAACGCCGAGAACCCCAAGTCCGGCCGCGCTCAGTTCCTGACCGAGTTCGACTTCCTCGGCACCGCCGACGCCTCATCGATCCTCACCATTCCCGAAGCGATCCGCACCATGGAGCAGATCGGGATCACCCTCGCCGCCGATGCCACTGCCGGCGGGGCCGACGACACGCACCACAACGTCGCGCCCCAGCTCGCAAAAAACTACCCCGGCTTCGTGCGGCTCATGCGGCACAATCGCTCGCTCGCGCTGCGGGCGCGGCGGCTGATCGTGAACGCCATGAACATGCCCGCCGTCGCCCCCGAGAGCATGGTCGGCACGATCGCATCCATCTTCATTCCCCGGGCGGGCCCGCACGCGACCGCGTCCACGCGTCCGGCCCAGCGCCGCTACGCCGATGCGCTGCAGGAACGCATCATCGACCGCTGGGGCATCCAGGTCCCGATCTGGTGGGTGCCGGGAACGCCGCAGCGCCTCGTGCGGATCAGTGCCCAGGCGTACAACACGTTCGCGCAGTACGAGTACCTGCTGCACGCGCTGCAGCAGGAACTCGCGGCCGAGCGCTGACCCCCAGTGCCTTACTTGGCCTCCGGCGCCACCGTCACCACAATCGCTTTCTGCGGCGTCGCATACTTAGCGAACGTCGTCCGGATCTCCTCGGCGGGCATCGCCGCGAACACCGCGGGCTGCTGGAGCATGTCGTCGAGGCTGATGCCGCGGAAGGTGAGCGATTCCAGCCGCGTCTGCCAGAAGGCGGGCTCGATGAGCTGATCCTCGAAGTTCTTGGCGAACTGCTTGCGGGCGACGTCGAGTTCCTCGCCGCTCGGGCCATCCTTGGCGAACGCGGCGTACATCGACGCTAGCTTCTCGACCAGCGGCTGCACCTTCGCCGGCTCGGTGGGCGCGCCGGCGCTGAACACGCCGAAGCCGGGGTACGTCGTCCCCGAGCGGGACGAGGCGCCGATGCTGTAGACAAGCTGCGCCTCCTCGCGCACTTCCTTCACCATCCGCGTCGAGAGCACGCGGGCGGCGATGCTCATGGCGTAGGCCTCGCGGAGGTTCTTCTGGTCCGGGCCGTAGAAGCCCGACAGCACGAAGGCCTGGGGCGTCGGGGTCTCGATCTTCTTTTCGATGACCCGCGGCCCGGCGGGGCGCTCCACCTTTCGCTGTGCCGCGAACAGCTCGGGCGTCACCCGCTCACGCGTGGCGAGCGAGCCGAGGTACTTCTCCACCAGTTCCACGGCACGCTCGCGGGGCAGATCACCCACGATCGCGACCTCGATGGGCGACGTCGCGATCATCTTCTCCAGCCACGCCTGCGCCTTCTCGAGCGTGACGGCGTCGATCTGGGCGGGCGTGGGCGGGTGGAAGCGTGGGTCAGCATCCGGGTACGGCGCGGCGGCAGCGCTGCGCATGCCGAACATCATCGGGTTCTTGGTCGACTCGGCGAGCATCTCCTTGGCGGAGATCTTCATCTGGTCCAGCGCCGCGGCCTCAACCTTGGGCTCGGTGAGCAACAGGTACGCGAGCTGGAAACCGGTCTCGAGCTCCTCCGGGCTGCCGGAGATCGTGAGGTTCATCGAGTCGGACCCGCCCATGGCCATGCCGCCGCCGCGACCGCCACGGCCCCCGCCGCCGAAGCCGCCGCCGCGAACGTTGACCTTCTTGCCGGTCATCAGCTCGCGGACATCGGTGGAAGCCAGGTTTTTCGTCGCGGCACGGGACCACGCGAGCTGGGCCGCGGAGGTGATGCCGCGGTTGTCGCTGGTCTCGAGCATCTCTCCGCCGTAGAGCGAGATCTGCACGTTGACCTGGTTCTTGCGCTGGTCCATGAAGCGGTAGTGCACGCGGATGTTGTTGCCGAGCCAGCCCGACCAGACCTTGCTGGCGGCGTGCTCGGTGAACTCCGTGAACTTCCCGCCGGCGGGCTCGCTGGCCATCAACTGCGTCGCGCGGGCGGCTTCGGTTTCCTTGCTCGGCTGCACCGACAGGGCCTTCAGGCCCAGATCCAGCAGCTCCGACTCGGTGGGCACGTTGTCGCCCGAAGGCAGCACGGCGATGAATGCGACCGCGGTGGGATCAAACTCGGCGGCGAATCGCTTCGAGGCCTCGTCGGTCGTGATCGAGGGCAATAGATCGCGGTAGAGCTGCAGCCGCTGCGATGGGGACATGATCGGCTCGCCCGCGGTGACCGCGGCGTTCATGCCCGAGATGATGCCCTGAGCGGGCGTCGTGGCCTCGGTCTCGACGGCACGCTCGGCGGCTGCGATCAGTTCCTTCTTCGCGTCGTCGATCTCACGCGTGGTGAAGCCGAAGGCGCGGGCGCGCTGCAATTCGAGGGCCAGTTCGCTGAGAGTCGCCTTCCACTGGCCGGGCTTGGCCGAGCCGGAGATGGTCGCGTCGTAGGTGAGGGTGTCGCCGCCGAGGGAGACGCGGGCGTTGAGGTAGGACGTGCCGCCTTTGGCATTCTTGTCCGACAGGCGCCGATTCATCGCCCGGGAGGCGAGCGTGGCGACCAGTTCCTCGCGCATGCGCGGGAGCGTCGTCACCGCGGCACGCGCCGGGCCGAGCTTGGTGATGCGGATGTCCTCGCTACGGACCTCGGGATCGTGGGCGACGATCGCGAAGCTCTTGTCGTACGCCTTCACGCCCGGGTCCTGGCTGACGGGCTTGGGCTTCTTGGGCAGATCAGAGAACGTCGCGTTGATCACCTTGACGATGTTGGCCGGATCGGTGTCGGCGACGACCATCAGCGTCGCGTTCGATGCGGCGTACCACTTGCCGTAGTAGTCGCGGAAGTCCTGCTCCTGGACCGAGGCGATGGTCTCTTCGGTGCCGATGGTGATGCGCTGGCCGAGCAGCGAGCCGGGGGCGATGCGCTCGCGGACGTGGTAGCCGGTGCGCTGGCGACCCGACAGCCCGCGGCGGCGCTCTTCCTGAATGATGCCGCGCTCTTCTTCGATCTCGTTGGGCAGGAGCGACATGCGTCCCACCACATCGGCGAAGAACGTGAAGCCTTTGGTCAGCGTCTCTTCCTTGGTGTCGGGGAGTGAGAGCTGATAGGTCGTCTGCTCCGAGTTCGTGAAGGCGTTCTGGTCGCGCCCGAACTGCATGCCCAGCGACTGGAAGAAGGGAACGAGCGTGCCGGGCGCGAAGTTTGCGGAGCCGTTGAAGGCCATGTGCTCGAGGTAGTGGGCGAGGCCACGCTGGCGGTCGGTCTCGTTGAGCGCGCCGGAGTGAATGTGGATCCACATTGCCGCGCGTCCCGGCGGCACCGCGTGCTGACGGATGATGTAGCGCAGGCCGTTGTCCAGTTCGCCCGTCACCAGCGATGGATCGCTGGGCAGCGGCTGGGCCTGCACTCCCGCCCCAAACACCCCCACGACGCCCACCACGCCCACCGCACGCAGACAGAGCAGAGCAACGCCGGCCAATCGGCCGGCGACATCCGAAACGTTCAATCGCATGGTGCAACTCCACGCGGCGCGGGCCGCAGCGGGCAGTTTACCAGAAGCGTCCGGATGATCCAAGTGCTTCCCGCCGCCCCGCCCGTGCCGAGCAAAAACGCGTCGGACAAGCCTGTGTGCCTGCGATCGCCACCAGCCCAACCGCGTGCCGTGACTCGCCACGACCCTTCGGGGCCAGACACCGGATCGAACTGTGGATTCTGCCACCCCGCGCATCCGCGAAACCGGGCCCCCGGGCCCACCGGGATGGCGTTGGGCCATGCGGGACCCGAGGAGGTGTGCGGACTAGCATTTTTGCGGCAACCCGAGGGATCATCCGGCCCTTGTTTCCGGAAGCGCCGCCCAAACGGGAGTCACAACATGCGAAGCACTTCGGCCATCGTGGCGTTCACCGCCGCCGGGTTGATTCATGGTTTGAGCGTGGCGGGGCCGGTTTTCCATCCGACCGCCGCGCCCAACGGGCACTGGTTCGTCTCGACGAACGTGGATCGACTCGGGGACGGCAAGTTCGAGTCGTTCAAGACGAGTCAGTTCACGCAAGCGGTCAACATCAACTACGACCCGGCGCGGGCCGACTGGATCGCCGACATACCCAGCGGCAGTCACGGCGGGGTCGGCAACTGGACGTTCTTCGTCTTCCGCCAGAGTTTCGATCTGACGGGATTCGACTCGGGCACCGCGAAGCTCACGATCCGCTGGGGCGCCGACGACTCCGGCGAGATCTTCGCCATGCGCGGCTCGTGGATCCCCGCGTACACGCTCAATGGCGGCCCGTTTGTCTACTACCCCGGTTCCTCGCCGTCGCATCGCATTCCGACGTACAGCTACTCGCCGTGGTTCACGATCACCAGTGGGTTCGTGCCGGGCATGAACACGATCGACTTCTACGTGGAGGGCAACGGGCAGACCGACGGCTTCGGCCTGCAGGTGCAGAGCTTCACGGCCGACACGTGCAAGGGCGATCTCAACAGCGACGGGCTGGTGGATGACGCGGACTTCTCGATCTTTGTCGTGGCGTACGACCTTCTGGACTGCGCCGACGCATCGATGCCGCCGGGCTGTCCGTCGGACCTGAACGCCGACGGGCTCGTGGACGATGCGGACTTTTCGATCTTCGTGGTGGCGTACGACGCGCTGCTGTGTCCGTGATCGCGGCAGAAAGAATCGGTGGACGGGTTCGGGGTCCCTAGAATGCAACTCTGACAACCGGGGCCGATCGGTTTCGACCGTGCATGATCGGGTAGTCGTGGCGCGTCCAGGAGCATGCTGGCCTGGTAAAAAGCATGTAAAAAATTGATTGCTAACAGCAATTACGCTCTCGCGGCCTAATTAGGCCTCGCATCCCGGCGTCAACGCCTGCTAGGCGTCGGGATGAAAACAGCAGGCTGGCCCCGCCGCGGCGTCACCGGGCGGCGGGGTGAGAAAACTCCGGCGACTGGGCAAAGGCGGATGCTGCTGAGGCAGCCGCCGCGCCGAGATCAATACATCAGCTACACGCGTAGAGGCGACTATCAGACTGTCACGGCACGGGGGTTCGATTCCCCCCGGCTCCATTCTTCCGAAACTCCGGGACTTGCGGAAACTAGCCGCAAGTCCCGGAAATCTGCGGAGTTCCGCGCTTCGGCCCGCTCCGCGTCATTCCCCTGTTTCTGCTCGTTTCCGGCCCCATCCGACGCCTTCCGCTGCGCCTGGCGCTGCGCGCAGGCCGTGGCCTTCGCTGCCCGCTCGAAGAGTTCATCTGGCACGGCGTTGGCGTAGTGCTTCCCGCTGATGGTGATACTGTGGCCGATCCACCGGCTCACGGCGAACTGCGGGAAGGTCATCGCCCATTCCTTCTCGCAGGACGAGCGCAGCGTCTGCCACAACCGCGCCCACGGCTCGACGCTTGCCTTCGCCCAGATGCGACGCACGCGGCGGATGACCGCCCCCTTGCCGCCGATGGTGACCAGCGGCGTCTCGCCTTCGGGCATCGTCTCGAAGCGTTCCCGCAGCAGCGCCATCAACTTCGGCGTGATCGGGACCACCCGTTGGTCGTGGCCTTCCCAGCGCTCGGTTTTGGGGCTGTGGACGGTCAGGCGTGCCCGCTCGAAGTCCACATCGGCCCAGGTGAGGCGGTGCGACTCGCTGGGGATGCGCAGCCCGGCGTAGCGGGCAAGGCCGAAGAGCAACCGCCATTCCGCATCGGGGCAGGCGTCAATGACCCGCTGGATTTCGTCGGGCGTGATGTACCGGGTGTACTTGCTCGGCGTCGGGCCGCTCTTGAGCGTGTCGAAGGGGTTGGCGTCGATGACCTTCCGGCGCTTCGCCTCGCCGAGCATGGTCTTGACGTTGCCGCAGTGGGTGCGGATGGCCGCCTCGGACAGGCCGAAGTCTCTCAGCGACCGCCGCCATGCGGTCGCGTCCTCGGCCGTGATCTTCCGCAGCGACTTGTCCTTGTCGAAGAACGCGAGCAGTTTCGTCTCCGTCTGCCGGAGTTTGCGGGTGCTCTCGGGCTTGAGGTCGTCCTTCCGCTCCGCGATGTACCGCTCGACCAGCGTGCCGATGGTGGCGCTCTGCCGCTCGGGCACGAGGCCAACCGACGCGAGTTTGGCGTACAGGCGATCCTCGAGCGACGACAGCCAGCGCGAGGTATCGTCGGTGGGCGAGTGCCCGTGCAGCGCGGCCGCGGCGAGGTCTTCGACGCGGACCTTGAACGCCTCGGCGTAGCGCTTGGCGACCTGTCCGAGCGTGATGTGCCGCGGGTTGCCCGCGGCGTCGTGGAAGGTGATGAACCGGCTGCCGTTCTTGCGGGTCGTGATGCTCGCCATCGGGCGGACCTCCGTGTCGCCAGTCAGGCTCGGACGGGCCGAGTGTCAAGCGGAACTGGGGGATTCGGGCGGAATGTGGGCGGAATCACGCGCCGTGCGGCGGGGCTGCGCCGCCTGACGCCGACGGAACCGACGAAACCCCGGCCGTTTGGCCACCCGTCGCGTTTGGGGCGGCCGTGGGCGGGGATGTGTCGGAGGCGGGGATGTGGCCCCGCAGAACGAATCGCCGCGACGGCCGCCCGCCACGCGGGCCAGGTGCGGACCACGACCAGTCGCCATGTTCGGCCTTGGCAAAGGCGTCCAGTTCCGCTTCGGCATCGGTGGCCCGGGCCAGCGAGCGGAGGCGTTGCCAGTCGCGGATGCTGACCGAGCCGTCGTGGCGTGCGATGAGGGCGAGGTGGCGGCGAACGGCGCGCTGCTCTGCGGGCTCGGTGATGCTGAGCCGCGCGTGGCGCTCCGACGCGGCGAGGTAGTCGGCCCACGCGATGGCGGCAGCCATCGTCTCGGCATCGATGCGCGGCGCATCGTTCGGCGTGCCCGCCCGGCCCCACGTGGCTAAGGCGTGCAGCGTGAGGGCGATGCGGAGCGAGAGG
>ERZ1066133.387-NODE-387-length-20671-cov-30.279055_pt1 | contig 20671 bp, 16 predicted proteins | sample MGYA00382780_ERZ1066133 | MGnify/ENA primary metagenome ERZ1066133 (study PRJEB33369, sample SAMEA5778363) | biofilm metagenome | biome: Industrial cooling water; feature: Water cooling tower basin; material: Biofilm | place: United Arab Emirates | collected... | reverse complement strand
TGATACATCATTTTAGGTTCTATTTGTTTACGCCCTTGCATATGCAAATATCAACCATACAGCTTATCAACTTTTGCTTGTATTTTCAACATATGAACATCTTTCACCAGTTGTGCAACAGGGACAGCGGTTTTGCGCCAGGCGGGGTTTCGTGCTTCGTCTGACGCTTTTTTCGTATATTTAAGTTCGGTTCTTATTATCAAGTTTAGTGGTAAAAACCCGCCCGAACGCAAAGCCGCAAACCGTTGTACGCAACCCTAAAACGAAATTCCGTTCATTTTCAAGTGACAGGACATTCAGTTCAAAGTCTCTCATGGCGACCGCACATTGCAGCACATTTGCAAGGCACACAAAACCTCGACACAAAGCCAACCTTGCAAAAGAGCTGCAATTGCCAACACACGGCAAGCAGTCTTCAGTGCGACAGATTACCGCAGGCTTTTAATAAATTTGCAACTATCACACGTTGGACAGACAATATGAAACTATACATCAAGAATATGGTTTGCAGCAGATGCAAAATGGTAGTAAAAGCCCAATTGGAAAATAAGGGGCTCCGCCCCTATCTGTCAATTTGGGCGAAGCAGAAATTGAAGGCGACTTGTCAAAAGACCAGATATGACAGTTGAACACATCATTAAAATCTTTAGGCTTGTAACTAATAGACACCAAAAGAAGCCATGCATTATAAGTTGCCATGATAATTACAATGAGAGGAATAATGCTGGTAAATATGTAATAAAATGCTTCTGTTAAAGTCATTGAGCCATTTGTTTTGGCGTATGTTGAAAGCGTATTTTGTACGTAAGAAAGACTGCTGCAAGTGATTCATTATCACCTGTAAGGAACTATTTTGTAAAACATTAAACCGCTTTTTCAAAAAAATAACTATACTTTTGTTTCGCATTTCATGAAAAAGTTCATCGCTGCCATATTAGCTATATTTTATCTCAGCACATCAACAGGTGCTAACATACACATGCACTATTGCATGGGCGAATTTGCTGATTGGGGATTGGGGCATAACAAGTCAAAAACCTGCGGCAACTGCGGCATGGAGAAGTCTGAAGAAAAAGATAATGGCTGCTGCAAGGATGAACACAAGTTTGTGAAGAATGACAATGACCAGAAAACCGCTGAGTCATTCGTTATCAATTTTTCGCTTCAGGTTATTGATTTGCCGGTAGCATATTTTTCGCTACCTGATACTCTTGTTTCTTCTGTTACAGAGAAACATCCTGTAAGTCACGCCCCACCCCGAAGTAGTGGCGTTGCGGTGTACATCCGCAATTGCAGTTTCCTTATTTAAAGAGTATTTTCTTTGATGAGCCAGGTATTCTAATGCCGGGCTATAGGCATTTCTGTATGCCCCCTGTTCCTTATTCAACATATTAAATCAATTAAAATGAAATCATTCAAAATGCTGATGATGGCAGCGTTCACCATCCTATCTGTTTCTGTATTTGCACAGGAAAAAACGGACACATTTAAAGTGTATGGCAATTGTGGAATGTGCAAGAAAAGAATAGAAAAAGCCGTAAAAAACGAGGCGGTTAGCAGCGCCGTTTGGAATGTTGATACAAAAATCATGACCATAACATATGATGCTGCAAAAATTTCCAACGACGACATTCAGAAAAAAATTGCCGCAGTGGGTCATGATACGGAGAAATTCAGGTCCGATGATAAAGTATATGAAAAACTACCCGGTTGCTGCTTGTACGAAAGAAAATCAGCAACCAGTTCAAACCACAATAACCACAAACATTAAAATAATAAATCAGAAACAATGAAACAACCTCTTTATTTAATAGTAATGACAGTAACCCTCGCCGTTGCTGCTTGCAACAATAGTGGCTCCAAAAATGAACATGAGGGGCATGATATGAACAATATGAAAACCGACACTACGCAGCATGTATCTGCAACCGATGATAAAGATATCAAAGCTGTAGCTGTTGTCTTTACCAATGTAGATGCCAAAGTAGCTGCAGGCATTAAAGAAATTGTGGACCATTATCTGCATATAAAAAATGCACTGTCAAGCGATAATGCAGGCGAAGCTGCCAGCGGAGCAAAGGCAATGGAAAATGCTATTGGCAAACTGGATAAATCATTATTAACGGCTGAACAAAAAACCGCCTATGATGCCAATGAAGAAGAATTGAAAGAACATGCAGAGCATATTGGTAAAAACGGAGATAACATCAAACACCAGCGTTCACACTTTGTACAGATGAGCGAAGTGGTTTATGAACTGGTAAAAAATTTTGGAGCCGGTCGTCCACTGTATCATGACCATTGCCCGATGGCAAGAGATAACCAGGGTGCCATGTGGGTAAGTGAAGTAAAGGAAATCAAAAACCCCTATTTCGGTTCCGAAATGTTCAAGTGCGGAAAAGTGGAGGAAGTAATTCAATAATGATTAATCAAACATCATGGTTCAAAAATTAATTGAACTGGCTTTGCGTAACAGGCTTATTGTGCTGCTGCTTGCAGGCGGCCTTTTTGCCTATGGCATTTACTCAGTAAAAGAAAATCCCATTGATGCCATTCCTGATTTGAGTGAAAACCAGGTGATTGTTTTTACTGAATGGATGGGCCGCAGTCCACAGGTGATTGAAGACCAGGTAACTTATCCATTAGTCAGTAACCTGCAGGGTATTCCCAAAATCAAAAACATCCGTGGTTCATCCATGTTCGGGATGAGTTTTGTGTATGTGATTTTTGAAGATAACGTAGATATCTATTGGGCAAGAACAAGAGTGCTGGAGCGGTTGAATTTTGCGCAACGCTTATTGCCACAAGGCGTAACACCCACATTGGGACCTGACGGAACCGGAGTAGGTCATATCTATTGGTATCATCTCGATGCACCTAAAATGGATTTGGGTGAACAACGTGCGTTACAGGATTGGTACATCAAGTTTGCCTTGCAAACAGTGCCCGGTGTGGCAGAAGTGGCATCCTTTGGTGGATTTGAAAAACAATACCAGTTGGTTGTTGATCCGGTGAAGCTGCAGTTCTACAACATCTCGTTGATGGATGTGATGAATAAAGTGAAAGCAAATAACAATGATGTAGGCGGCCGCAAATTTGAAATGGCAGATATGGCTTACATCATCCGTGGACTGGGTTATATCAAAAACAAAGACGATGTAGAAAACATTGCGCTTGCTAATTACAATGGCATCCCTGTACGGGTAAAAGATATCGGCTCTGTTCAAATGGGTGGTGATTTACGCCTCGGTATTTTTGATAGGGATGGCCAAGGCGAAGTCGTAGGTGGTATTGTGGTGATGCGTTACAACGAGAATGCCAACAAAGTAATTGAAGCGGTAAAAGCAAAAATGAAAGAAGTGGAAAAAGGGTTACCGGAAGGTGTCACCTTTAAAACTTCGTATGACCGCAGTACATTAATTCAAGAGGCGATTGATTCTGTAAAAGGAACGCTGATGGAAGAGATGATTGCGGTATCATTGATTGTTCTCATTTTTCTGTTTCACTGGCGCAGTGCCGTTATTATTCTTATTCAACTGCCCATCTCAGTTGCTGCAGGTTTTATTTTCCTCGAGCTCTTCGGTATTTCTTCTAACATCATGTCGTTAACCGGTATTGCACTGGCAATTGGTGTGGTGGTCGATGATGGTATTGTGATGGTAGAGAATGCGTACCGGCATCTGAGTGAAGCACAGGCTGCAAAAATTAATTCATCTGACAAAGTATAAGCATGGCAAGTTTTTTCAAAAGAAATAAAGACCCGTTAACAGCAGAAGAAAGAAATGAGATCATTGAAAAATCATCCAAACAGGTGGGGCCGGGTGTGTTTTATTCCACCATCATTGTGGTTACTTCCTTTCTACCGGTGTTTTTGCTTACAGGTATGGAGGGTAAACTCTTTCATCCCCTGGCATGGACAAAGACATTCATCCTGCTGATAGATGCAGTGTTGGCCATTACATTAATGCCGGTATTGATTTCTTTCTTTTTAAAAGGAAGATTAAAACCGGAGATTGCCAATCCCATCACACGTACACTGGAAAAAATTTACACACCCATTCTCAAATGGTGTTTAAAGTGGAGAAAGACCACCATCGCTGTTAACATCATTGCACTGGCCACAGGTATCATCATGATGACACGTTTGGGTTCTGAGTTCATGCCACCACTGGATGAAGGTTCGTTGTTATTCATGCCGGTAACATTACCTGATGTTTCCAATTCAGAAGCAAAAAGATTGTTACAGGTGCAGGATAAACTCATCCGCACCGTTCCTGAAGTATCGCATGTGTTGGGTAAAGCAGGAAGAGCCAATACGGCAACAGACAATTCACCCATCAGCATGATTGAAACCATCATCCTGTTAAAACCCAAACATGAATGGCGAAAAGGATTAACGAAAGATGATATCATCAATGAGCTCAATTCCAAAATGCAGATACCCGGTGTTACCAACGGATGGACACAACCCATCATCAACCGTATTAATATGCTTTCAACAGGTATCCGTACAGATGTGGGATTAAAAGTATATGGACAAAACCTCGACAGCATTTATGTATTTGCACAAACCATCAAAAAACAATTAGAAGGTATTGATGGTGTAAAAGATTTATATGTAGAACCCATCACCGGCGGTAAGTATGTGGACATTGCTATTAAGAGAGAAGAGATTGGTCGTTATGGTTTGAGCGTGGATGATGTGAACCTGGTGATTGAAAGTGCATTGGGTGGTATGAAACTCACTACTACCATCGAAGGCCGTCAACGGTTTAGTGTAAACGCAAGATACGGACAGGATTTTCGTAACAACCTCGAAGCGCTCAAACGCCTGCAGGTGCAAACAATGGATTTTGGTCCTGTTCCATTAGAAGCAGTGGCTGATATTCAACTAAGCGATGGCCCGCCCATGATCAATTCAGAAAATGCCATGCTGCGGGGTACGGTGTTGTTCAATGTAAGAGAAAGAGATCTGGGAAGTACAGTGAAAGAAGCACAGGAGCGTCTCAACAAAATGATCACCAAATTACCCAAAGGTTATTTCCTGGAATGGAGTGGTCAATGGGAAAACCAGATCAGGGCCAACCGCACTTTGAAAATGATCATGCCCATTGTCATCATCATCATCTTTATGGTGTTATACTTCACCTATCATTCGTTCAAGGAAGCAGCTACTACTATGATCACTGTGCCGTTTGCATTGATTGGCGGTGTGTTCATGGTATATTTCTATGGCATCAATTTATCAGTAGCCGTAGCTGTTGGTTTTATTGCCTTATTCGGTATGGCCATTGAAACAGCCATGCTCATGACAATATACCTCAATGAAGCCATGCAGAACATGGTAGCTAAACATGGTAACAGTAAAGCCACACTTACGCCTGCCATCATAAGGGAATTTGTAATCGAAGGCTCTGCAAAAAGGCTAAGGCCCAAACTCATGACAGTGTCTGTAGGTTTGTTTGGCCTCATTCCCATCCTGTGGGCTACCGGTGTGGGCAGTGATATCATGCGGCCCATCACCATTCCGTTAATCGGCGGTACTATTTCATCTACCATTTATGTGTTACTTATCACTCCTGTGATTTTTGAAATGATCAAGGAAAGAGAATTAAAACGTAAAGGCAAAATTGAATTGATCGATGTTAAAGAATAAACTATTACCGCTATTGCTGGCAACGGTGTTTGCCAGCAACAGCCAGGCGCAAACATTAAAATTGGATGCAGTCATTGACAGTATCAAATCATCACACCCTGTGGTGAAGATGTATGACAATGAAATCCGTTCTATGGATGAAGCAGCCAAAGGAGCAAGAAGCTGGATGCCACCGCAGGTAGGCATTGGCCAGTTTATGACGCCTTATGATGTACGGCTTTGGCATAGAGAAGGTGATATACCGGGCATGGGCTCCGTAATGTTCTCCGGTGAGCAAATGTTTCCCAATAAGAAAAAGCTGGATGCCGATGAACGGTATATGAAAGCCATGTCATCAGTAGAAAAAGAAAAAAAGAGCGCAACACTGAATGAACTCATCAATGATGCCAAGCAGTTGTATTATGAATGGATCATTCTTAAAAAGAAGCTGGTGACGCTCCGTGAAAATGAAAAAATCCTCGACTTCATGATCAAGAATGCGGAGATACGGTATAAAAACGGTTTGGAAAAAATAAGCGCTTACTACAAAGCCAAAGCGGCATTGGGCGATGTAAGAAATATGCAGTTGATGTATGAAAGTGATATTAATGAAAAACGCATCCGCATCAATACACTCATGGGCCGGAATGCCATGATTCCATTTGATATTGATACCACATACACGCTGTATGATTTTTCAACCATGGTATTTGACAGTACCTTGTTTTATTCCAACCGCAGTGATCTCAAATCATTGGATAAAGAAATAAAACTCACACAACTGAAACAGGAAACAGAAAAAACAGCATTGAAACCACAGTTTGGTATCCGCTATGATAATATGATCGGCTTTGGTGCACAGCCACTGCAGTACACCATTATGGGTATGGTACGTATTCCTATGGCCAAGTGGTCATCAAAGATGAACAAAGCAAATATGGAAAGCCTCAAATGGAAAACCTATGCCATACAATCACAAAAAGAAATGATGGCGAATGAATATAGTGGTATGGCTTATGGTATGCGCAATGAACTGGAGTTAAAGAAAAAGCAACTCAAGCTGTATGATGAAACCATACTGCCGGCATTACGCAACAATTATAAAACCATGCAACTGGGATATGAACAGAACACGGAAGAATTGTTTATGCTGTATGATGCATGGGAAGTTTTAAACATGAAACAACTGGAGTACACGGAGTTGCTCAACCAGGCTTTGAAACTCCAGGTAACAATTGAACGGATCATTGAAAAACAATAAAACACAGGATGATGCAAAGGAGAAATTTTTTAAAACTATCCGGCTTAAGTGTGGGCTCAGTAGCTGCAGGCGGTTCGTTGATCGGTTTATTAACCGGTTGTCGTAAAGATCATCATCGTGGTTTGAAGACAGAACCTGTGTGGGTTAAGGAAGGTGATTTTTCACGGTTGCTTTCGTTTCCCTCAACAGCAGGGGCCAATCATACAATCACGGCGCAGGTAACATCCACCAACCTGAATGGATCAACCATTCCGGTATTGGGGTATCAACCCAATCGTATGCTGGGTCCTTCGTTTAGAATCAACAGAGGTGATGCAGTGAATATTTTATTGCAGAATAATTTATCAGAACATACCAATATTCATTGGCATGGTTTAAAAATTCCGGCCTTGATGGATGGACATCCTGATCAGTTAGCCAATGCAGGTGGTACGTTCCGATATCAGTTCACCGTAAATCAAAGAGCAGGGTTAAGCTGGTATCATCCGCATCCGCATAATAAAACAGGTAAACAGGTGTTCAAGGGATTAGCAGGTTTATTTATCATCAATGATGTTGAAGAAGCAGCATTAAATCTTCCATCGGGTCACTATGAATTACCATTGGTCATTCAGGATAAACGTATCACCAACAGCGGCATTCCCTATGATCCTTCTGTAGAAGAAATCATGGCAGGTTATATGGGTGAATCCATTGTAGTAAACGGAGTGTATGCTCCATATACAGAAGTAGCCACCCGTTACTACCGCTTACGCATTTTGAATGGCTCCAATGCAAGAGTGTACAATCTGGCTATGAGTAATAATGCTGATATGGTGATCATTGGTAATGATGGTGGATTATTGAGTAATCCTGTAACAGTAAAAGAAATATTAATTGCACCGGGTGAACGATTGGATGTGCTGGTGAATTTTAGCGGAACTGCAACAGGTACAGATTTATATTTAATCAACAAAGAATTTGCACATGGTGGTGATGCACAGGGTGTACAATCATTCCGCATCATGAAATTTAAAGTAACATCAGCAGTTACCGATGCATTTGCCGTTCCTGCAACTCTTTCTGTCATCAATACCATTCCTTCATCTTCTGCAGTAAGAACAAGAACCTTTGAAATTTCTAATGCCATGGAGCATCATGGTTATCCCATGAATGATGGTATGAAGATGCGTCACCGCATTAACGGTAAACTTTATGAAAGCAGTCGCATTGATGAAAATGTAGCGGCCAATACCAATGAGATCTGGGTGTTTAACAACAGCAAAGGCGATGAACCGCATCCCATGCATTTGCACGGTGTATTTTTCAGAGTGTTGCAACGTACAGGCGGCAGAGGAAACCTTATTGCTTCTGAAAGCGGATGGAAAGATACCGTACTGGTAATGCCCGGCGAAACAGTAAGCATCCTTGTTCCGTTTGAAAACAATCCCGGCAAATTTGTTTTTCACTGTCATAACCTGGAGCATGAAGATGATGGCATGATGTTACAATATCAATTGAGTTAATGAATCATACAATGAAGAAATTAATTATTATAAGCAGTTGGCTCCTGATGATGGCAATAGCCTGCAACAACAAACAGCAGGACTCGCATACACAACACAACACAGAAGTGGTGAAGGCACAGTACACCTGTCCTATGCCGGAAGATTCTGTGTTCAGTGATCAACCCGGTTCTTGCCCCAAGTGCGGTATGGATCTGGTGAAAATGGAAACAGGAGATCATGCACATCATCAAAAAGATATGTACACCTGTCCTATGCCGGAGGATTCTGTGTTTAGTGATAAGCCGGGTTCCTGCCCCAAGTGTGGTATGGACCTGGTAAAGATGGAAACCAAACAGGCCAATCAAGATGTTGAACTGGAATCCTTATTAAAACCTACCAATGAATTTGTAGTATCCTCCATTCCTGTTACAACCATTGAACAGCGGGGTGAACAGATAGAGATTGAAGCACTGGGCAACATTGCTTATGATACAAGACAGGTAGGAAGTATTTCAGCAAGAGTTTCGGGCAGAATTGAAAAATTGTATGTACGCTACCGGTATCAAAAAATTCAAAAAGGGCAGCGCATTCTTGATATCTACAGCCCTGAACTTTTAACTGCACAACAGAATCTTTTATTCCTCCTGAAAAACGATCCGGACAATACAACAATGATTGAAGCCGCAAAAGAAAAACTATTGTTGCTGGGTATGAGTAAAGAACAATTGCAGCAGGTAGTACAATCAGGAAAACCATCTTTAACCATTGCTGTGTACAGTCAGTACAACGGTCATATTCATGAATCAACCAATGGCGGCAGCATGAATACACAATCCGGTACCATGCGGGATATTTCTTTGATCACAGAAGAACTTTCATTGAAAGAAGGAATGTATGTGCAGAAAGGGCAATCTGTTTTTACTGTGTTCAATCCTGATAAAGCTTGGGCGGTGCTCAATATTTACGGCGACAATCAATCATTGGTGAAAACCGGTAATGTTGTACGGGTTGTACCTGAAACTGCACCTAACAAAGACTTCAGGGCAAGCATTGACTTTATTGAACCCTTCTATCGAAAAGAAAGTAAAACCTTAACAGCAAGAGTGTATTTCAATAACAGCAGTTTAAAGATTCCGGTTGGCAGCCAGGTAAAAGCCACGGTATTTGGTAATACAAAAGAAGCGTTCTGGTTACCCAAAGAAGCGGTTCTTTCATTGGGTATGGACAAAGTGGTGTTTCAAAAAACCAATGGCGGATTCAGAGCCACAAAAATCAGTACAGGCATCATCCATCAAAAACATATTCAGGTGCTGAGCGGATTAACAACAACTGATTCTGTTGCGGCGAATGCACAATACCTGATGGACAGCGAGAGCTTTATAAAAATAAAAAACTGATCATGCGATATTTTATTATTACCCTGATTACTTTATTCATTCTTGCAGCTTGTAAGAATAAAAACAATGTAGCTGCAGATCCTGATACCTATTACACCTGCTCCATGGATCCGCAGGTGGTGGAATACAAACCGGGCAAATGCCCCATCTGCAAAATGGATCTCACTCCTGTAAAGAAAAAGAACGGTGAGAAAAAAGATGAACTGCAGTTAAGTGAACAGCAGATGCAGTTGGGCAATATTCAAACAGATACCATCCGCAACGGAACCATTGGTGATCAGTTGGTGTTAACGGCAACCTTGAATTTTGATCAGATGAAAGCTTCCTCTGTAAGTTCAAGAGTGATGGGCAGAGTGGAGCGGTTGTATTATAAAAATTTGGGAGACTATGTAAAGAAAGGTGCAGCGTTGTATGAAATCTACAGTGAGGAGTTGAACAATGCCAAACAGGAATATCTTCTTGCATTAGATAAGAAAAAAACCTTTGCTGCCGAAACCGTGATTGATTTTGATCAGTTAATCCAAAGCGCTAAAAACAAATTGCTCTTATGGGGCATGAGTGAAACACAGATCAATGAACTGGCTGAAAAAAAGAAAGCCACCCCCACCACAACGTTTTACAGCACTGCCGGCGGCTACATGACACAGTTAGATATTCGTGAAGGAGATTATGTAATGGAAGGCGGCACCATTGTAAAACTGGCTGATCTTTCAACCTTATGGGCTGAAGCACAGGTGTACACATCGCAAATGGCAGAAGTAAACAGCAACTGCATGGCTACAGTTCAGCTTCCTGACTTTGATAATAAAGAAATCAAAGGACGCATTGAATTTGTAAATCCGGAAATCAATCCTGATACAAGAATCAATCTCATACGTGTTTCGATTCCTAACGCCGGCAATCAATTGAAACCGGGCATGCCTGCCTATGTACTATTGAAAAGTCCGCAACGTACATCACTCACGTTACCTGTTGATGCGGTAATCAGGGATGGTAAAGGCGCCACGGTTTGGATACAAACAGGCGCCAACACGTTTAAAAGTGTGATGGTGCAAACAGGACTGGAAAGTAATGACCGTATTGAAATCAAATCAGGATTAAAAAAAGGAGATATAGTTGTATTAAATGGTGCATATTTGCTTCATAGCGAATTTGTATTTAAAAAGGGAGCAGACCCGATGGCGGGGCATAATCACTAATTATTACTGCTTTATGAAAGAATCAAAATTTGTATCAGCATTACGATTTAAATGGCTTACTCCGTTATATGATTTCTTAGTTGGAATTACCATGCCTGAAAAAAGCATTAAGCAAGCGTTGATAAACACATCATACCTCACTGACTATGCCACCGTACTGGATTTTGGTTGCGGAACATCTACCCTTACCATAATGGCAAAAAAGCACCGCCCTTCAATCAGTATAACAGGGATTGATATTGATAAGACGATTTTAAAAAAGGCTACTGAAAAAATCGGAGAGAAAAAGCTAGACATAAATCTTATAGCTTATGATGGGAAACAACTCCCTTTTGCGGATTCCAGTTTTGACCGAATTATTTCCTGTTTGGTATTTCATCATTTAGAAACTACTGTCAAGCAAAAAATACTTGCAGAATTGTACAGAGTAACCAAAACAGGCGGCCAAATGATTATAGCTGATTTCGGCCGTTCAGAATCATGGCTTCAACGCATACTGTTTAATATGATTCGTGGTTTAGACGGGTTTAAACCAACCAGCGCTAATGCAAAAGGCTTGATGCCCTCATTGATAAGCGATGCAGGATTTAATTTTTCTGGAATAAAGCAAAATTTTAAAACAATATTCGGCGAGGTTCAACTATTCAAAGCAATAAAACTATAATAAATTATGAAGAAGTCGTTTGTAACTGCAATTGTATCTGTTATTTTTTTTCTGATTTATACAACAGCCACTGCTCAGAAATCAGAAGAAGTTTGTTATAACCCTAATTTAATAAAAGATACAACCAAGAAAAGTATTAAGTCAATGGCTTATGCCCTCATTAATGGTGATAGCATTAAAATCAATTACCATTCGCCAGGTGTTCGTAAAAGAATTATTTGGGGTGGCCTGGTTCCCTTTGATGAAGTATGGGTAACCGGTGCTCATGATGCAACAACATTGGAAATGCCAAAAGCCTTTGTTGTAAACGGAAAGGGAATACCAGCCGGTAAATATGCTTTCTTCACTATTCCTGGAGAAAAGGAGTGGACTATTATTATTAATAAACACTGGAAACAGCACCTTGCATCAGAGTATGATGAAAAGGATGATATTATAAGATTAAAAGTAAAGCCATCAAAAGTTGAACACACAGAACGGTTACAATACTTTATTGAAACAGGGAAGGATAATACAGGTAAGATTGCGGTGGCTTGGGAGAAAATAAAAGTTGAATTTCCTTTTGTTTTAAAAAACTGAGGACATGGAACAGCATCACCATTCAGGTTATGAGTGTCTGCAACAAAATGGCCTGGCCTTGCATTATGGTTAATACTTACAAAGAATTTATGACAGGACTAAATTATATTTTCACCCGGAACTTTTCCATGCGGACACATTATGACAGCGATATGAGCTTTGGCGTAGGTTTGACTTTCTCCTATTAGCCAACGCTGCAAGTCAGGTACTTTGGGTAGGCACACAAGGCGACACACAAAGCCAACCTACCCAAACAACCTGCCTTGCCCAACGCACAGGCAACAGTCTTTTAATTCGGGCAGACAAAACACATTTGGTTGACACAGTAAGACAGACAAGAAGGGTATGCGTACAACATTGCATTGCAGCTATGGGGGCAGACAAGGTAACTTCAGCAGTAAATCATCGGTCAGCAGCAGTTATCGGGTGACACGTCCACTATCGGCATTTTCAGTAAATTCATGTTCACAAATCCTAACGGGGTGACAGCGCCCGGCGGACGGAATCCTAAATCCCCCACAGCGGCAATGCCTTCCCGTTAGCGCCAAGGCGGCCGACAAGTCGGCTAAGTGGAGAAAAACGGGTTTCAGTTTACGACAGCTCTCCTACTCGACATCAAATTGACTGAGTTAATTTAGAATAAAGTCAATTTTCTGTCATATTACCTCACCTCTTGTCACTAACCATACAACTACCAACCTTTTGGCATGAACGAGCATCTCGAAAATACGTTTTTAACGGCAGTAGAGCAGAATCAGCAGAAGCTACTGCGGTTATGCTCCATATATGCAGAAGATGCAAACGATAAAAAAGATCTTTTTCAGGAGGCACTCATTAACATCTGGCAGTCGCTGCCATCATTTGAAAATAAGTCTTCGATCAGCACTTGGATGTTTCGAATCACTCTGAACGTTTGCATGCGCCTGCAAATGAAGCAGGCAAAAAAGCGCGACCGCTTTCGCAAGTTAGACAGCCTGACCATTGAGTACGTTCGGGAAGAGGAGCCCAACATGGAAGAGCAAGAGCGGTTGGTCAAGCTCCGTGCCTGCATCAAACAGTTAAACGATGCCGACAAGGCAGTGATTTCCCTCTACCTGGAAGAACTCTCGTATAAAGAAATCTCGGACATCACTGGTCTTTCAGAAAACCACGTGGCCGTGAAGATAAAACGGATTAAAATGAAATTACTGACTTGTATAAAAGAAAAAATATGATGGAAGAAGAGTTAATAGAAATGTGGCAGTCGTCATCCAGCCAGGAGCGCGTCAAGTTTGAAAAATCACGGTTGATGCTGAATATGCAAACGAGTCTTGATGAAATTCATAAAAAAATCCAGTACCGCGATCTGAGGGAGTATATAGCCATAGTTATTATTATTCCTGTATTTACCTACTATGCTTACTCCGTTCCAAATCTCTTATCTAAAGTAGCCTCCGTTTTGATAATCGGCTATGCCTTGTTTGTAGCCCTCAAACTAAGAAATGCAAAAAAGTATAAACCAAGTGCATTCACCGAAACCTACCTGGAGTATCTGTATAAGTCGAAAGGATATTTGCTTCATCAGAAACAACTGCTCGACAGTGTGATCTATTGGTATATCTTGCCAGGCATAACACTCACGATGCTATTCACTTTAGGGTTGGGAGTTACCGATAGGCTTAAACCTATTCTAACAGTGGCAATAGCGAATGTGGTCATCGCCATCGCTGTTTACTACCTGAATAAACGAGCGGTGCAAAAAGAACTCAACCCACGGCTATCGAAAATAGATAAGCTTATCGGTATGTTGGAAAACCCATCCTAATTATTTACAGAAATTATTAACTCGAAAACCAAATTTTTAAAAAAATATGAATTCAAGATTTGTACTCTCGCTATTCCTATTTGTCGCATGTAAAATCACGCTAGCACAATCTACCTTACCCGATGCCGTCAGGAGCAACATTCAGGCACGCATCGACAATGGTAGCAACACAGCTATCGTAGTGGGTATCATTGATGTCAAAGGCACAACGTATTACAGCTTTGGAGTGAAATCACTCAAGACGAAGGAGGCGGTAAATGAAAATACCGTTTTTGAAATCGGCTCGATCTCCAAAACCTTTACCGGAATTTTATTGGCCGATCGGGTGATCAAGGGCGAAGCTAAACTCGATGATCCCTTGCAGAATTATTTACCCGCAGGAGTTACCGCGCCTACGCGAAATGGCGAATCGATCAAACTGGTTCATCTTTCTAATCATACCTCTGCGCTGCCGCGTCTGCCCGGCAATTTGAACCCGGCTAATCCGGCCAATCCGTATGCCGACTATTCCGAAAAACAATTGTACGATTTCTTATCCAGCTATACGCTTACGCACGACATCGGCTCGCAATACGAATACTCTAACTATGCTGCGGGCTTGCTCGGTCACGCGCTGGCCGCAAAGAAAGGTTCTTCTTTCGAGCAACAGGTAATTGATGTAATCGCTAACCCACTTGATCTGAACGATACCCGCATTACGCTGACTCCAGCGATGAAAAAGAATTTAGCTACCGGATACACCAGCGGAATTGAAGTAGCGAACTGGGATTTCAACACGCTGGAGGGGGCGGGAGCTATCCGTTCTACCGCTGCCGACATGGCTAAATACGTAAGTGCAAACATGGGCATTGTTAAAAGTAAATTATACCCCGCATTACAATTGTCGCATAAAAATACCATAACAGAAGGCAGTGCACCCAAAGTAGGATTGGGATGGCACATTGAAGGTGCCGGAGAATCTGAAATTGTTTGGCACAACGGAGGCACCGGTGGATACCGAAGTTTTATTGGCTTTATTAAAAATGGAAAGATAGGAGTCGTGGTGTTAACGAATTCAACGGAATTCGTAGATGATATCGGTATGCATCTACTAAATCCCGCTTCACCACTAACGGCAATTAAGCCCAACGTTCCTGAATTTGTGGTTGATATAAACACATTGGAAAGTTACGTGGGCGACTACGAGTTGGCGCCCGGGTTTATTCTCACCGTTACGCGTAGCGACAATCGGTTACTGGTAAAGGCAACTGGCCAGCAAGAACTGCCTGTATTCGCCAAATCAAAAAATGAATTTTACTACAAAATAGTAGAAGCTCAGCTCACATTCAATAAAAATGAGGACGGTAAGGTGGAAAGTGTTTCGCTGCATCAGGGAGGCCGCGAGATTGTGGGAAAGAAAGTAGAGAAGTAGTGTTGAAGATAAATATTTGACAGTTGACAGAAAACAATTGGCAATATCTTTATCAACTGCATTCGCCTTTTGTCAACTTATTATAATGTATTCAACCTCTTGCATCTTCAACACATCTTTATCGCGTGCAGAGTCTTCCTTTTTTTATTAAACCCGTGGCTTGAGCTTATCGAAGGCTTGGGCGGCTTATCAGGCTGTAGCTACTCGCCACCTAACGCACATGCCATGGAGCCTGTCCCGCAGTTTCTTGCGGGAGGCTCAAACATGCCGCTCCATCCCGGCCGCAAGAGTTTCAAGTGAGAGCCATGACAAAACAAATCAGGAGGGATGCTGGAAATTTTAAGCACAGGAGTATGCTTGCGCTAGTTTAGGAAAACTGTTAGACTAAGCTTGCCAAAAGCTTGGGCGGTTTAATAACGAAAATTCGGGACTACTCGCAAACTCATGCACTTGCGTTGGAGACCCTTAGCCTCTTGCATGTGTTCAGCAGTTAAAATGAAACTTATAATTCTAAAGTATCAACTAGCACTGATTGTATTTTAATTAAATAGAAAAGCACCAAAGCACAATTATTCAGAACTGGGATAACTTAGCGCTCCGTGGACATCTCGCAGGAAAATAAAAGACATCGACAATCTGGCCTCATTTCACAGGTTCAATAAAATATCAATTCGGACTGGACGACAAGTCAACGGTTGACGATATTTAATTTTGGGTGAAATCAAATTGAATCGAAATCCCAAAAAGGTGACGGATGACTTGCCGCCCAGGCGCTAACAGTATGTTTGCGCAATGGTGGGGTGTCGTGTAAGTTCAAAGTGTTATCTTCGTTCAACGCTTTGTGTCGGGGACAGGACGCGGCTTCGAAAGCCCACCAAATCGCAAACACAAACGTTAGCACTCATTTTAAAACGACACAGAACATAAACAATGACGACATATTTAGAGACAGTTCAACAGAGCAAGAATTACAATAATTACAAGCTGACTGCTGATAAGGTTATTCAAATCTTATCAGACGTTAGAAATGAAAGGACTAAATCTCGAAGAAGATGGATTTGGGAATTAATGCAAAACGCAAAGGATGTCCCAAACATTTATGGCGGTGTGACTATTGAAATCACATTAAAGGAAAATGAATTCATTTTTAGTCACAACGGAAATCCTTTCAGAGTAGAAAATATTACCGGACTAATCCAACAAGTAAGTTCAGGAAAACCTTCCGACAGCACAAACAAGAGAATAACAGGCAAGTTTGGAACGGGTTTTATTAGCACTCATTTACTTTCAGACACGGTAACCGTAAAGGGAATTGTTGAACAAAATGGACTATTACCTAAGACTTTTCAATTTGAACTAAATAGAAAAGCGGAAAAATCAGAAGACTTAATCACTTTTATAGCCGAAGAGCTTGATAAAATTGAGAAAATTGAAGACGAACATATTTTTCCAACAAGGCACAATTATCATTCGCAAAGAAAAGAAACAGATTTTGACACTGTTTTTATTTATCCTTTAGAAAATCCTGAATCAAGAGAAGCTGCCATAGTTGGAGTTGAAGACCTTGCTTCTACTTTACCGCAGACACTATTTTTTGTTGAAGAACTTAAAAAGGTCATAATCAATAATGAGATTACAGGAAAGCAAATCACTTATGAATTGTATGAAAACAATAATGATGGTGATTTCTACTTTCCAGTTATTAAGGAAACTATTAATGGAGCAACGCAAGATTTATGCTTCATTCACTATAAGGACGATAAACTTGATTTAGCTATCCCGATTAACAATCATACGGAAAGAAGTATTAAGATTATAGAGAAATCAGCAAGACTGTATCGTGATTTCCCATTAGTCGGAACAGAGCACTTTTATTTTCCATTTATCCTTAATGGTCTAAATTTTTTCCCAACTGAAAAAAGAGATAGTGTTTTATTAACCGACACAGCAAGTAATAGTGTTTTAGTAAACCGTGACATTTTTATTCACGCAATAAATAAAGCTCAATTATTCGTAGAATGGCTTAAAACAAACAACGCAAAAAATTTAAGTCTGATAGCTCAAAGTAGAATTCCAACTGCTTTGACTGAAATAGAAGTAATTAATTGGTTTAAAGACAATATTCAAAAACCATATAGACATTTTCTCATAGAACAAGAAATAGTAGAAACAGCTTCGGAAAAAATAAAAATCAAGAATGCTGTTATACCCAAATTTCCTGGCACAAAAGAACAAAACGACCATTTTTGGGAAATACTAAACAATTACTTTGGGGGTAATAAGATTTGCAGTAAAGAGCATTTGAGCTCTTGGCAAGACAATTTGGGTATTGAATCTGAAATTGAAACGTGGGGGCAAAAAGTTTTTTATACTATCGAAGATTTACTAAAAGAGATTCAATCCAAAATCACACTTGAAAGCATAACCCTTCAAGGAAGTCAACAAACCAATGTTCAATGGCTCAATTCGGTCTACAAGTTCTTAATTGACAACGAGCTAATTAAGCATTTTAAGGAGTATAAAATAATTCCGACAATTAAGGGGACTCTAAAATCCTTGAATGATGACATTTACATTGAGAAGGAAACTAAAATACCTAATGAATTCATTTCAATCTTTAAATCACTTAAAAATGAAGATTGGAACGACATACTCATTCACAGGGATTTACTTCCTATTGACAATTCCCACGCTTCAAAGACAGTAAAAGACATTTCTGATGAAATAAATAAAATCCTGAACTATGAAGAAAAGAATCAATACGGTCAGGTTCAAAGAACTTACATTGATAGGACAAATGCCGAAGTTATATTACTTAACATATTAGGTATTTCAGCATCCAACTCCAATGATTCGTTTCAATCTAAACTTTTCAGTTCGGCTAAAATCTTTTTTAAATCAGAAAAACAGCCAATTGTCATAAATGGTATTTCTGATTTCAATTTCAATCCAGCTAAACGACAACTAATTAAATTACTTCACAACAAAATTGAAGCAGCTAAAAATCTAGCAAATTTGGGACTTGACAATTCAGACAAATGGCTGCTTGATCATTTGTTATTGCTACAAGAAAGTTCAGAATTTAAAACCCTTTTAGAATTTGGAAACATAATTCCCAATCGTTATGGTGAGTTCTGTGCATTTGTAAATGAAATTTATGCTTATGGAACGAATGAGAATCCATTAGATGATGATTTAATAAAAATCCTTTTTGAACTGAATATTGTAGAAGATTGGAACAAGTTTTTAATTAACGATAATTTTAGAAGTCTAAAATTACCTGCCAAAACAATTGAAGAACTTGCATCTAAACTCAAAGACGAACTAGAGAAATTGAGATTGGAGAACGCATTCTCTACAAAGAGCAGTGCAATTTTAAAATTGATTCATTGGTGTTCAGATTACAACAATCGTTTTGTTTCAGCCAAGCATTTTGATTGGTTTCTATCTCAAAAAGATAAAATATTCGTAAACATTTCTCTTGAAGACGCTGAAGTAGGTGGAAATATCGTTAAACTTCTATCTAATAAGGAAAAACTAAATGACTTGGTTGCATTGGCTGAATCTGGTATAAGTCTAACGCAACTGACCGAGATAGCGCAGTCAGGGATAAATCTCAACGACCTTTCTGAAATTGCAGAAATTGCTAAAACAGTAGGTATTGAGGAAATCAAAATACTTGCCTTAGAACTGAAAGAAGAAAAGGATGATTTTGAATTTAAGAAGAGCATAGGTAACTACATTGAACATGCTTTTATTGATACCTTTAATTCTTTAGGATTACCATATATACCAAAATATCAAGGTTCAGGCTCACAGGATGTTGTTATCACTAATCCTCTTAATGAAAAGAAATTCTTTGTAGAACTAAAATCCCTGTCACCTTCTAGTCCGGATAAAAATTTAAAGCTTGCAATTTCGCAAGCAAAAAAGGCGGCAGTAACAATCAGTCAAGGGAATTATGTTGTATCTGTAATTATAAGGCCTGATAATTGGAAATTAGCAACAATTGATTTTATCAAACAAAATCTAAAAACAATATTTAACATAGGAACCCTTGTTGAAAATGCGGTATACAAAAATAAAATTTTCGAGGAGCTAGTAACTAATACGTCCGATGTCGATTTGATTTTTGATGACCCAGAACGTAAAGTAAGAGTTGTTGAATCAATTTGGCGGCAGAATGGAAATTCATTTGAAAAACTTATTGAAAAAGTGAAACATTACTTAGGATGAAAAAACGAGTGCTAACATGCGCATTGGCAATATGGCTGGCTTGACGTAAATGCCATTGGGCGGAAGTAATGCTATTTAGCTATGGTTCGAGCCGAAGGAATTCAAATAAGCGTTTGTATTACACTTTATACTTATTAACATAATTGGGCATCGGTAGCCGGTCAAACACAGCAGTGAATTCCAGCCACATCCCCAATGCGTTTACGTTGGTGGCAAGCTTATAGAGACTCTACACGATGAAAAAGAAATTAATTACGTTAACGACTATAATTTCATTGACAAGTATTTGTTCATTTGCACAAATTGACGCAACAGGCGAAACCGACCTTTACAATGAACTTAAAAAAGTTGATAATGAATTAAGCATAACATACAAACAAGCTTTAAGAAATCTTACAGGTGATAAACGCAAAGTCCTTAAAGAGCAACAAAGAAAATGGATTAAAGACCGAGATAAAAAATGTAATAACAATCAAGAAGGTGGAGTATATGAAAATAAATTAAGACTTGACTGTTTAATACAAGAAACTATAAGGCGAAGAACTGAACTAAAAAATTGGAAAAGCGATAAAAAATGATAGACAGAAACTTTTTTGAACAATTGGAATACAAAATTTGCGAAGCTTTTAGTCAGCTTGTCAATGAAAGCACAAAAGGTTATTAGTGTGACGGAGTTTTGGAATCCGAAAGTGAAATTTTATACACTTCAAAGTTCATAAACGACAACGAAAAATACAATTAAAGGCATTTATTGGAAAAGACGGACAAGATGAATACGAATTGATTTTACATTTTGGTTTAAACTCATTGAGCAAAGTAGCAAGACATTTAGAGTTCATAGATACATTTCCAATTGACAACATAGACAAGAAATTTAATATCAACATTGAGCAAAGAAAAATTGAAATACAACTCGAATAGAAGAAAGCCAGCCACCAACAACGGTAACCGTTGCACAACTTCTTTAAAGAATTAAGTTTTTACCTTTTCGATCAAAA